>Ga0307514_10000053_pt1 | contig 307315 bp, 324 predicted proteins | sample 16_EM_MG_FD_203088 | JGI IMG/M metagenome (GOLD analysis project Ga0307514, IMG submission 203088) | Populus trichocarpa ectomycorrhiza microbial communities from riparian zone in the Pacific Northwest, United States - 16_EM | ecosystem: Host-associated > Plants > Roots > Unclassified... | reverse complement strand
GTCCGGGTTTGGCCCGCCAAGAGTCTGCGGGTCGGGTTTTTGGCCGGTTCTGGAACCGAACCGACCCGTTTTTGCGGTCCAAACCCGGACCGCTGGCGGGTTACCCGGACCCGTTGCTAACACTACTCTGGTCCAAAGCGCCCCTCCTCCCAACCACCACCACAACCTACAGTGGTACAGCACCGACCTGTCATTATAGCTGATGTGTCTTCACCCACTACTAAAGCTCCACCTGCAATGCTCAACCTTGACGATAATTATAGCTCCTCAGACAAAGCATATATTGAGCCAGCCGGGTCGATCACAGCTGATCACTCGGCCAAGCGGCGTAAGAAAATGTTGAAATGTACTGATTGCTAGAAGCTTATATTCTCAAGTACAGGTACATTCATGAACTTATATACGCGGTATTCGGAGTATGTCTTGTATGTCTTGTATGCATGCATGCGCACTCAGCTGGCATCTCCAGCTGAGTCTGACATCTCCAGCTGAGTATGGAATGACTATCATCTTAGAGAGATTATGCATCAGTCCAACTGAAGCCATACGTCAGGGAGATAAACCATATATGCAACACTCCCCCCTCTTGCTACGCTCCGTGGAGCAAGAAAACAAACAAAGAAGCAAACAAACTGTAATTCCCATAGTAGCCTCCTTAAAACCCTGCGTGACAAGTGAGCAGGGAAAGAGTACTACTGTAGCCTGAGGATGGCCATCCATATAAACAAAGAAATCCGTAAAAAGAAAAGACAACCTTAAATCGACCTTCAATTGACCTCCAATTACAATAAACCCATTGCTTTCGTGAACTTTGTATGCTTATCTGTAGCAAGTGCTTTCGTGAGTATATCTGCCACATTTTTGTTTGTGTTTACGTAGGAGTAGTTGACTATTGGTTGTCTATTCAGATCTCGACTGTTGTGATAGCAAATGTTGATGTGTTTAGTTCCAGCTTTGATGATTCCCGTGGTGATAAGAGTCAGAGCACCCTGATTGTCATAGTTGATTGGCAGCAGTGGTGAGTCTTTCTGAAAACTGTGAATATCCTTTTGCAATTGGAGTAACCATTTCGCTTCTCTAGAGGCCTCCGAGCAGGCGATGAATTCAGCTTCGAGAGTTGACATGGTAATGAGACTTTGCTTTCGAGACTGCCATGAGATAGCTCCATTGCTGGCGAGAAACACATGGCCTCCTTGAGACTTGCGGTCCACACTGTCATTGGCCCTTTCAGAATCCGAGTATCCTACGAGACTATTGCCGATGTTGATGCCAATGCCAATGCCAATGCCATTCCCGTCGAAGTGTAGTCAAAAATTGGCTGTAGATTTGAGATACTGAAAGACTCGTTTAGCAGCATTCATATGGCTGGTGAATAGCCACGAAGTGTAACGAGAAAGAGCAGCGACCGCATACGAGATATCTGGCCGAGTTGCAAGTGCTGCGTATATTAGTTATTCCACGACTGCTTGATAGTCTGTGATATCTTTCAATTCCTTCTCCCCCCGATCCTCGGCCAAGTTCAATTTTACATTGGGATCCATGGACATCGAGATACGGTGAGTGTGCTCCATGCCGAATTGACTGAGAATTGTGATGATATAGGCTTTCTGTCCGAGACTGAGCCAGGTACCATCGGGGTGGATTTTGATGCCAAGGAATTGGCGTGCTGGGCCGAGGTTCATTATCTACTATTTCTCTGAGAGTTTCGCTTTGACTTCAATCGCAGCTTTGGCGGCGGCCTCCGGATGTGACATGGAGATATTGTCGACACACAGAAGTATCAGAATGCCATCACTGCGAAGATAGAGGTTAGGATCTGCAAGGGATTGAGTGAACCCAAGAGAGAGTAGAAAGGCATTGATATCGTTGTGCCATAGCCGTGGAGCTTGTTCAAGGCCGTAGAGAGCTTTCCTGAGTCTGACAACGATTTTTGGTGCATTGAGACCCTCTGGCCATCCTGCTGGCAAAGTCTTATAGATGTCTTCATCGTCAATTTCGGGGTTTAGGAAAGCGGTCACTACATCCAAGTGGTCCATACTCCACCCGTATCTCCCGATGAAAGAGATGAGATACCGAAACGTAGTTAGCTTCCCAACAGGGGCATAAGTCTCACTGAAATCCGTCTGTTCCTATCCTTTTATGAATAGCCGTGCTGTGTACCGTGTGGACCTGTTAGGATTGTGTTTAGTCTTGTAAACCCACTTAGAGCCAATTGGCTTAACTTACAGTTGCCGTGCTTTCTGTGAATTGAGAGTGGAGAAGGTTTTATTGAGCAGGATCGATGTACTGTCTTCCTCCATCGCTCGTTTCCAGTGATCTCGTTGAGGGCTTTGCATAGCTTCCAAGTAGGTGAATGGATCTGTTGCAGATGCCGTTAATGCTTCTGCAGAGACTTTACCTTGACGTCTTGTGACATGACTCCCTATCGGCGGAGCTGGAGCTGGAATTGGAGCTGGAGATGGAGCTGCTCGCGGAACTTGGCTTGATTTCTTGATTGCTGCTGCCGAGTGCTGGGAAGTCTGATCGTCTCTGTGGAGGCGCCGGCTGTGGGCGATATTTTCTGCATTTGCTGCCGAACGCTGGGCAGTCTGATCCTCTCGGCAGAGGCGCCGGCTGTGGGCGATTTCTGCTTCCTCGTCATGAGCTTCATACATGTGAGGTTTGGATCTCTTGCCTATCTGCGTAGGTTGACTATCTCGGAGAGGCTCATCTCTGGTATCTGTTTCTTCAACGTATTCGTCATCTTCTGGTAATTCAAACATGTCAATTTCATTGCTTCCATGCTGACATGACATGTGTGCATTCCTTGCTTCGTCGAAGACGACTTCTGATTGGGTTTTCACCCTCTGGAATTCGGGATCCCATATCCTCCACAATGACTTTGAGTCGTGTGTGTAGCTGTAACGGGCGGGGTCGAGCGTAGGTGATATTGGTAACAATAATATGATATCGGAGAACAAGACAAAAGACTCAATATTCGTTTCGAGAAAATCCAGACAAGACAAGAGTCAATGTTATTTCAAAGTCGTGGCTTGCTTTGCTATACAAGAGAACGAGTAAAGAGAGAAGAAAAGGAAATCCTCCAATGTCAGCAATACTCTCTTTATATACAATTAGTCTGCCTCCCTCGACCCATCCCACATACTTCGATCTACCATCCGAATCTCATCCCATGATCTTACACACCATCATCATATCCTCTTATCAATACAACCACGCCACATCGCCCGATGTCGCAACACCTTAAATCACCTTCTTATCATACTAAATTATATCCCCACCATCGTACCATATTTCTTCCGCGTCTCTCAACATCTCCGCCTTTCCGTAGCACAATTCCTTGTACATCACCGCTGAATTCCCATTATCATTCCTAAGTACCTCTGTACTCTTCCAAACCGTGACAGTTTCCCTCTCCTAGGTTCGAGGTCCTCCGAGAATATCTTCCAATGGTCCTGGCTTCCATCGGTATCGTTGATGGAACTCTTCCACCGCCTGTAGGCCATCTATAAATTTCTCAGGTTCCCAAGTCAAGGAATCATACCTAGCCCACCGTATAAGATACTGTAACTGGTTCCAATACATCCTACTGTCCTCAACACTAGACACCTGGTATTCTTCCTCACCATCAACTTCCACCGGGGGAGGAGGCTCTATTCGTTGTCCCCAATGAGGGGATCATCCACCACGGGGTCCAAAAGCGAAACAGGTTGAATTTGGTGAATTCGTATGGATGCAGGCAATTCTAACTTGTAGGCATATGGAGATATCCTGCGAAGAACTTTAAATGGCCCCAGCCTCTTCCAATCCAACTTCCGAGTAGGTCGGGTAGTTCGTATATGTCGAGCATCCAACCAAACCTGAGTTCCTTCTCGTATATTTGGTGCAGGCGTCCGCCCTCGATTTGCTTCTTCTTCTTGTACTGCCTGACTTCGTCTCATCTCTACCCGGAGGTGCTCATGGATCTGTTTCATCATGGCTTGAACCTGATCAGCATTTACGCGTCGATAATCTTGTTCCTTCGTTGGTTCTCCTCTGAACGACATCCGTGGATCCGTTCCTTGAACCGCAATGAAAGGAGTACTCTTAGTTGTTTCCGATATTCCATTATTCGCAGCAAACTCAGCCAGCGGGAGCCACTGTACCCAATCATCCTGTTGGTGATTGATGAACACTTGCAGGGATAGTTCCATGCTGGCATTCATTCGTTCGGTTTGGCCATCCGTTTGGGGATGAAATGCTGTTGACATTCGTCGATCAATCCCTGAACGATTGCATATCTGGCCCCAAAAGGTTCAAGCGAACTGAGGCTGTCGATCTGAAACAATTGTCCCTGGTAGCCAATGCAGGCGTACAATTTCTCGTAAAAACAACTTAGCCATCTCTGTAGCATCAATTGTCATATGGCAAGGAACAAAATGTCGCATTTTCGAGAGCCTATCCACTACCACCCAAATTGCATCGAACCCTTCACACTCTGGTAGCCCTACCACAAAATTCATCGAGATATCCTCCCACGGTTTTTCGGGAACTGGCAATGGTCGAAGGACCCCAAACGTCAAATGTTGAGAGCTCCGGGATCGTTGAAAACTATGGTAATTCCGTACATACTGATCCACCTGTCTCCGCATGTCTTTCCAGTATTATTGTCTATCCAGAAGGTCAAACGTTTTTGCCCTACCCGGATGTCCAGCAAGTGCAGTATGATGATGTTCCTGTATCAATCGTAGCTGTAACCGGTCGTCCTCCAGGACGTACCACTTCCTTCAATACAGAATTCTTCCATCCTTTTCCGTACATTCTGCTATGGTAATGTCTTTTAAGCTACCATTCGTATGTATAGCTTCCAGTATTTTTCCTGCTAACGGGTCAGTCTCATACGCTTCTGTCATAAGATCGGAGATGGAGGGACGGCCCAGGGCGAGCGGGCTGTCCGCCGACAAACACAATTGTTTCGGTAGGTTCCGCGGCTTTAGAACCACCTGTTCCATATTTTTTAATCTTTCATCCCCCCCCTCAGGGAGGTCTCCCGGCCTCCTTGTCAACGCATCCGCTTTTCCATTCGATTTCCCTGGTCTATATACTATTTCATAATCGAACCGTGTTAGAAACTCGGACCATCGAGCCTGTCGTCGATTTAGAAGCTTCTTGGTCATAAAATACTCAAGGTTCTTATGGTTAGTTATCAACTGTAGCAGGTACGCAGCACCTTCGCACTCGGGTCTCCATTCCTCAAGTGCTTTAATAATACCCATTAACTCCTTATCATATATATCATAGTTGCATTCAGCGGGTGTATTTTTCTTTGAGAAGTATGCCACTGGATGTAGCACTCCTTCATCATCTCGCTGAGACAGCACTCCTGCGGATACATAAGCGGAGGCATCTGTTTCAATAATCACTTCCCTCTTGTGGTCGAAATGGTGAAGTGCCAATGCTGTCGTAAATGCGGTAATCATAGTTTCAAAAGCCAACTGTTGTTCCGATTCCCACACAAATGGTTCATCCTTCTTTGTCAGTCTTGTTAACGGTTCCGCTTTCTCAGAATATTTTGGAATAAACCGTTGGTAATAATTACAGAAGCTGAGGAGCTGTTGTACTTCAAAAAGGTTGTTACGTCGTCCGTTCTTGGTCTTCTTCTCCTGGCTCCTATTTCGTATGGTTTCGACCTTATCCTCATCCATAGAAATGCCCTTCGTTGATATAATCAATCCCAAGTACCTTCCTGTTTCCTTATGAAACTCGCACTTCTCAGGCTTCAAATATAATCCTGCCTCCAGCAGCCGCTGCATAATCCGTTTAACATGGCCAACATGTTCTTCCTCGGAATCGTTATATATTAGAACGTCATCTAGATAGGCTGATGCAAAGTCGTCCAAGGCCTCCCTTATGGCATTATTAATATAGTCTTGGAAGTCCGCTGGTGCATTTGTTGTTCCGAATTGCATTACCGTTGGTTTGAATAGCCCATATCTTGTCCGGAAGGCTAATTTATGTTCATCTCCTTCTTCAACTCGAAGCAAATTATAAGCCCCTCGCACATCTAACTGCGTATATATCTTAGCTCTCCCAAAAGATTCCGCGTCTCCTTTATCAAGGGGAGGGGATATCGGTTCTTTATCGTTTTGCTATTGATGTCTCGATAGTCAATGCAAAACGGTAGCCCACCATCGGGTTTCTTTGCGAACAGCACCGGTGCTTCAAACGGCGATGATGATTGTCGGATAGACCCCTTAGACATATTCTCCTCGAGCCATTCTTGTAGAACCACCAACTCGGTGTTCAACATTGAATATAATGGCCCCCAAGTAGGAGTTTCCCCATCCCTTAGCCGAACTTCATGATCAATCCCTGGTCAATGCAGTGGTAATCGATCAGCTAACACTTTGCTAAACAGCGGAAGAAACTCATGGTACTGCTTGGGAACAATTTCTTCCAGGGGGCTTTCCTTCAAATCCTTTGCCTCAATAGCCTTATTGATATCATACAGTGATGCCTTGAATTTTGTAAGTCTTCCTGTCTTGACGACTCGGAAGAAGGATGATCCATTGAGCATAACGATATTTCCTCAAAATGGCCTTTGTGGTTGTATTTGTGGCTCAAAAATTCCTTCCTCTTCCCAATATACTGGTTCCGGAGGTTCCTCAGTTCCTTCTTGAACTGTCACTGGTACATCGTGGCAATGTGTAGTGCAATACTGTGAGCCAAATGTAACCGTATTTGATGCAAATCATACCGCAACATCATATAATCTCAGCCAGGAGATTCCAAAAACGATGGGGTAATGTCCCAACTTCGTACCAAACATCAGCAGCTGTTCCCCATGGCCTTGTACTTTCATGCCAACTTTAGCAATGTGCGTGATATCTCCTGATTCGATAGGTCTTCCATCGATTACTTCGACCTGTTTCTTTTCCTTCAACTCTTGAATGGGTATCTGATGATGGCGAGCAAAATCTTGATCCATAAATGCAATGCCCGTAGCTCCACAATCAATCAGCGCATGTGTAGGTATTTCCTGGTTATTCACGGTCAATGTGCAGGTTATAACTAAATGTTTCCCTTCCATTGATCCTTCTAATACCTCCACCTTGCTAACTGATAATCGCGAAATTCCAAAACATTTTAAAGTATTTAAAACAAAACTTTTCCTGTCAACCAAAGCGCCATCCTGCTTGGGTTGACCTAATCTTTTCCCGATTTCTCGGAACCTTCCTTGGTTCCGACTTCCTTTACCTCTGCTCCAGCCGCCTTGAACGTCTGAGCCATCTTTTTTGCCGCACATTCTGCCGCCCTGTAGTTAAACCCACCACAGTACAAACACCTCCCATACGTAAACCTCTTTGCTGTCTCTTCCGCTGACATTATTCTCCTGTCTGCGCTGAGATCGATGGGCTCTGGTCCTGTATATCCGGCAACTGTTCCGGCGGGAGCCGCCTCTGGTGTCTTCAGGGGGTGAGGAGGCCCGGGGGAGGCGAAACCTACCCCCCTCCCTTATTTTGTGCAGCTTTTTCCGCTTTTCATTGGCGGATTTGATTATCCCATTTCTGGCAAACTGTCATGAACGCGGGAAGTTCTTCAGGCATATCGCTATAGGTAAAGGAGTGCTTCATTTCTTCGGACAGTTCCATCCTCAAAGCGTTTCGTAGGGCCGATGGATTCCAATCCCTATTGGCGGCAATAACTTAGAACTCAGCATAATACTGAGAGAACTCACAGTTCTTTTGTTTAATATCCCGCATTTTCCGTTCAGCGGTGGCTACTCGGTCGGGGTCCCCACAAGCTGCTTCCAGGAGTTGTATAAAAGCTGGTAGGTCTTCCAGCCCTATCATTCTGTCCTCCCAGACGTGTGGCAAGATCTGGCCCAAGGCTACTCCGCTCAGACGGTTGAATGCTTACCGCATCTTTGACTGCTCGTCGGGAAAGCTGGCAGGTTTGTGTCATATAACCATCTGGAGTTGACCAATCCAGCCTCTCAACTGAGTTTGATCCGACCCTGAAAAGCCCGGGGAGTCGGGAAATTTCTGGCCTCTGTCGTCCAGAGCCTGGGGAGCAGGTGGGGCCGCTCTGGCTGCCAAAGTCAAGGCATTCGCTAACTGCGTCCTCAAACCGCAGACTCCCTCTTCAGATTGCTGTGCATCCCGGGTCATCACTGCCAGTTCTTCCCATAGCTCTTCGTCTGTTCCTGCAGCTGCAGGTCTTCTCCTGGCTTCGTCTCGTTCGCTCATCAGAGTCGTTATTTGTTGCTCCATCTCGGTATGATCGCACTGCGGGGGCAGGAACTGCTTCGTGTGTAGGTCTGTGACCTGTCGTTGTCGATCGATGATTTGTTGTGGGTGGTCGCACACCATCTGCACTTCCCGGATGGGTTGTGAGTACTGTGCCACCCTCATTAGTACCTTCTGTGTCTGCGCGAATGCCTTGTTCAGTTCCTCGAATCCAATAGTGTCCCTCTGTATGTCGACAAGTGCCATGCTGGCGCCCTGATCCTCGACTGACACCAGGGCCGCTCGGGGTTCTATTGATCCTGACATGGCAGCGGATCAAGCACATCCACCAGTGCCAATTGTATCTATCGATTTCGGAGGGAGTCGGGGTTGGAGGTACTACAACAATCAGCGGAATCCCTAAAGATTTAGCTGTTGTTACTGCTGCTGCTGCGTGTCCAATCATTGAATGGGTTCCTGCGCAGTTATGTCCTTTGCAGTCACAGGGTTCTTTGGGATCACAGGGGAACCAGGAGTGTGCTCCTGTATATCTCGTCCAATGTGGTCCGAACACGGGATCGTTAACGTGAAGTCCACCGCCTTCTCTAGCTGTGTCTGTCCAGTAAATATTCCAAGGGGAGGGGACAGTTGATTGTTCCCAGAAATAGGCCTCAAGGGGTTCCTCCTCGAAGGTTGCTGTAAGTATAGCTTCGATACTATCGAAAGCGTTCAGAGGTTCGGGTTCAAACACAAGACACGAGGTTCCGGCGAGATCAAACCAATTCGTTCGTGAGGTACAGTTACTGTCGTACTTGTGCATTCGAATATGGTGATTTGTGGGGGTACTGCTGGATATCAAATCCGGTAAGTCGTAATAACTCCTCGACGCAATCGTCGCAAACGTGAATCCAATGATGGTTTTGTGCTAGGTAAACCCAACAGGAAACAGAGCAAGGTTCGGAACAATACTTACACGCAGTCGAGGGATGTAGGCACATTCAATATCAGGTACATTATGGTAAGACTTGTTCTAGTGTAACGGGTGGAGTCGAGTGTAGGTGATATTGGTAACAATAATATGATATCGGAGAACAAGACAAAAGACTCGATATTCGTTTCGAGAAAATCCAGACAAGACAAGAGTCAAAGTTATTTCAAAGCCGTGGCTTGCTTTGCTATACAAGAGAACGAGTAAAGAGAGAAGAAAAGGAAATTCTCCAATGCCAGCAATACTCTCTTTATATACAATTCGTCTGCCTCCCTCGAACCATCCCTCATACTCCGATGTACCATCCGAATCTCATCCCAAGATCTTATACACCATCAACATATCCTCTTATCAATACAACTATGCCACATCACCCGACCTCGCAACACCTTAAATTACTTTCTTATCATACTAAATATATCCCCACCATCTTACCATAATTCTTCCACGTCTCCCAATGTCTCCGCCTTTCCATAGCACAATTCCTCGCACAGCATCTCTGAATTCCCATTATCGTTCTTAAGTACCTCTGTACTATTCCAAACTGTCACAGTAGCCTACCATCATGCAGGGCTTTGATCTTGGGCCGAACTTGCCTTGGCGGCGTTGAACATCCGGAATTAGTCTACTGGCATAGCATCCGAATCGGCGTAAGTTGTGGAGAGGGGCTTGATACGATAATTCGTTGTCGTCGGCATCGTGCGTAGGTTTTCCAAATCCATTCAGCATTTCGTACGGCGTTTCATATGGCACTTGATAGCCATCATTGTCATTTTTTCTTTTCAGGCCTTCATTCAGTGACCTCTGATGGAGATAGACTGCAGTATTAACTGCGTCTCCCTAGAACTGAACTGGAGCCTGGGAGTCAATTATCATCGCGCAGGCTTTTTCAGTGATTGTACAGATCATGCGTTCGGCAACCCCCTTCTTATGGTAGCGTATGGAGGACATGACTCGTATGTTGTACCGAGGGCCGCAAGGACATATCGGAAGGTCTTAGTGTCGTATTCTCCCCGTCCATTATTGCACCGGAATCGCTTCATCTTGTATCCCATTGAGTCTACTCGGGCCTGGAATGACTGGTAGGCGGAGGTGCAGGGCTCGGCTTTCGTATTTGGGAGCAGCCATACGGATGTGTACCTCGTGTAGTCGTTGATGAATAGTATATAATATCGATTGTCTCCGAAGGTCGGTGTAGATAAGGGGCCGTACACATCCGAATGTACAAGTTCAAAGGGCTTCGTAGTGTGCTTGACTGGCACTTTAATAAACCTTTGCCTGTGCTTGGCTTGGATGCAGACTGTGCACATAGAATCATCGTTTGTATATCTGTCAATTAGAGATTTCATGTCGGTTGGATTCATATGAGCTAGTCGTCGGTGCCATATTCTTGACTCTGCGATTGTGAGAGACTTTCGAGTGGACTTAGTTTTGGCTGCAATAGGTGCTCTTGATGACTCAATTGTAGGCTCAATTGTAGGTGAGCTGTCTCTCTTTCTCCTCTTTCCGTTCTCAGTAGTTGATGATAGGAGTGCGGTAGCGGGGACTATGATATATATGCTATTGATTAGTTTTCCGGCGAGACTGCAGGAAGATAGCGAAGTTATGGAGCATTTTCCGTTCCAAAATATACTTGTATGCCTGCCCAAATCCAATTGGTTAATCGATAGGAGGGAAAGTCGAAATTTAGGAGTATGGAGGGCTTCGACTTGATAGCCTTGTATGATGTCGATGAATCTGTAGTGGGTGGCAGTGACTGAATTGTTGTCTCCAAGCTCGATTACTATATGTAGTGAGAGCTTTTTGAACGTTGAGAAGCTGCTGTGGTCATTGCACATGTGGTGTGACGCTCCAGAATCAATGACCCACTTCGGAGCTGCCGCAGCTGCACCAGTGGTGGTGGCAGCAAGAGCACAAGCAGTTAGTCAGAAGGGATCGCTGTCTCCAGTCGTAGCGATAGCTGCTGTAGCAGTCACTTTCTTCACTGTCCACCACTTGTTTATACGTTTGTAGGAGACGCAATCGACTTTGACATGTCCTGGAAGCCCATACTGGAAACAAATGCACTCATCGTTGTTTCCTCCCTCCTGAGCACATTTGCGCTTCCTGCATGCATCTGGAGTATGGCTGTCAATTTTACAATAGGTGCACTTACTTTCGTGGTTGTCTCCGGTTGCACTGCTTCCTCCGTATCCGCCGTGTCCACCGTGTCCTCCACGTCCTCCGCGTCCACCACGGCCACGGCCAATGTAGCCGCCACATTGAGTGAAAAGGGCGGCCCCCTTGGATGTATCTCCAAGTTCTTCGGTGAGGCTGGCTGTATTTTCTTCTTCTAGGAGGTCATGCATGGCTTCATCGGATGTAGGTAAGGGTCTTCAATGCTTTAGGACCATTAATATCATCGCATAATGTGATGGCAGTGATGTGAATATTTGCGTGCGGAAATCTCGATCGGTGATTGCATCGTCGGTATGGTCCAGTTGTATGCGGTAGTTCCTGAGCTTGGTGAAGTATGCTTTAAGTGGGTCATCCTCTTTCGGTCGGTAAGCACGGAACTGGCGAAGGATGTCCTGTCTGCCGATATAAGATCCAGCGGTGTCCAGGCTAGTTTCTAGTGTGTTCCACATCTTGTGAGGATTTCTTATACCTTTAATGATGCGCCGTACTTCAGGGGAACAGGAAAGTCTAATTATGGATGCAGCCTCGGCTTCCTTAGCCTTCCAATCATCATAGTTGTCATCATGGTTGAAATCAAGTGGCTGCGGTTCAGGATCCTCTCCGGTGACGATTGCGTATGCTCTCATGGCTGACAGGATGAGTATCAAGTCGTCTTTCCATTCATTGTAGTTGTCATGAGTGAGCTTAGGGATGTCGCCCCACCTGATCTTGTTGAGGGCGGGTTTGGAGGAAGGCATCGTGAGATCGTGGTGTTGAGTTTTAGTGCTGTTTATGCAGGTGTTGCTATGGTGGCGAGATTTAGGTTTCTTGAGGCTCTTTTGAAGATTGTGAAAGAGATTGTGAGAATTTTTAGATAGTAGCGATAACCGGGCTCATAACCTGTTGAAATGTACTGATTGCTAGAAACTTATATTCTCAAGTACAGGTACATTCATGAACTTATATATGCGGTATTCGGGGTATGTCTTGTATGTCTTGTACGCATGCCTGCACACTCAGCTGGCATCTCCAGCTGAGTATGGAATGACCATCATCTTAGAGAGATTATGCATCAGTCCAACTGAAGCCATACGTCAGGGAGATAAACCATATATGCAACAGAAAACACTCAAAAAACCAATTCAAAATTTGACAGATCATCCTGAGCTTCCCACATTTGACCCTTTACAACCTATTGGCCCCCCTCACAAAGAATGGAACCAATTGCCCATCTTGTTCTCTGAGCTGGATGCCATTACTCCAATTCAAATCTTCAATCTCTTTTTTACCAACTCCATTATGGGACAGCTTGTAGCCAACACCACTTCCTATGCTCAGCAGCAGCTTCTTGGGTCAGAGAAGGAGTGGCAGCGTTCCTGGCAGCCAGTTACTGCTCAGGAGCTTTATCTCTGGCTGGCAATTCAAATTCATATGGGTTTTATTGGAGTTCCTCCTGAGAGGTACTGGATGAAGGATGGATTACCACCAGCAGCCTACCTTGGCAAGACTCGCTTTCAGGAGATCTGCCGCTTCTTCCATGTGTCTCCATACAATTCACCAACTGAAACTCCTGAAAGTATGCCTTGTTGGCTCTCATCAATAGCCTCATAATCTAACAAGATCTTCCAGCAAACAAAGAGCGCACCGTGGAGCACTTTGACTTCTGTCTCTCCATTGTGCATGACCTTCTGCAGGCTGGAAGTCCATCAACAATGAAAAGTTCCTCCCGCATTCCGGCTTCACAAAAAATCACTCGGTCAGCTCCCACCACACTATCTGCCCTGCCCCCACTGCCTGCCAGGCTAGTTACCAAGCACAACCCCCTTCCCCTCTGTCTAAAGGTACCAGGAATGCATTCCCCACTTTGGATGGAGAGTAGAGTAGATTGTTTCCTTTGCAGGTGGAGAAGAAGTCAGGGTGGTAGTGGAGAAGGCATGAAATACAGCATAAAGTGTGAGGACTGCAATGAGGCTTTGTGTTTCACACCCAAACGAAATTGTTTTTATGAATTTCACCATATGTAGAGTATTTTTATTTATTCTGGGGGCATTTGGCTGGATTGTGGTTGTGTGATGTGTATTTTAAAAGCGGGCCCATCTATGGGCCCAAACCCGGTTACCGGCAAAGGGATAAGTGCGAGGAGTATGATACGAAACTCAATGGGAGCAAAGTCAATCGTAAATACCTGAGAACTAGCAATGATTCCAGTAGTCCGGGGGGATCAGTCCAGACCAAACCGATCTCAGACTACGCCCTATCTCAGACCGGACCAGTACTGCAAAAATCATGTCATAGTCCAGTTCAGACCAGTTCAGACCGGACCGATCCCGGTCTAGACCAGACCGAGCCCTCCCCCAGACCGGGATCGTCGGGACTGGTGGAATCATTGAGAACTAGTATTGAAATCAGAGAAGTCCTCAATGAAGAATGATGTAATTTACCTCTAATCTTCGTTTCTGGCAATCTTATTAGCGACTGCATTCAAAAACACAGCGTACCTTTCAAGATGGAAGGTCGCTTGGTATCCTCGACCAACCATGGCGGGATGGAAGACATCTTTTTTCGGGACGAGATCGTACACTCTTATCTCAGTCGATTCTTTCTATAAGTACCCTATGCTTCGCGGTCGGGTCGTCGCCGGCGTTTACTGTGATTCGTGCATTGCACCTTGTGCCGATATCCCAAGACCTTTTGAATACCATCTCGAGATATTCTGGGAATCCTCAAGCTCAAGATTGGAACGTTTGAGGCTTGCATAAGGAAGTATTTCTTTGCCCCTGAGTGGATGTACTCGATGACGAAGACTTCTCGCAAGCCGGGAATGTAACCGCGTTCGTCTGCATCCACAAGTGAGTTGGGGAAGAATCATACGGCAAATCCCAAGCCTCCGTACCTCTACAGTGGCTCTGTGCGCTTCTCCACCGCAGTCGGGGATATGTATGCGAGGAATCTGGCTCTGATGTTTGCTCAGGGCTTTGGTACGTGGGAATTTCTTCCCCGCCTGAAAATTGGAAATATCCCCAGAGTTTTGTAGGAATATTCTTGGTACCCCTCCGTACCTAGTATATCCGAGGGCCAATTTCCGCAGCACGTTTTCGTTAAGTTGCCGATTCCAACAGCTTCTTAATGTCAGTAACACGGACCCAGGAAAGGAAGTTCAGGAGCATCACCCTTGCTGGATCAACTCAACCCAGGTCCAGATATCCATGTAGGATATTTCTGAGTTGGCATACTCGCACCATTCCTGGTACTTCTTAGTGGCAAGATATGTTGCGTTTATAGTCTTCATATATGTTGACAAACCACGCCGACTCGCGAACTTAGCCCGGTTTGCGAACTAGTGGCCAGTTTGCAAACTGGATGGCCAATATGTGAATTTATTAAGATTGAATCGAAGTTGTAACTACAACAGCCCTGTAATACAAAAATTCCAGACTGACTGCTTGTTTATCTGCTCCCCACTTATATAGCAATCTGCATTAACAGAAGTCTAAGGAGATTGCAGTAAGAGAATTTAAAATAGAGGTGAAGGTAAAGGATGAGGGAAGAATAAAAGGTTCAACAGGCACATAGGAAGCGTTCATTCGGAGTGCTCTCGTGTGCAGACTTCTTTTCTTCCTTAGTCAAATACTTAAAGCGAGCTTGCGATCGACGAGAAGATTTGGGAACGACTCAGAAAGCCCTTTTAGACAAGCATTTCGCTGAAAACATGTGTTGAGTTCGCCAAAAATGGTCATTCGCGAACTTGTTTCCAGTTCGCGAACAGGGAAAACAGTTTGTGAATTGGACAAAAAGTTTTGCGAACCAGCCTTTGACAGTTCGCGAACTAGCGAGTTCGTCAACCAGACGAAAATTTATTATCCCCCGTCTGGCAGCTCGCCCCACAAAATCTGATCGTAGACTCGTCGACTCTCTTCTTCCGTAACGGGAGGGTGGTAATAATTCGATGAAAGGATGGAAGTCAAGTTTCGTTGATCGCGACAAGGCTTTCACTACTAAAATCTGCCGTATCGGACAGATTAAAGAATGATCCGCTCACTACTAGGCTAAGGCCCGGGAACTCGCTCCGTGCCTTGTCAGTTTTCTTGTGGTGAATTTACATCTCTCAACCGCCTCAAGATACTATTGAGGACTTTTGTACGCTCTGTCGTACCGGTACTACCCTCCGTGAGACTGCAGGGTTGTTCGGCAACAGTGAGGTTCTGATCATCAGGGCCGTTAGTGTCGAAATTCTCTTCATCGCCATTGGTTCCCCGAATAAGCGACAAAGATGAATGATCGGAGTCGCGCGGGAATTGGGTTGGATTTTGAGGCGGGTTGAGGAAGCGAAGGAGCAAGACGGACAAACAGAGCGCAGGGTTGGCTTAGCTTAGCTCCAAACCTTAACTTTAACTTTCATTGGCAGCGGGATGACGTTTACCACCCCACCCTGCCCTCAACATCCCTGCACCATACTAATTCAATGAGTATTTCCATCCCCAAAGGTATCAACGGCAGGATGGCCAAGTTATTTATGGCTCTAGCTTAGGATCTACCTTAATACATGAGCAAAGCAATCTCCAGCTTCGGAATCTGATCGTAAGTCCCAGTTTTTTTTTGTGTTTATTTTGGTAGGTTGGAGGGGGCGAGCGATCGACGACAAGAATGTTTTCCGTATCATCACCTTGTTAAGAAACTTTCCACCGTGGTCCTGGCATATGTACATGCCACCCCATCTGTCTCTCCTCTTCTATCGTCAACTAACTAAGCTTCTTTGCGTTCAGACACGCGATTAAAGTCGGTGGCAGCCACCAATTCAAAAAGTGTTTCTATTACCACAACTCACATTCCTAGAGCCTGCGACTAGACGACCACTCGATATTTTCCACTCTACGCCACGAACAAAAACTTTTGTACCTCGAAGAGTATCTAGCATTACCACGGCACCGACCATGGATTTATACTCACACGGCCTTGGAGCACTCAAGTATGAGACTGCAACGAAACGGGATCGCTGTGTATATCTCCTCGACCTGCAAATGCCTGTATATATCTCCCAAGGTTTTATCCTCAAATTCCAGGCCTGCACTAGCGAAGCTTCGGATACTTCTCGCAAAATGTTTCGAGATGCGCGGCGGCATATAAACCGGTTATACTTGTTCCATGCCATCCTAGGCACAGGAATTTGTAACACTATAAGAAGGGAATAGAGTTGCATATATGAGCGCACAGAAATATAACTTCGATTACAACATTTACCGAACCCAACTGTCTTCGTCAAAACACCTAAGAGTGGGTGGTACTGGCCGTAATCTTACTACTGCCCATGACACTATCATTACTCAAAAGTTCTGGGTACTAACAGGCTGATTGCGATATTTCCTAAGCGCACCGGTCGATGGCGACGTAAAGTTCAGTCGGGGTTAGATCTAGTTAGGCTAGTCGTCCTGTTTTTTTGGGATTATTCATCTCATTAAACTCCTGTAGCTTAGGTGTCATCATTCTCTTCAGATATGATCGTTCCACTGTTAGATGCTATTGTCTCTCCTTCTAGTATACATTCTTTACTTCAGTATTTTATAGCGGCAGAGAGGTATGGATGTGTTGGAAATCTTCTCTCAAAGATGCTGTTGGTTGTTCAGTAAATCTCACCATTTAATTCCTCAGATGCTAACTTTTATATTCGTAACAAGCATTTTAAATATTAGTTCATCGATAGAAGTTCTTCAACGTGACCCGTAATACCTACCTTATGGCAAATGCTACCGAACCCTTTTGAAGCACTGAAAGGCGTTTTTGACCACGTTTCCTTGTACCTCAAGAGCATGGATTTGATGACTAGTGTTCGGCATGGGACGAGGCGAGATCCCGCCGCCACAGATTAAAACTTGCGGTGCTGGGATATCTACGTTCATAGCATTGTTGATAGTGCACTTCTCTAGTCTCTTCGCCAACCCACTTCTAGTTCCCTTTGATCCTCTGCAGCCCAAGAGTAAATAGGGGTGCAGTGCAAAGATACGACCCTGGCTAGTTACGAAAAAATCGGTCGCGAGCCGTCATTCACAACTCAAAATTGGGATTCCTGCGTTTCTGTTATGGGTGTTGGCGCTTGTGGCATTTGTGAATTAATTAGACGGCTGCACTGAGATAGTATGGGTGCATTTCTTTAGCCTGTTGTGAGGTTGGCATCATTCAAATCTCGACTCTACCAACCATAACGGCACTAAGATATCGATGTTATGGAAGTCGACCCTAACCCCTTCGTTACACCATTACATTTTCTTAATCCCGTCGTTGAAAAGAGTAGCAATAATCGTCTTCTTACTCCTAATTCAATAGATTCAAGCATTAATTCAACCTTATCTCAACTTTATCAACCTTGCCCTTGACCTCACTCACGTCGCCCGTAATATTCGTAAACCTAGCGTCCATTTTGGAGTCCAGCTTCTCGATTTTTTCTTTCAGTTCCTTCTGATCGTATGAATCCATGTCCCATTTTTCCAGATACCTTCTTTGGACGTCAGTAGTTTAAAGGTTAAAGGAGAATTTGTTATAGTACCAAAAAAAGAAACGGTCCCATTAGACCATCTCAACATCATACATGTTTCGGAATTACCATTGACTGCTTTTTCGGCAGCCATAAGTCTTTCTTTCATTATTAATTTAAAGCTGGAGTTCCCCGCTCCCTCCTCATTCGTCAACATAAGAACTTCTTCGTTACTTAACCGTCGTTGGTTCTTGTATGTCGATGTGAGGACATTTATCAAAGCTAGCAAGTGCTGTGACGCATTACGGTCCTCAAGTACTGAAGCTAAGCTAGCGATGGCAATTACTGTGACGGGATGATCCTCGCCCAATGTCATCCGAAGTTTATTAACCGCTTGAATCTGTACTTCCTCGGCCTCCTTCCAATGCCCCTGGTCCGCGTATGTCGATGCGAAGTTGCCCATGATGGCCAAGATAACTGAATGCACTTGGCTGAGTAGCCTCAAACTCGTCTCTACCACTTGCACCTCCAGATCCTCGGCCTTAATCAATTGCCCCTGGTTCCTATATGTCAATGCGAGGTTGAGCATGCTGACTAAGGTATCTGGATGCTCTTGGCTGAGTACCTTATTGGATGTCTCCATGACCTGCACCTGCAGCCCCACGGCATCTTTTTTGTCTCCATGACTTGCAATAACAACTCCTCGGTCTCGTTCCATTACCCCTGGTTCCAGTATGTCGATGCGAGATTATTCATAATGGTCAAGGTATTTGGATGCTCTTGGTCAAGTACCCTCTTGGACTTCTCCATGGCCTGCACTCCCAACTCCTCAGCCTCATTCCATCGCTCCTGTATGTTAATTCAAGGTTATTCACGCTGACTAAGGTATCTGGATGCTCTTGGCCGAGTACCCTCTTTCTCATCTCCATCACCTGCACAAACAGCTCCTCGGCCTCGTTCCATAGCCCCAGGCCCCCGTATGTCGATGCGAGGTTATTCATGCTGGTTAAGGTAGCTGGATGCTCTTAGCCGAGAAGCCTCTTATTTGTCTCCATAACCTGCACCTCCAACTCCTCGGCCTCATTCCATTGCGCCTGGTTCCTATATGTCGATGCGAGGTTGCCCATGCTAGTTAAGGTATCTGGGTGCTCTTTCCTGAGTACCCTCTTACTCATCTCCATCACCTGCACAAACAACATCTCGGCCTCCTTCCATCGCCCCTGGAACCCGTATGTAGATGCAAGGCTATTCGTGCTAGTCAAGGTATCTAGATGCTCTTTGCCAAGTACCATCTTCTTTGCCTCCATGACCTGCTCTTGCAACTCCTCGGCCTCATTCCATCGCCCTTGGTTCCAGTATGTCGATGCGAGGTTGCCCATGCTAATTTCGAAATGAGGTTGTGTATGATTATGCTTTGGGCACCATAAGTGCTTTTCATATGCTTTAGAACCTCTTCCTGAAATATTTGCGCACCAGTACTTTTCGTACGCTTTAGAACCTCTTCCTCCAATAGTTGTGCTTCCATCCACCCTCCCAGCCTTCGGTGCGACGTGGCTACATGCTCAGTTGATTGGAAGTAATATGAATGACCAATTCCGCCTGTATTGTCTATTCGATCTCTGATCCGCATTCGCAACGTTTTTGATTTCCCAAATTCCCCCAATTGATCCAACAGATCTCCCATGATTTTGTATAAGGCCAATGGTATAAAATGGAGCTCCCCAAAATGTCGCGCCATATCGCTAACCTCTTGTTCGTACACTATCCGAGCTTCCCCCAGTTTGTTCAATCCCCATGTTCTATATTCGTGAATAAGGTCGACTGTCACATCTCCATTGAGGTCACGGTTGCACATTCTCGCACTCCGACAATTCGTGGGCTGTACCGCTTCTTTTATAAGCTTCGGGTCGTCGAGTTGTTTGTTGCTTTTTCCTAGCCACATATGACATTTATTGTCATTTGACTTGACCCCAAATCCAATCTGGAATGCAATGTGAGCAGCAAAGGATTGATTTTGATTTCTGAGGTAGTTCTGTTCGAGGCTGTCTTTAATTTGTGGCCGTACACAATGGTCGGCATCTACAAGGTCGGCAAGGTTATCGGCAATCTTGAATACTAGTACTCAGCCAGGTTTTTGGAGAAATATGCAAATGGATTGATAATTACCCGGAAATCCGCAGGTTTTGAAAGCTCCCTCATTGTCTCCAAATGTTCTGCAGTGAACGGTTGCAATTCAATTCTAAACTTTTTAGCGAAAGCCCTGGGTTTTGTTGTGATCTTTGATGAAACTCACTGTTTTTGGCTGAGAAGACACACTAATTTTCGAAGATCAGACGTCCCTTTTCGGGGGCTAAGCTTCACCGTCAAGCTGAAAAGCTCTTTTAGACGAATCCTGTGCTCGGCATTCAGGCCCATGAGTTGCACTGACTCCATGAGTTGATTGGCAAGGTGTTCCATCTTATCATCATATTTGAGCTGTTCAAGCGGTGTGCAGGGCCCAGTGGATGCGTCAAACGCGTATTCCGTACTATTATGCGCAACAGGCATGCTACCGAATAAAATCCAAAGACACAGCATACCAAAGGAGTACACATCTGCCTTTTTGGCTTCAAGAGATGTGGAATAATATCGAAAATGAATTGTTACTGTCTGAAATTCAGGGTTCAGGAGCACTTCCGCAGGGGTGTGTCCGGACTCTCGCATGAGGGGCCTCGAGGGGGGGTGGGCAGGGCACCTAGCGTTAATCTGGCCTGTCGGTTGAGGTGACTGCTTGTTATTTGGACCGCTCTGACGCTCTCCAGGACAACGCCGTTGTTCTTAGTAAGTGACCTGACCCTCGCCTCCGCATTCCTAACTTTCTTCATTCATGAGTTGTAGTGCTCCCGGAGGGTTAAGTGAGAGTCCATCCATACCCCAGCCAGCGTGTCGCATCTTTGTTGAATCCGTCTTTTTTGAGTGTTGCTGCTGTTGGCGCGTATGCGTAGTATAGAGGTAGAAAGTTCGTCTGTCGATTGTCTAAGTTCTAGAGAGAAAAGGAGGAACAAATAGACATGATGTCGAATAAACGGTACTGAAAATGCTAACCCACGTAATAGCCAAACAATCACCATAATACCCGTCGATGATCTTAGGCAACAGCCTTGTACTCTGTCAACCTGAAAAACCGAGTTGCCGTCCATGAAGCTACCGAGCCCCAATTATGACGCAGATTCAAACTATACCGCAGATCCACACCCAACAGGACATGCTTTAAACGCTGCGGACGGTACGTTCACCTGTCGACCGCACAAATCCTTGGGCCTCGACCAAAGAGTTGGTATGGATCGACATCTACAACGCAGTTTTTTACCTTCTCGAGGGGTATTAAAGCTATTCAAAATTGACTCGACGTCTTGGGAAATCTCCAACTACATTTCATCCAAGGCGTAGTCGTCTAACCTGCCTCCTGCTGCCTACGCTCTCAGCCTCTTCGTTCTGCAGAGCTCTTTCTATAGCCGCTGCTCTTGGGAGCGCACTTGAGAGTGCGCTGCAGAGTGTTTGGGTGAATAGCCTTGTTCCGCAGGAAGCTTTCGAAAGTCTGAGTCTGTGGAAGCTTTGAAGTTGACGTCGCTAACTTACTCGTCCAAGTGTTCCCACCACTGACCGACATTGTGATCACCATCACCACTGGCATCACCATGGCACAAGAGTTGAACAACGTGAGCACCACAAATGTGGCAGTGTGCGCATACATACGTCGAATTCAATGGGAACCGGGTTGCAGATTCCACTGGGGTCGGAGATCTGCTCTCCCCAAGATTTGATGTTACTTTTTCTGAAGAAGATATGGCTAAAACTGTCAACACTATGGCCGTGAGACATCGTGAGATCCTATCACGGTGCCGGCGCCGAGAGCGTCTAGCAAGATAAGGTTCACACCAATGATCGACCGACTAGTGTTCCTAAGCGGCCCGGCCACGATATTACCGGCCGCTCTTAGCGCAGGCCAGACCGGGCCGCCATATTAAGAGCCTATGCTATAAAAAGCCTACAGATACTTATCTAAGGCCCCCACAGGTCCAACGCCCAGTCTAGACTCAACTTGGAAGCTAGCTGCAAGGTCCGGCTTCATGCAGGACGGGCCGGGCCGAGCCGCTTAAGAACCCTGCGACCAACGTCTGACTTCGGCCACCCGCTACTCCCGCCACTCCGCTGGTCTGCGCATCCAAGTGCACGCGACTCCTTGCTCCAAGGTTTACTCAATATCATACTCCCAGGCGTACATGACTCCATGCTCCCAGATGCGATTGAAACTAGCCCGCACCAAAACCTTTAAAATTAGCCGCGCTCAAGGACTGCTGAGCAGATTCACGATCTGCGAGCGCGCCATTTAGAACCAATCGAGCAGATCATTTGACATTTGTTCACATAAAGGCATGCGTGTACATACACCACACAACCCTGTCTAGTATCCACCGTCAATGGGCAGCCTTCAGTGGGTGCTCCACGGAGGCCAATAGCGCCCAGGGTAGTCTACTCCGGAAACAGGTGTTTTGTCATCCGTCAATTGTTCGCAGTAGATAGCCGGAGTAGTTAAACTGCTGGCGGTTGTTATCAGTACCATGTTGCGGACATTTCCAGTTATTCAAAGACGAGAACAGCGTTGTATACAGTATTTGGTAGACCGTTCGGTGTCAGCCCCATCTGTTCGAAACATCCCTATTGGTTTACGTATTAATTTCAGTAAAAACATGAATCTATCCGTACTTGCCGTACTGGAAGAGATTTCTGTGTTATTGATAGACTTGAACAGTGCCCCTATCTTCGGTAAAGGAAATCGAGTCCAATAGGTATTGTGGGACGTCATCGTACTGTTGGCGCATCTACGGGAGTCCGCATAACACTTCCAAACGCTCTAGTTGAAGAATTTAGACAGCAGCATCGGGAAAAATGGGTTCGTGTTTGAGCGAGGATTTTCCGCTCATCCTGCGCTCAGACTAATTCGTTTCATTTATACGGGTACTCGATTTTGCAGTTCCAATTTCATGATCACGAAACATTTGGTAGACGATAATAATATAGCATCTATTCTCTAACTATCTATGTCTATCTATATATGTACACACGGTTGATCTGGGCTGGCTAAATACGGCACTCGAGCATACTTGGAGGTGCACTTGGATACGGCACTAGAGACGGCGATCAAACGCACCTGGAGGGAACTCGGAGACGGCACTTAGGATCACTTAATTGGAAGCGCACTTGGCGGTCGATCTGGGCTGGCTGGAGATAGTATTCGATGTTAACTCACAATCCTGCTGTGGGCAGGTTCTCTAGCTCTTTCTACTTCATCCAATACTCCACAGCACCTGAGGGCACGAGGTTAAGTCATCCTTCTCTACCTGTCCATGGCAGGATCGTGATGAAACTCGTTCATTAATTTTAGATAGTAAGTTATAAGATGCGACTCTCCCACAAAAGCAAAACTCAACTTAATTGCGCACTCGTTAGCAATTAACTGTCGGGATGTAGTACTAAATGTAATCTGTGAAATCTACAGCCCTTGTGCGAATTTTAGTGCGCTTTCAATATATTTCTTGTTAATCACAGCCAATAACGTTACCACGCCCTTACGTCCGAACAAGATTGCAATCCCAAACGATATCAACTTTTGCCTGCCGTTTTCTTCGTTGTACATCTTTAATAACTGTCCGGCTGCGTTTCCATGTCCAAACATAGCTGCAAGATATAACGGTGTGAATTGATTGTTGTCGGTGGTATTGGCCACGGCGTTATACCCATTTCGATCTGAGCCACGGTCCTCAATCCCGCGGAGCAACAATTCCACCACTTTTTCAGTCCCTTTTATGGCTGCTAAATGCAAAGGAGTCCTGCCGTCCCGGTCTATCGAGTTTCGTTCTACCCTTTCATCCACCATGAGCTTTTCCACGGCTTTATCCCAACCTGCAACTGCTGCTAGATGTAAAGGAGTTCTTCCATAGTCATCACGTGTTCCTCCATATACACCCTTCTGGAAGAACACGTCGATTGCATCGACACATCCGGTATATGCAGCCCAGTGGAGGGGAATTTCGAGAATTCTCTTAGATATCGACACTTGCTCCAGCTTGAAGTAATATCCCCATCGCTTTACCATTAGATCTGGCTGCACAGTGTAGCAGTCCCATGCCATCCCTGCCGTGAATCTCAGTATCTGCGCCACTGTGCAAAAGTGCCCACATGATGGATTCCAACTTCTTATCTTCATCAGCAGACATCTCTCCATTGCTCGAAGCCTGGATAGCGTAGTGCATAGGTGTCCATTCGGCCAAATCTGTAGTGTTCGGAACCGCCCTAATTTGCAATAGCTCTTTTATGGCATCGTCACTTTCCACTACTGCTGCATAATGAAGTGGAGTCTAGCCAAAAATATCTCTTTCATTAGCACATCCGACACAATATCTTTCATGACATCCAATAATCTCAGAGCCCTAATCCTTGAGAACACCTTGGGGTGGTTGAAGAAACCGTGTACATCGCCGGAGTCCTTCGTTGCTAGTGGCATGAGGGGTACGGAATCTTCTGGTAGGTCGAAATTGTGGCCCTTTCGATATAACTCTCTGAAGTTTTGTATGAGAGCAGACAGAGAATTCGTGTCCTCTAGCATACCAAATTCGATTAATATCTCTTCCTTCTTCTTCCTCAACTCTTCAACACTATCTGTGCGCTTTTGTTTCTCCCGCCGCTTCAATGTGTAGCTGACAGACCAAAAAAGGTGTAACAAAACGGCTGTAACCTTCCGGAAAATAGGTGGTGTTAACGGTTTGCATTCCTGGAACAATCTTATATATACCGGTACAACTCTCTCCCAGTGTCCTAGCATCTCATGTTCTCGCATACACTGACGTATGAATTCGACAATGGTGTCTATTGGTAGTTTCTTTGAGCAACTCAGGGGCGGAATGATGCACATGTACACCTCTTGTAAACTTCCCAATCCGGTTTGTTGTATAGCGCTGGCGATTCCGGTGAGCACTTTGTTCTCAAGTCCCAAAGAGAGCAAAGCCTCTGGATCGTCTATTCGAATAGGTCTCCTCGCGTAGTTGAAGTTTCATCCTTCTGGTCGAGCTTTTCAACTGGAACGTCATTCGCAATCGCCCACATAAATGATGAAAATATATGTTGCTCGAGTGAAGATTCCAGCGATACGTTTGACACAACTGTCAGAGGATCTAGAACATAATATTAGAAATTTAGAATTATCTGTGGTTGCTGAATTTTTTGGACGGTAATTACCTGAGGTTTCAATATCAGGCGTATCATCTGCAAGCCTGTTGCCGTTTGGCTTGACACCTACAAACCCTATAGGACCGAATACAGTATGAATAAACAACAAACAACAACCCTATAGGACCGGTGAATCCTGGACTCTGTCGGATATTGTTGCTAACATCGCTTTTGGATTTAACGTCTCCGTATACCACATCTCCAACCTACCACTGTATATCCTTACGTAAGGCCTTAGATTCACCGGTACCTAACAATCTAATAATTTTTCGCTTTAAACTCTTATCTTTTCGCAACCAGTCATTCCCAAATTCCTCTTACTTGCTCTTATCTTGGATCTCATTGATATGAAAAAGCCACAGCGACAATGCTGCCTGTATATATATCGCGTCTATTTCCGACATTCCTTTATTCTTGTCAACTGTAAAGTGGATATTGCTATGGTTGTCTGCAGTATCGCCCATCTTAACTTTCAGAGACCAGGTGAATATCGTGTGTTCAGTATCATCAAATAGAGTGTTCATGACAGTTTCAATTGAATCTGCAATTACAATAGACAATGTGGATGCTGGTCCAGCCCAATTTGTGAGTTGCCCTAAGTGTCGCCTTATGTTTAATGCGTACTGCGCCACCCTTGGATTTAATTCCGAATACGGCTCCGAATGAGATCCTGAATGCACCTCTGGGTTCCTAGGCTCCCCACTCTCCCAACTTCCTATGCAGGCAGTATTGTTATCATTTGTTAATATTTCCCAAGCCAAACGCTCACTAAGGTCAAGATGTCCGTCGCCCGAATCATTTTTCGCAGTCTTCTCATCCGCCGCCGGCCAAAAGTTACTGCACTTGGCAACTCTTAATGCCAACCAATCCATTACATGATGCTCGCGCAATCGTTCAGGAACAGGGTTTGCAGTCAATCCGCGCCGAATCCATGCTCGCCAGATCGTCATCAAAAGTATGCATACTAGCTGCACGATCGATGCTGACCAGTTTATACCGCGCAGGTCTTGGAACTGAAGAATGAAACCACACAGTCCGAGGAATACTCCAAGTAGGGTGAACGCTTCCGTAGGGTTCGAGGCTATCTTCTTCACGTATATCAACCCATGTTCGTAAGTTGACTAAATAGTTTATATTAGTGGCTGAGATAAGACTAGAGCTTCTTAGATAAGATTCTTTAGAAGGGTACGCTGACGGGGTTGCTTTTATGTTTCCTTGCCTCCGAGATGTCAGAATGCGGTCGCACCGACCAGAAGACTGTCCAAACAGGACGAATGAATCAAAAGCCTGGTCGCTGACAGTATGAGTTTTCTGTAACCACAGTAAACGAATTCCTGGTTCTGGGGTCCCAGTTGCGGTCATGATATTAGAGTCCTCTGGCTGCACCAACACATACTCTGTCTCTACGGTACTTTGCTCTACAACAGCGGAACAAATGGGCATCCCAATCATGAGGATGATGGTCCCGGTTGCCATTATTGGAAATGCGTACCCTTGTACAGGGCGACCGTTCTTGGGGAATCGCTGGCTAAACTCCGGATGATAAACTGAGAATCCGCAAAAAACTACCATTCCGAATTGAAGAACTATGCCATAGAGAACAGCCGTATAAAGTTCCCCGCTCTTACTGCTACCGTGAAGGTTCAGCAACATACTAGGGGCAGAATCCTGTTGTGCAGTCTCCGAGAGCGGGACTCCATTAGTTAAGGTAGACTTCCGTTATGCAGTCTCCGAAAGCGGGACTCCATTGGTTAATGTAGGCTTCTTCTGTGTGGTCAGACATCAAAACGGCATTATGTTCCAAATCCTCAGAACTTCTTTTTCGTAGGTGCCAAAATAGTTTCAATTTGGTAAAGGCGAAGATAAATTTCCGGTTTATAGCGCTCGATTTTACAATTAGCCCCCGAAACCGGGATGCCGACTGATCTTCATACGCTGCCAGTGTAATTGTCGTCAGTAAATAAAGCAATTCACTATTCACTTAGTGGATAACTCCGAGTTCTTCAAATACGTAAGTTCAGCCATGAGAAGCCCAGCGTTGATCGCAGTCTCTACTGTATGCAGTCCAAATGTGTCCGTGTCTTTCTGATCTGCAAGATATATTATCTGCTGGACTTGAGGCTTCCCCATCCTAACGGTTCCTTCGCGGTTTCACAGCTCGCAAACTTCGTGTGATGTGGAGGACATCAATTCCATCTCAGCAGTAGCACGATTCTCCCGAGCTCTTCTGACAACAGCCCTAAGCCACGGAGGACCGCCGACTCGAATGGCAGCTACAATAGCAGTAAGAATCCCCAAAGGCGCCATTGCGAAGATGATGTTATCCAGCCAGCCCACTGTTTATCCAAGATCAGATCACGTTAAAACATAGCTGATGTAGGCACTCAACTTGACTGGCTCATGAATTGTTTAGCAAATTACTCTCCGAAAAGCGCCAGTAGTCTACGCGACAGCGATCAGCATTTCCACCAAGGGATGTCTGGATGTAAGCATTTGCATATGGCGCTAGATCGGAGAAAAGGTTGTTCGAAAAGTCATCGCTAGCATCAGCGGCTGCGGCTAAGATTGTCACAATGATTGTCAACGCAACAGGAACTGTGCGTGCACTCATGTTGGATGGTATTTCGAATGTTGGTAGGGATGTAAGGAGAGACTGGCGTTAAGCTTACTACATGTACTGGTCAACTCATGAGCCGCATTGGGTGCGAGCGAACAACCAGGATAAAGGAATTAAGAGCCGATTGGAGCAGGAAAGTGTGGGGGACACTTGGAGAAAGATTGAAGTATTTTGGGGTGGGTTGGCGGAGCTGGCTGCTGAGGTGACGCAGTATTAAGGGTAAACTTTTTATTTAACTGCTGCAGAGCGCTAAATAGGCAGGGACAGGGATTCGCACATGTCAAACAAACGATGACATGTAAACGACCGCTGCGGGATCGCCAATCACAAAAACCTACCCGCAGTGGAGATGCCCCTTTAGGCTAGCTCATCTTAGGATAACAATTGAACACCTGCACCCGCTCCCAAACGAAACTTTAATGTCTGAGGCATGCGACATAGTGCATACCCCCCACCCCGCTGCAAAGAACTACGAATATCGGATCGATTGTGTTCAATGCTTAACATCCCGAATTCCTCTCGCCCGAATCTTAACGGCTGAATTCGGATGCATACATTCGCACTACTTCCCCTCCTGTAATGATAATAAAAGCTTGACCAACCACATCTATTGATGCATTCCTCAGGCTCCCAGCGAACGACAGATCGAGCTCTGCAAGTATCAGAGAGAAAACTCTGCCTCCATTTGTCGTCAACCTTACAATTGTAGCTGTACACCCGTGATCGAAAGCTCCTCCGCCGGCCTAATAGGCCAACTAGCTTCCGCTGCATTGTACTTTTTCGGACTTCACTTCCTGCATTTCAGCATATCATTGTCAGGCTGGGTACTAGCATCGATGGCAAAGAGCAAACAGCTAACTGCAGCCGTATGCCATCTGCCAATAGCAATATTGCATTTAAATGAGACTTCACCGTCCAGCCAGCTCGGGCTGCCACTTCGAGCAAAGATCATGGCACTTTCCGCGAGTCCGAACTATGGTTCAACAAGTTTTTAAACGCTGTTTACACTTCCTCTCGCTTTCTACACCGTTCCACGTAATTTGTCCGCAAGTGGTATATCCGATTTGTCACTTGGTTCCACGGAATATTTCACTTTCCCAATGCTTCGAGGAATGCTGAACGAGTTGCATCTAACCCATATGGAAATTTTAATTTAATGTATTTCGAAATTGTATCATAATCGCGGCGGGTACTGTATTTTTAGGTCAACAATAAATCCCGCATTCTGTAGTGTATTCTTTAAGTCCTCGATGCTGTGAACAAGTTGACAGGTGGCAGCCGGGATCACTCTAGTCCGAGTGGCTTTTCGGAGCTATTCGATAGAAGATTGGCTTCGCGGTGCTGTTTGCCTTTCATTTGAGACTAGACTTCGTTGTTTGCGTTTCGGTAACGTAAAAGATTCGGGACAAAGTCATTGTATCACAATTGGTTTGCTAAACCCCCACTGCCTTGCTATCTGCCTGCTATCTTTTCCTCTTTTGTAGGACACGGAGGGCATCGAATCTACCTCTAGTTAGTAGATCACTCAAAACGTACAAACAAGCTAGCGCTCGAATACTGCCCGGATATGTATCTAGGCGAAATACAGATTCTGGAACAAATCAACATGGGTGTTCGAGCACTGCAGGGTTTGCCGTGGAGAATCCGAATCCTGGAGCGGCGAACGGAGCCGCTAAGCGCCCTGTTGCAGGGATTGAGTTCTACGCACCGACTGGGGGGAAGTGTTTTGCTGCCGAATAATAGAGGCAGCGATGTAAAGAGTTCTGCTCTGGCTCCATCTGAACTGGCGCCATCTGAACCATCCGCTCCATATTTTCCTGCCAACTATCAAAATCGACGTGAATAAGAAGATGTATTTGTGAACTTCCGCCGGAGGGCTTCTTTATGGCGTTTGTGCTGGAGATATTACAAAGCCCGTAGTGTACGAGAAGCGCACAACCTCGTTAGTTTTTCAAGTTCTCGGCGAAGGTTTAGGGTTTCACGTGCAATTTAGCCGGTAAACCGTAACTCTTTGCCGAGAATTTGAAAAATTGACGTAATATCATGGGATTCCACTCCAGGACATACTCCTCCTCCTCTAGCAAACTAACCCAAAACAGGGCAAAGGATTTTGCGTGTAATTTCCCCGTTACCTACTGTGGTCCGTAACATCACTCGGCGTCAGTCGCTTGTTTCACTCGATCGATTTTCGAGGTGCGTCGAGAAAGTGCTGCAATGACTGCGGGAATTCAGCCTATACTGCGAGAAAAGTGCGAATCCAGGGCCATGTGGGTTCCTTGGGTTCGTAATCTCACCCGATGGAGTCGGGCATGCATGGATACAGGAAGATGAAGAATACATCGAGGAAATCGACACAGGAGGTGGCCTTCTCCGAACGGGTTGAGATGGGCTTCCCTATGAACGCACAAATGCTAGTAGAACGGGTGAAGCCACAGAAGTAGTGATCATAGCCACACTAATTATGCCACCGATGCCCATAATCATCGAAGTCTCCTTGTACGTACAGGTTCGAGATCGCATACATATATTCCTGACGAGGAAGATGCCATTACTCTCACCCAGTCGTGACCATGTTATGCGTGAGCCACAATCATCACCGGTGTCGAGAGAAAAAGTCGCCCACAGCCGACGCCTCCGCCGAGAGGATCACGCTACTCGCAAGAAAGCAGCTATTACCAAAAAATCAAGACAAGCATCACCACCACCAGCCACAAGTCATATCACTAGAAGCTAAGGCAACGCTACCGCGGAAGCGTTGATGGCATCGGCGCTCACATCCACAGCCATCAATAGGGACCCAGTAACATACACGGAAGCTGTGGAGAGCCCTCAATACTGAAGGCAGACTATGAGGAGGAGTGTACATCCATCCTTCTGAACAACACCTCCGCGGTGAACTCCGGGAAGCACGGTAACTGCAAGTCAAGCTGATTAGCTCCAAGTGGGTCTATAAGACTAGGCATAGCCCGGATGGGTCGATACGGTATAAGATATGACTAGTTATCAAAGGCTACGAGCAGACGGATTTCGGTTAGGCTTATATCCCTGTTGGCAAGCTAACCTTTTGGTATCTCATCTCTCTGGTCGGGAAATGTGGATAGAATATCGACCATCTAGAGGTAGTTACCGCTTTTCTAAATTCTGAAGTCGATGATGGCGACATCTACATGACTACGGAAAGGATTGCTGGAGGCCTCTACGCTCCGGCGATCATTGTTAGACTCAAGAAAGCTCGCTAAGGTCTCAAACAAGCTCCTACAATCATGGCACGAAGATATCAACGCATTTCTGCTCTTGCTCGGATTCGCACTATCCTTAGCTGATCCTAACTTCTATATCTGCGGTATCTTCTATATGTGGGTGTCAACTATACCCTACGCTACTGTTCTGTCCCATTTGTGGAATCGAGTGAAAAAAGTTATGCAAATTAATTTGCACCACTAAGAGGACTATTGAGAGTCAGTAAAATAGGGAAGCGAAGCCAATAATTTTTAGTGAAGCAAAGCCAACTAACTTGCAAAACAAGATATATAGAAGTGAAGTAAAGCTAACTGACTTGTAAAGAAATATATAGAAGCAAAGCAAAGCAAGGCAAATGGACTGAAAAAATAGAAGACAGGAGATATATAGAAGCAAAGTGAAGCAAATAGTCTTGTAAATAAGATATCAAAGCGAAGCGAAGCTAATAAACTTAGAAAATAAAAGAGATATATAGAAGCGAGGTGAAGATTTTGTTAATTTGCCATATTTTTTAGTTGTCTCATTCATGGGTCCATGGATGGGCGGCTACCACGAATGGGTCGCAACACTACGCGCACACGCGCAGCTTAGAATTAGCTTACTGTGAACCTTTGCGTGCGGGCCTATAGAAACCTATAGGGCCGGCTGGTTCTATGGATGTTTATATGGCCATCGGAAGCTTTGCACTGCCGGAAGCTTTGTGCTATTGAAGGCGCAGCTCAAGTGAAATCGGTCTAACGTTTCTCCAACCAATCATGTACCCTGTATAAGGGATGAGGGATGGGGAGTCACGACTTTACTCTGGTTTTGCTTTTTGCGATTTCATTGGAGTGATGAGGATTACTCGTCAGATTTTCATGTTCCCGGAAATATAACAACCCTAACCCACACTTGAAATGACTAGTAATGGCTAGTGTGGGCGCTTACAATGACTCTTGGCATTACTCCGTGTGGGGTTGGTGTTTTCCCTCTTCCGGTAACTTAAAAATCTGACGAGTAGATTAGGAAGATGTATATACTATGGCCGCAAGCGGCTGAATGCAATATGATTATAATAAACATATACCCTGTAGAATGTTCTACCGCATTCCATCGGGTTCTGTCAATACTTGCCTTGCTTTAGCTCAACACATGATCGGTATAAGATTCCTCTGCGTCACCATCATATCCATGTGACCAAAGGAAATAGGTGTGGCGTAATTTACAACAGTGTTCATCCGAGTGCCCTTGACTGCCATTATCTTACTTAGGTATACTCAACTCTATACTCCGAGGTCCACTTGATTGCACGCTCCAAGTGCACCCGTCTCCGTACCCACGGGAGAACTCCTACTCCAAAAAAATAACACAAAATTAGCTACCGCTCGAGAAGGGGTGAGTAAATTCATGACATGACAGCGAGACCATATAGAGCACTTCGAGTAGATCATTTCACGATTAACAATGGTCTTAATAAGACGAGAGTTCATGAAGTTGACATGAGTTAATGGTGGAGTTAATAGTGGAGTTAATAGTGGAGTTAATGCGCACCTAGAGCATGAGCCGAGTGCACCTAAAACATATAATCAAGTGAACCTGGAAGTCAGCCAAGTGCACCTTGGAGCAGGAGCCGAGTGCACCTGTGGCGTGCAATCAAGTGCATTTGGGGGCGTGCAAGTGCATCTGGGAGTATGGAATTCTCTGCCCCCCCCGAAATCATAGTCCAGTCTCGGACAGAGTGTTGCCCGAACGGGACACAGAGTATTGGGATACCTGCAACCCCGCACAAAAATCATCCTCAAGTACCAGCGTGCCCCACCCCCCGGATAAGCCACCAAACTGGCGGCTCATGCTTGTGAGGAGGCGTGGCAGCAGAAGGAATCTTGGCGGAGGGGAGAACGCGGTGGACCAAAGGTATGCTTGCGGAAGGTTCAGAGGTGCAGGGTGGCGATGATTAGGGGAGGGTGTAGGAGGGACGGGGGAGGGAACGGGAAAGGAGGAATGTTCGAACGGAATCTGTATTGTTTTGTGTTTTGTAGCGATTGACAGTGTCCCAAGCGGCCTGGCCGCCAATTCGTCTTCCCGAAAAAGGAAAAGTTAAAAACACAGACCCTCACTTGAAGCCACTATTACCCCGCGATATAGCTCAGTACCATTAGAAAAAACAAATGAATGTATGTTACCCCACCAAGCGCCGTGATTCAAACCGGAGGTCTGACCCCAATTCGAACAATGCTCGCAAATTCCTCTCTATTATCATTCGCTTTCGCCAGTAGCACTACTGGCAGCCGTTGAACCGCATCCATTTCCGGAGCGCCCATAGGCCCAGCAATTCCTACGACACGCTTTGCAATGTTACCGCAAACCGGGCATTTAGAGCAGGAACCGTATGAAGCACACTGAGCGCAAATGGCGTGGTTGCAGGGACGAATGCTACATAAACATCATCAGCGCATCCAACCGAAGTGAGGATACCAATATTTCAACATACACACAACCTAGCATATTGTTCTCGCATTTGCATTTCTGTGAGGGAACACGCGCCCCTGGCTCGTAGGTAGTACTCGTCTCGACCCCCAACATCTCATTCATCTCAGAAACTGTTTTTACTTTGTTGAAAGCATCAGCCCCGTGCACGTCGGTAGGCATTTCATTAAATATGTCAAAGAAGGGAAGCCCCGCTTCAGTGTACGATCTCATATCAATCGGTGTGGGTGGAGCCATCATTTTGGTGATATCTTCGAAGCGAGCAGCGTTCAGGACTTGCACATTGAAAATCATCGCATTGTCGACGTCCCAGATGCGTGGATTGTTGCGGTCTTCGTTGATGGATTGTTTGATGCTTCCTCCAGCGCCAAAACTCATCACTGGTGTCGGTTCTGGTCCACCCCCTCTTAGGCGTAGGACCAAATGCAGCGTTGACTCTTTTTGAATGTTGTAGTCTGAAAGAGTACGTGCGTCTTCGAGTTGTTTTCCAGCAAAAATCAGTCGTTGCTGGTCCGAGGGGATCTCGTGTAAGTCTTCAATTTGGGATTTGATATCGTCGATAGTATTAGAACTTTCCGCAAAAATAGTCAATGTCACTCCGGTAAGTGTTTTGACAAAAATCTTCATTCCTTCATACTTGCGTTTATATATTGGCACCGTATTGGTCATCCTAATTTCAGAGCCTACGGAGAGCCCAAGTTCGTGAGGAGTGCTGAAGATATCCATTCCCTCGAAGCTCACCGAGGTTTGATATGCGGGTATTACCTCGAATTGGATCCCAGCGGTAGTCTCCAATCCCGTTATCTAATCGATTCCGTTAGCCTTCCATGAGTCCCACCAATGAAACTAAACCTGACTACCTGATGCTCGATCGAATATCCTGAACCATAAGGTACAGCAACAAACTGCTTAACCACGCCTGGACTAGTTGCAATACCATCCAACCAAGGTTGTTCGGGCACTACAACATAGTTTTGTCTCTTAATGCCGTTTTGTCGGTTGAGTAGCGTGGCCGTGGTTGGGATCATCGGCTCTCCAGTTATACCGTTGACTCCCCCAACGTAGATGCGAATAGCGAATTTACTCGTGCTTCGGAAGCACAGCCACATAGCTTCCCGCTCTAAAACCAACCAGAAAAACATCATGTAAACCTCTGGTCTCACAAAGTTTCTTATTTAGCGTAGGTTATACTTACGGTACATTGCAAGGAACAAACCACCCTTCTTGACCATATCTTGCGGTAAGACATTAGAGAAATCTGCAACGTTGTAGAGTGGAAAGCTTCCAAGCCCGGGGGGAAGATTATTAGTCTGTCCATTGTCCGGCACGCGGACTGTGCGCTTGAAGGAAATGGAAAGATTGCTTTTGCCGCTCCGGATGGAGAGATCATCGGAGCTGTGGCTGTTGCTACAACGACCTGGAAGGACGGATGTGAAAGTTTCGCGGGGCGTAGACTTATTGAAGAAGGAAATCAGAGGTTCATCTTGGTTCATTTGAGGGCCATTATGATCGTAACACGATTTTGCCGAAGTTATTTTGACCTGTGAGTTCCTTTCTGACATGACGCAGAGCGTGAGATAGTTTGATGTTGACTAAATGCGGGGTTTGGAAAAGTTGGTGCGGGACTTGGACGGAAGATGAAGGGGATTAATATTCAATGACATGATTATAATATATCTAACATGTAGTCTATATTGTGGTGTGGTATGACTATTCTGCATGCGCGCCACCAGTTTGTGCTGTACTTCCTCTACAATCACTCCATGAATATTAGAGGAAACTAAAAGAGGAGACAAGCAAGTGAAAGAGCATCTTGTTAACTACATTTCTTGTGAAAATTATATACTGATCAAAGTAAAACTCGTGGACTTAATTGAGTTCAAAGTTGGATGGGTATGGGAGCTGGGAGTGGTAGCGTGGCTCTGGAGGGAGGGTGTCCGATTGTTAGGTGTGGGCGCACACGCCCTTGATAAGGCGTCTGGGCTGTATGCATGAGGTGCGGTATTTTACACTCGCGATACATTACAATGCAATATGGTGTCGTGTCCGGTGGCATCCCGAAATGTCATGCATGCGTCACGCGCCCTTGGCGAGATCAAATAGCAAAAAGTAATATTTCCCTAGGAACAAGTGTTGACATACAGAGACGAAATCAGAAAGCTTGAAGGTGCTGGCCTAGATGACGCAACGTTACCCCTAACCACACCAAATAGAAATGGCTTGAGGCCTCCCTTCCAGCTAATATTCCATAACTATCAGTACCATCCTCTCACAATCACCGATATTTCGCCCTTGCCCTCTTCAAGCACCGGTTTCCGGGCGGAAATCGAGGCACCTCCTGTTCACTCGAATTCGAACTGTCTGAGGCAGACCTGCTCCTTGCAAGATCTGCGCCCTCCTGCTTTGTACAGAGCTCCTCTTCCGCCAGTTTAACGAAAGTATTATCAACAATCGCCTATGTCACAGCATCGCCCAATGAGGGTCTTATCCACCTTAGGTACCACTTGTCGTAGGATCCTTTAGTACGGTATTTGCCAACACCCGCATGTTTGTTGTATGCTGAAATCCAAAAGTGACACGGCTTGCAAGACAATTTCGATATTCCAATGTACGAAAAGGCGGGGAAAGAGTCACAATAGCGGTGAAGATGCGAGATCAGCGCACATTCGCAATGCACTGCTTTTTACCAGTGCATGCAAGTCTCTCCATGACCTTAGCTTCAGCCTTGAGAGCGCGTGAGGACGTGGCAGGTGTGACGTTGTGACGGACGTAGATTTTCCCAAGAAACTCACGCCATGCCGTTTCATCAGATGGCCATATTCCAACGGTGGCGGGGGCTTTGTGGATAACAGGGACGATATTGAGCTCCGTTTCATGGAACATCATCCTCATTCGAGGGGAGAATGCAAAGCGTATAACTGTAGCGACTTGACGGTGAAATGAGACGATCTTCTCAATAGCTCGCCGCAAATAGCAGGGTGTTCTTACTAGTAAGTAATCAGTCAATCGCTCTAGTGGCTGAGACTCGGATCTTACCACCGGTGACTCTTTCCGCCCAAATCTCACACGCTGTCTCATCATCGAGTACAGCCTTCACACACGGCTGTAGCATCTGCCATTCCGATTTAAAATCTGTCATTTCATGGCGTCCACCTCCCAGCGATTTTCATGAAAATGTATGAGCCTGTCGTTTACGGCCTGCACCAACACCACCATATCTCCAAGATGGGTGAACAAGTCCGACTTATAGTTGATCTTTTTGTCCTCATCGTCCTGCGCTTTCTTTCCCCGATCCCTACTGTCTTGCACCCTCTTCATCCACTCCTGATGTAGGTCGGTAAACCTTTCAAGAATACTCCAGTATTTCTTGTAACGTTGTTGAACCTTAAGATAGCTGTAGCGGTAAATATAGGGAAATAGCTCGTCATACACAGCCTGCTCCTTCTCATTTTGGATATCGACCGGAGGGAACCGCTCGCGCAGGTTAACGTTGGTACCGCTTCCAGAAAATCTTTGATCCGAGATTTTTTTGAGCAGCCCCCAGACAGTCACTAGGTGGTCGATGGTTTCGGGGCTGGGGCTTTTGTCGTTCGTAGCGATGATGAGCTCGATAGTGAGAGACCGCATCTTGGGGGTTCCGTCGTTCGTAGCTGTGGTAGACTTGATGGTAGCAGCGCGCATCTTAAGGGCGATGGCGGCGACACCAGAACCACTCGCTTTAACGCAGATCTCAGCGAATGCATCAAGCACAGGAATGGTGCGGTCATGGGGGGCAGAACGGGGACCGTTTTAGAGAATTGAATGCCCGCTAGAACGTACCGTGACCGAAACAGCCTTGTCAGAAGAACTCCCCATGAGGGTAGCAACTGCGAGAGCAACCTCAGCGTCTGGATCCATAATGCGACGTCGAAAAGAAGGGCATGGTAGAGATAGTAGTGGTAGTATAGAGGAGAAGTAAGATGGCAGTCACGCAGGTGGAGTAGCAGAGCTTTAGAGAACCTGTTGCCATCCTTGTATGTATTTATCTATCTCATCTAATCTAATCACTCTCAGGTCACCTCTTGAATACGAAAAAGAAATCTGACGGTGATTCTACCTTAACTCCACTTATAGATTTTCTCTGTTGTAAGTTCTTTATTAAGATTCCCAGACGATTTAGACTTTCGTCAAGCCCATAACGGCTGACATCATTCAAGACTCACTACGTATTTCGCGGTTATTATCGATATGAGCCGTAAACGGGCCTTTTCCAGCAACAGCGTTCTTGTCACTGCATCGTACTCTTACGTTCTTAATTAGCTGTGGGAGTTCTTTAAATGGTGAAATCTCATTCTGACTTCCTCCGTAAATCAGAAGGTCGAGAACCGGAGATATCGTGAAGATGTTGTATGTGATCCGACTGTACCACATATGCATACGTACTTACATGGACTTCAGTAGTATCGGAATGACGATGGGAGAGCTGTAAAATGGGTGAGAATTGTCTAAACCCATCAGGCTGGTGCAAAAGGCAACGAAGATGCTGAAACGGGATATCAACAAACTTGCCAAGCAGTTGCTGGAAATGGAGCAAACGGAGTATTAGTATGAATTATGGACTTTTCCGATACTGTCGCAGATCCAAGTTTAAGAGGCTTCCCATCCGCTCAGCCATATCTAAGTATAACATCGCCAGGATAGTACTACAGTGGGTAGCCATACGGGAATGCCTGATACTATAGTTTTTTGCCTTTTGTGGCCGGGCTTCAGGCTACTGGTGGATTTTAGGGTTGCAAATACACCCCAACAAGGGATATCGAATGTGCGCGGGTGACATCGCGAATACCTCACACTGAGAGTGGCTTAGCGCGGAGGATTCGGTACTTCTACTCTCCATCTCTCGAACACACACATCGATATCTACTCTCACTTTAGTGGCCTCCCCGCGAGTTTGATGCCAGGTGGCCATGCATCTTCGTACTTCAGCCTGTATATTGAAACCTTGAAGAGCAACAGCTGACTACATATAATGTATGTACTTACTTAAGTAATTTGTACGGCGATCTCCGGTACTTAACACTCGGTGGTTATCGATGGCCCGGAAATTTGGCTTTTTTTTTTATGAAGGTGCGATAACGCATGACTCGAAGTGTCAAAACATCTGAGAACTTGTGCGTAGGTCGCGAGTAACGGTCTGAGATTGTGGGTGTGGGGGGGGGGGCAGGAAGAAGTCGCTGGTGTGGGACATAGAGAGGTGGATGAATATAGTAATGTGACTGATACTGAGAACGATAAGCCTTGCGATCCGCCAATTACCCAGGCACACACCGATTCCGAACAGTCGAGTAGCAGATTTGAGGGCCAGGTTACCTTCATGCGCATCATCAGCCTCGAGCCTTGCGACATTCACATTGGCAAGATCATATGATTGATCAGTATAGATAGATGCATGGAGAGGTTGCATAATTTTTGCTTCGTGTAGCAATTGAGGCGCAGGGCAGGGAGCACCACAGGATTTGCATGCTGCGCAAATGCTGAACGCCCATTCTGCCTACCCAACTAGCTCTACTGATGGAGTACCTATTAAATGCCGAATGCTGCCCTAAACCAGCTCTTTTAGTGAACCATCAGTATCCTACAATGTCCTTAACACCAGACACGGAACCTTTCTCCCAAGCCCACGATCGCGTATGGAAGAACCTAACAGAAAAAGAACGGATTGATCTCTCGAAGATCTTTACTATTGACGATGTTTGGAAGGCGGCAGCAGAAATTCAGGCGAGACAAGTAAAAAGTGGTAGTTTGGGGAACATGAATAAAATCCGCCCCTATGTCGATGGAATGAAGCGATACGCTGGCGTCATTGGAACCATGGTGCAAGCCAAACCGGAGATACTCTCTTTCATCTGGGTGAGTTCATTGGGCAAACTATCAAGTCTCAACACTATGACTGACTTCAGCTAGGGACCGATTCAATTCCTCCTACAAGTGCGTTTTATTTTTATTTTTATTTGTCTTGTACCCAAACTACGAGCTCTATTACATGTTCGAATGTTCAACTAGCAAGTGTGGCTTCAAATATTGAGGAAGGGAAAATTTGCTTTTGACGAACTTCATACTAATCAAGTACCAAACGTTAACTAGATTGCCAGCAATTACTTCATTGGCTATGATAAATTGCTTGATGCGTTCTATGAAATCGGATCGTCTCTTCCGCAGTTTGAGGAAATCGAGGAGACAGTTGGCGAATTACCTCGGACTCTTCTATAGTGAAATCGTTGACTTCTATTTCCAAGCTCTGAGATTTTACAAGCAGAAAAGTGCGCCCTTTTCCTGCGCCTTGTAATGAATAGTAGTAGCTGAATGTAGAAATGGTAAAACAGGATGGAAAGCGCTCTTTGAGGTGCTGTGGCCTCGATATGCAGATATTTTCATGGTTATTCACCAGAACATAGAGAAACACAAGAAACTCATCGATAGGCAAATCAACATTTTGGCAATAAAGGAGGCGCGCATGGAGAGGGAGGAATCTCTCAGGATAAACCAAATAGAGCGAGATCACAGAGAATTATCTCGACTGAAGAAAAATCTTATGCCACAACTTTATACGGCAAACTTGTGTTGACTAAGGGATTTAGCCCGCAGGCCATTGGGACTAAGGCATGCACGAGACTTAGCGGGCTTGGTACGGAGCCTATTTCCCCGCCAGCCTCGGGCTTGGTGCGGTAGCTATTTCCCCGCCAACCTCGGGCTTGGTATGGAGACTATTTCCCCGCGAGCCTCGGGCCTGATTAGTGCTTTCTCTTAGTGCTTTCTCTTATTGATTCGCTCTTAGTGATTGAGATGATTTCTTTCTCTATATATACAAGGTACGGTGGCGGCTTCGCCGCCCTTTGGAGGCGCCCAGATAGATCTCCAGCCCAGTCAACCCAGAGTTGTCATTTTTGGCAGCTCCTATGCTTCCAGATGTATATAGCTCTAACATACTCCTAGAATTCAAATTTGTTAGATCATCTCTTGGCCAGCTCCCAGTGATCTAAGTCCAGGTGAGTCTCAATCGTTTCTGTGGCTAGAGCAAGCATATTTACCGTCCCAAAAACAGCTTCTCTATGAGTTACGCATCGCGTAAGGTCATTTTTCCCGGTATTGGAAGATGCCTTCTACTGGGTAACTCCAATCAATTCAAGTTCATTTAAGTCCATGAGTTTTGCTCTGATCACAAAGTGTTCTATACATGAACTATGCATAAACAGATCCTCTTTCACTTCCTGGCCTCCAATTTACTATATCACTAATATTCATAGTGCAGCTGTAAAAAAATGCTCCAAAATGCTGTTGATTCACAATTTCTGACTCAATATAAGAGATATCATAAATCTAAGACTGGGAGGTGAAAGAGGACATAGTCCACATTTTGTGTGTAGGTCACTTTGTAATCAGAGCCAAACACTCATTGGAATTAAAAGGGCAGGTCATTTGGGATCTGAGTTTAAGTGGTAGGTACTTGCCTCAATCAGCCACTCAGCCACAGAATTACGACCAATCAGAATCGAAAGAGACACATGTCGTGTCCTTATATGAATAATGTCTATCTTCTTCTCTCTCTGTACGATAGACAGTTCAATCAATCTCTCAAACAACGATTCCTCTGGATTAATGGAATGCCTGGTGCTGGTAATCCTTTCTTCTCACTTGCTGGAAGTTTGTCCAAGAGCGACAATTGGCTAACATGTACAGGAAAAACATATCTATGTTTTTCAATTCTGGAGTACCTTCAAAACACCACGCAAGTTCCTGGTTATGTAGTGTACGCTTTTCCGACGTATGATAACACTGCAACGAATACAAAGATTGCAATTACGCAATCGATGATATATCAGTTTTGCCGGACAAACCCATCTCTCATACCCGCCGTGAACCGCGCGTACGAGTCTGAATTTGCCGGAGGCCGGATCTCGAGCCTTAACACATGCGAAGGGCTCTTGGAAGAATTTATATGCAGAGCTGAGCCAGTTTATATAGTCCTAGATGGGCTGGATGAATGCGAGGAAGGCGAGCGAAGACAGTTGCTAGATTCATTTCATAGGTTACTCCTTGCGTGTCCCAATCTGCATGTCCTAGTCAGCAGTCGTAAAGAGGCCGATATCCGGCACCAACTTGAGGCTACCAGCGGAGTGGACGTGATAACGGTTGAGGATAGAAACGGATGCGATATTGAACATTTTGTTGAGAAGGGGATCGATAAGCTTTGGAACAAGATCAGACACATTGCCCAGCCTTGCACAGAGCGCTTTCTGAAAAAGCTTGTGAGAAACAAGATAGTTTGTCAGTCAGAAGGTGCGTTTCTTGGAGAGGTTGCGCTGACCTAAATTGCTTTGATACTAATGGTTTATCTCGGTAGGAATGTTTCTTTATGCTCAACTAGTGTTGGTCAATCTCAACTCGCAGCCTACGGTGCCTCAAATGTTGGTAGAGGCGAACAACCTGCCACATAATCTCCACGAAATGTAATCCTTCTTGAGCTCTTGGCAAGTCCATAGCTAAAAATATTATTCTAGCTACGGCAAAGTTATAGATCGAAATATGATGAGCCTGTCATCCGCAGAACAAGCGGTAGTGAGGAAGATATTCTCATGGTTAATCTGCGCAAGAAGACCGCTGAAAATTATTGAACTGGAACATGCTCTTTTGATCGATTCCAGTGACAGGGAACTCCAACACAGCCGCAAGCTTGTCAAAGATATTATAGAACTTTGCGGTTCGGTCCTTGAACGAAGACAGGAATATATAACCTTCGTGCATTTCTCGGCCAGAGAGTCAGTTGATTTGTCCCCTCTTCGACCTTTTCGTGTATGATAGATTTACTGACTTTCCCGATTCCTAGGTATCTCGCTAGAGAAGACCAAAGTGGCCCGTACTCGATCTCGAGGCTAAAGGCTAACCTATATGTTTCGACTGCATGCCTCTCGTACCTCTTCTTCAGATGCTTTGACCGAGATATAACAGATGAGGAAGTTGGTGAATTTATCTTGTCGGGGGAATACACTCTGCTTGATTATACGCGGTTATACTATTTGCATCATATCAGAGCCACGGGGTGGAGGCTAGCTGGTGTTGCCTCTGATCTTGACCTCGAGACCGTAGTACAGCGCTTTCTCAAATTGCATTGGAATGCATCTTTCAAGCGATCAGGGCAAGAATCTACCAGTACAGCAGCAACGCGCAGTAATTCATCTGAGTGTTTGAATCAAGCTGCCAGTGCCCACGAAATGCTGAATATAATTGCAATGCATGCATGGAGTAAAACTTTTATGAAGGATGAGGACGGTTAGTACTCTACCCTTGCATTCACTGTTGGATTGCTCTACGAGTACACGGTCGCTAACTCCAGCAGATAATTCTTCAAGCCCATTGTTCTTGGACGCCATTTACCGCCGCATCTATTGCTATTTCGACATTCTAGCCAAAGAGCTGTGTACAACCCATAAGCACACTGGTTGTGAGTCCTTACATCATTTTTACGGACAAGAACTGTTCCGATGCCCGGTTATATCCTGCGCCCGCAATTGTCATGGCTTTGAGGCGCAGCATCACCGTGACAGCCATATTGCTAAGCACCAGCGTACACTCAAATGCGAAATATTGGGCTGTGACTTCCACGCCATCGGCTTCGAAACCGAAGCCGACAGGCGCGACCACATGTCAGTTTTCCATGCTTCGGGCTATGAAATTGAGGCAGCCTGGGACTCCTTCGACCAACAAGCATGCTTTCGAGTATTATGCAGCGCGGCTAAGATCGGTGATGTTGGACTTGTGCGAAGCCTATTATCCCTGTCCACTAGTAAACCATTCGATGTGGACTTTGACAAGCTTCTTCGTACTGCTGTGGCAGGAGAATCAGAGGATGTACTCGAACTGGTGATTCGACAGCGGCGAACCAACTTAGGAAAGCTACCTGACTGCCCACCCGAAATTAACTCTGCATACATTGAAATCTTACACAATGCAATCCTTAATAGTAGTGTGTTGGCTGTAAGAGTCTTGCTTCAGAAAAGGATGTTACAAGGCCTGGATGACACCAGTAAAGTAAACTTTCGCTGGCAAAGAAAATCTCTGCAAAAGGGGCTTCCTTCACTACTTCTGGCTACTATTGCTCAATCAGAGTCAAAAGTTGGTTTATGTTTGGAAGCCGGAGCCGAAGTCAATTTCTCTGTGACCAGTACAGGCTTGTACTATCGCAAAACGCGTTACTAGTGGCCGCAAAGAATAGTTCAGAATCGATCATACGAACATTGCTAGGTGCAGGCGCAAATACTGAAATCGGAGACTCCGTCCGCAGCGCACTTACCTACGCAGCAGAGAAGGGGGATGTTGACGTTGTACGACTTCTAGTTGAGAGAAGAGCACTGGTTAACAAGCCAGACCCGTCTGGGGATCCCGCCATTTCATGGACAGCCGCGAGAGGACACTTAGACACAGTCCAGCTCCTTTTGGAGAAAGGTGCAAATATAGACACTCCGGATAACAACAAGGAAACTTCTCTCCTTGGCGCAGTAGCGAACGGACATCATAATGTTACGCGACTGTTGATTAGCAAAGGCGCACAAGTCAACCCCGGAAACGACACTGCCAATACCGCTCTCATTTTCGCTGCGAGCCATGGATACCTAGATGATGCACATCTTCTTCTCGGCGCGGGAGCAAGTTGAAAAGGCGAATGGCAATGGTGAGACCGCCCTCATGTGGGCTGCAGTAAATGGACACCATAATCTAGCACAATGCCTACTCGAGAAAGGTGCCAATGTTGATGCCGTGAATCTAAGTGGAGAGACTGCGCTCATGTGGGCTGCCGAGAGTGGGCAGTTGACTGTAGCACGACTTCTCCTTGAGCATGGCGCACGCGCCAACGCTGCTGATCGACAGGGCAACACTGTCCTCAATTTGGCGCGCATAAACGGGCAGGATGATGTAGTACGACTTCTAATAGAGAATGGCCAGCTTTCTGAAGGGGATATACGAGTAGTCGCATTATTTCTGCTATAGTGCTATGCGAGGGTTCATGATCATGAGCTCGAAGTTCGGTAATGGTCTGCTCTAAGAGGCACACTCCTTGTGGTAAGTATCCGCATTTTGGAAGGGTCTTATTTTTACTATATTGCGACGTCCTGTACTATTGTTATTAGATAATGGAGCCATGCATAGGCATGAGGAGGAAATTATGTACATGAGAAGGTTTTGAATGGATCGAATCAGCGAGAACTGCTAGAAGAGTTCAGACAAGCTGGCATGTTGATTTGAACTGGTCCTTAGAGTCGCAATATTTCATCCACCTTACTCTATTCTACGTATACCCTCGTCCACAATAGTGGTGGGTGATACGTCAAACCCCAATTCGGCTTCGCAATAACCACCAAGCCTAAATTTCCCCGGAGCCAAGGCCAAAACCTCAACTTCACGGAGAGCGCTCGTTGGTCGCCCAGTCTATCCTACCGCTCTCAAGAATTTCCGAAGCGATAACTAGACAGCCCGTAATACCTCCTCTATGATGGACAACATCCCAGTACATCAAGAGCCCGAATGGCCAAGCGGTAAGGCGTCGCACTTGTAATGCGAAGATCCGTGGTTCAAATCCGCGTTTGGGCTTCATCTTTTTAATATTTTTATTCTGTAAGAGGTGAACTGAGCTTCCTGGGATTCTGTGGTTTGTGGGGGGTTTTATTGTCCAGATGTGGAAGTTGAAGTGTCCGGCACGGTTTCAGAGCACGCACACTTTTTAGTGATCGACAATGACAGTCCTGCTCAACTTGTGGGCTAGTTAGCGGGAGTATTACCTACAGTATAAACCCAGGGCCCGAGTTAGCAACTCTCGCATTACATCCATAATATTTAAGATTATTTCTTATCAACCAACATTTCATCCATGTTATTATCAGTCCTTCACGATCCATTTTCCATTCGCATATCCACGTGGGTTGCTCAATCCCTTTCCTCCACGCCGATCAAGATCTTCTCCAGCCTACCCTTCACATTCACTTCCCCCTCGTCCTCCCACTCCTCCTCCAAAAACTCTCTCGCCACTCTTTCCGCCATGGCTAGTTCCTTTCTTTCGCTCTCACTTAACTGCGCACATGCAGCGACAAGATCCTCGCCCCTCGCCGCGAGGAGTATCAAATCATCTGCTCGTGCCACAATCGCAGGGTCAATTCCATTTAATCCCGCACAGACAGTTCCGAAGCTGCTCGTACTCCTCCCGTCCGAGAGTTTGTAGAGATACGTAATCTGTTCCTCTACCTGCTCCGCGTTGGCGTCCAGCAAGATGCGCATGTGACCGAACCAGATATTTGGATGCGAGGTAAGGAAGCCGTTCTCAAAGATTTCGTGGTAGTGGGTGGCGCCGATCACCTTTGGACGGCTGGAGGAGAGGTCGAGGAGATGCTCGAACACAGCACAGGCAAGACCAGCGCCGTCGCTTGAGTCTGTGCCTTTGCCGAATTCATCGATGATGAGGAGGCTTCGGTGGGTACAGAGACGGAAGGAGATGGCAATTTGTTGAAGGTCTATCATAAATGCGCTCTGGATCTGTGGTTTGATCAGTCGAGTAGAGGTTTATTAAAGATTGTAAGGTTTACCTTCGAAACGCTTTCTCTAGTCTGAATTCGGGTTAAGATTTTGTCCGTGATACCGACGATGGCATGCTCAGCTGGGACAAAACATCCGATATGTGCCATGTAGACGATGAGCGCCATTTGTTTCAGGTAGACGCTTTTCCCCGAGTAATTAGGTCCAGTTAGAAGGATCACATTGGGGCCTTCTGTTTCTTCCTCCGTTGCGACAGTGTCACTCCTGCTCCCGCGTTCCTGGGTTGGGTTCCCTCTGCCGCCAACAAGGAAGCCATCATTTTCAACGTATGCCGGAACGCAGAGCTCCTGGAGAGGGTGTCTTCCTTTGGTAATTTTGAGGATGTTTTTTTCAGTCATGATTGGCCTGGTGTACTTGTATTTTGCTGCACTTTCGGCTAATGCCATGAGACTAATTAAGTTAGCAACTATAATGTATCAGGCAGTGTCTGTGTAGATATATACCAGTCTAACTCCGAGCAAACTCTGACACAGTCGGTCAGTACCTGTTCGTGCTCAAGAACACTCACCTGTAGTTCGTGGATGATCTCAATCTCTCTATCTTTAAGCAAGTGTCTTCCTTAGCAAGCAGTCCTACACATAAGAAATAGCCTTACCTCCGATTAGTCCGTACATATCTCCAAAGTAATCATCCATCTCCCTCATTTGTGGATTTTTGTAATACCAATTTGTAGCCGTACAAAACTGAAACTCCCAGTCCTCACCAACAAAGGCCGGACGGACCTCTTCATTCTCAGTACTTTCAGAAACGGTGTTTGCCGGTGTTTTAGTCACCCCAGGCACAGTAACGAGATATCCAATCTGCGGAAAATAGATGACGTTCAGTGCTGCCGCGATATTTCCCGGGAGTGCCGCCGAAGCTGTGATCTGACGGGCGACTTCTGAGAGCATATCACCCATCCCAGCAAACATACGTCTCATCTCATCCAATTGGGCGTCGACGTTGCTTTTGACTACCACCCGGTTCACTTCAGCAGATTCTTCAAAATCGATAGTGTCGACGATCATTTGGCCAATGTTTTGGAGGTAGAACACTGCAAATGTGTCCATGATCTATATCTGTTATTGCCAAATGTCCTAGTACCTGGGGGTAGATAGTACATACCTTCTTGAAGATTGGCACCCGATTGCCTCCACCAAGCTCTTGAATAATGGAGCGTATCTTAAGAGCGTTAAAGACGTAATCCAGCAATGCACTCCATTCGCCGCCTCGCTGTCCACCTCCTTTGCCTCTCTTCAATTGTCCCAAGATTTTGGGTATATTCTTCACCCTCTTTAAACATTTTGCAAGGTTTGAAAGAACGTGCACGTTATCGCCCCGTAAAAGAACAGCAACGCTTTCTTGCCTTTCGATAATAACATCAATGGATAACGATGGGCGGAGAAACCATCGCTTAAGCAGTCGATGCCCCAAAGGCGAACGGGTATGGTTGAGAATACCTGACTTAGTTAGCTATAAAGAACAAACAAATAGAACTAGAGCTAACCAAACAACGATAGCCCTTCCTTACCACGCCCCCCTTTACCTTGCATATGGAAATTGGGGTGCGATTCGTTCTCGAAGATCTGTAAACTGCAGATTGTGTCGGCGTTGACAAACCTACGCCAGTCAGCCTGCTGTATATATGCCCAAATTTCCCTGTTACGATAATAGGCAAACCTACATCACGTTCGCAAGAGAAAACATTTCAACACTTCTGATTTCAAGCCCTTCATTCCGGTCGGTGCCAGCCTCTATTGCTTTCTTTCTCCGCAAGTATGCAAGCACAGCACCCGCACATCCCACGGTGATTTTGCTGTCGATGTTTATCCAAGCAGCAAGCTTTAGTAGTTTTCCCCTCGATTGCCCATCTGAAGACACATCATGTAGATCCGCAGGAACTTGAATGTCGGGACCAGAATCCTCACCAATCCTCAAAGCTATCAGTTTCCGTTTAGCAGCGTCATAAGAGAATTCTCCGGCCGGTCGAACCAATACACGGTATGGCGTAGTGCTGCTACCGTCACTTTCAATATCGTCGAGGCGAGATGGAAGGAGGAGAGTAGTAGGCTTGATCTGGAACTTTACTAAGGGGGGCAATCAGCGTGCGGAATCTATAACCACAGCACCGTCGAACCCACGGGCATCAATGCAATCCACCGATGGAAACTCAATGTCCTCCATGAAGCTGAGAGTCTCATCTGCAGCGGTGTAATAGGCGCATCCGATTTTTGGTCCCTTCTGGTCGATTGCCATTATGATATCTTCGGAGTCATCCTCTTCGTCTTCCTCATCCTGTTTTCGTCGCTCGGATGCGTCGCGAGTTTCCCGTTCTTGTGTTGCGCGGGAGGTGCTCTGGCGAGTTTCGGTAGTGCCCTCTCGAGCAGGATCTCTGAACCAGACCGATGTCGTACGGCTTGACATTGCGGAATTATGGGAAAATATAGGTTAGATGTGTAGTGTGTTCGAGAAAGATGGATGTGTGTTGAGTTCACGTGCTTTTTCGCTGCTCGGTCTCTGAGTGATACGGCGATAGGCTAGATAAGATAAGACGGGTATGTTCCGACCCCGTTGTCAAGTAAATTACTTTGTCAAGAAGCCAGCCCACTTACAAAGGGGGGCCGTCTCTTGGCCAGGAGTCCGCTTTGTGACTGGGTGGACCTGTTTCCAAAGTGACAGGTTCCAGTTACTAAGCAGCGGACTTGGTGACTGGTCGACCAGTTATAAAGTGAGTGGCCATTGTACAAGCCATAATACTTATTACTCTGGCTAGAATTCACCTTATAATCTACGTTGGAAATATTCTTGACCCACAGCCAGCCCATGAATACATGGAGAAAAAGCGAAACGGGAGATACAGAGCGGCCAAATAGTTCGGATGTTTATCAATTCTCATCGAACATCAACTTTGTGTGACCTCCAGTATGGCACCCCGCTAGCACTCCAAAGCGATCTAGCCGGCCATCTGTCACCGTCGAAACTGCAAACTGCAGGGCCACTTAAGAACTCCAGAGTTTGCTCTTCAATCGGAGTCAATAGGGTATCTGATAGTCAGTGTACTAGAAATGTTAGGCTCGTAGAGAGAATGCGAGAATGTACTGAGAAAGCAGAGAACTACTCAGTAAACACTTGGCAAGTTCTAAAGTTTTCACTTTGTTACTTTATAACTGGGTTAACCTAAGCGGTAGCCCTATCATCAAGCGCTCTACTTTACCACTAGACCGGGCCTACTTGCCAAATAAGTCGACCTAGCTGGAAAGTGTGCCCCTTGATCAGTGGGCGGCCTCTTGACAAAGTAATTTACTTGACAACGGGATCGGAATAGGTACAATCGCGAATGATAATGTCATGATGTATAACACCACCCCTACCTTGCTTCATCCCAGCCTCTTGTTGCCTCGCGCGTCCTGTGGTAAAAAGAGGTATGAGTGGCTACCTAAGTATGCTTTCATAAGTACTCCAAATATCTGCCCATTCACTGAAGCTGTGGAACTGCCCAGTCGTATCTACAGGATATATCTGAGCATTCGACAGTTCAATAGTTGACACATAGCTCCTTCAATTTTAGTAGTCTCGAGATATACGTAACGAGATTGAGGGCTACTTTGTCTAATGTGCGACGCTAGACTTGATGTTGTGGAACAGACGAGGCGGTATATCCAGCCTTGCACAACGGTGAAACTGGGCCTCTTGGGAGTTATATGCTGTTCGATGCAATGAATGGGAAGATCCGCCGAAAGCTACATTTTCTTTCGCCACTTACTTCCTCGTTTTGATTCACTCAATTCTTCGTCACAGCGCGCTGTCGACTAGCAGTAGTCTAGCCATCAACCTCACTTGTAAATCGGTTGTGGCTAATCCGCATTGACGGGTATTACAATCCTAAGCGCTATGTTTTGAGTCTTTAGGGCCTGGGCATCTATGTCCGGTCCTACAAGTGGACGATTGCTAATGGTGCATCTACACAGTCTCGATTAGACGCACCCAACAAATCGTTATGAAGCAGGAAAAAAGCGCCTGATCAAGACTAACTTCTGCCGATGGAGGATTTCTGCCCATCTAAAAGGGAATGCTGAAAGTTGAAAGGAAAATATTTACAACAGCGAAAATTGAAGGCGATGCTGTTGGCAGCGCCAGTTCTGCAAGTCTTCACCATTCGGCGAGTGTTTGAGTGCAAGCCACTCATAGAGTCTCACGGGTGATCGCTTTCGGTATCACGACAGATTAGCTTGGTGGCTGAGACATTTTACTACCAATTTTAACCTTCCCTTGAGTGGGTGGAAAATATATATCAACTACCCCACCCTGAGGTACACCCACGCTTTGATCCCACCTCTCCAAAAGGCAGAAGATGACGCATTTTTCGTTTATACTCCTTCAAGCTGCTCTGCTTCTTACCGGGGTTACGGCCGACGCTGTTGCAGATCAAACGCCAGAACTCGATGAACGATACGAAAAGCAACGTGTGTCCACTTCTTTCCCCAGATTTCTCCCAATCCTGGGGCCCGACCCCCTAGTTTACTTATGTTAACAATAAATGAAACACAGCGACTTGCAGACAAGTCACCAAGCTCACCCAGTATCTGAAGGGGCAGCATGACGTGAACAAATTTTGCCAGACCTATCTGGGGATCAAGTGCAAGACAACGACCAAGATCATCGGGACCAAGACTGTTACCATAAGAGTGAAGATCACCAAAACAATCACTGGTGACAATGTCCAGGTAACTCCAGAACCAAGGTAATTAATATACAACCCATCTCGCCTTCTCAAATCAACATTCGCGCCCGCCTCCCGCTTTCTAAACATCCAAATACCCTAGCACCGATGACCTCACGGCCACCGCGACGAATACCGCCACCGATATGGTCACCACAACCCCGACCATGACCACGACAACCACGACAACCGTCATGATCTCGGAGGGTGAAGAGGCCGCGCCGACCCCTTCCGCCAAACGTGACCTCGAAACCCGGGGCAGCTACAGCTTCAACAAGCTGTTGAGGAAGGTGGCGGGGCACCCACAGGCATCGATTTCGGCAGCGTGCACCAGTCTCTCCTAAAGCTTCCATGAAAACCGTTCTGATCCGCTGAACAATCACGCGAACTATCACCTCCACCGCCGCCACCACCTCTACCCCTGGCACAACGACCACGTTAACCGTTCCCTTCACGACAACTATCACCACCACCAAGTCGATTTCCACGACCATAACGAACACCGAGACTGCCTTCGCCGTGACCGAGACCGCGACTGCGACTAGCACATTGGTGCTGTCGACGCAATGCTTCCGTTCCAGGCTCGTCGGCTATTTCCAACCGTTGTTTCTGCGAGTAGCGATCATAACCACGTTTCCCGGGTTCAATTACGAGCGGTGCTGCTACCAGTGCGGGAAGGGTATGCCCAACTGTCTGCTCTTCACCTTTGATACGGGCGAATGCCGGGTTTTTGCGGGTGCGCAGTTACTAGACCATTACATTAATGTCGATGAGCAGTGCCCAAACGGCGTTTATCCTGGTAGTAGAATGGAACATCCGGGTGCTGGTGAGAAAGGGGCACATCCGGGGCTGTGCACAAATGGATATTAGTGCACGAGTACGGCACGGAATCGGAAAGAGAGGGGTACATAGGAGATGGGCTGTATCAATGTAAGTAGGGAAAGCTGTGAGCTGGGGTTTGTCGTGTTTCTTGTAATGATTGGTACAAATCCCATGATATCTTAGATATCTACTGTATTATATATTCATCCGGTAGAGCTGCCGTAGCACTGCTAGGTTATGGCAATAGGATTCTCAAGCCTCAACGGTAAAATAGCGGTGCTCAGCATCGCTCCTTATTCGTCATCTCATGAAGCCGGCTTCCTCTTGAGTAATACTAGGACTTCATCGAAAGCAAGCAGTTAGAACAAATAGTATAACTTCTTTCTCGAGTTGTTCCATGGGGAAAATACATCAAAATGCCGAGCACCCTGATGCTACTGAGGTTACGGACATGGGTCTGTAAATTTTGGTCAGATTGATCTACGACGCCTTCCTTGCTGTTCTTGAGTTTCTCCACGACTTTGAGCAACATCTCCTTCCCGTCCTCTCCCTCTGCGACTAAGCCCACTCCTACCTCAGTCATTTTCGAGGCAATATACTTCAAGCCATCCAGATTCTTTTTCGACTCACGATCTACCTAAGACACCCTCTTACACATCGTCAGGCCAGCCAAAGTGGCAACCGGTATACCTAGGCAGATGGAGTAGCCTTGTAAACCATGAGAGCAGCCACTTCTCCAAGAACGCTAGGAGAATATAGATTCCAGAGAATACCTTGAGCTCCCAGTTCCCAGAAGTACAAAGACACCAAACGAGTTATCCTTGCTGGCGGATTCGTGTAACGCCCCCAATACTGCTGCCGTGACACTGAAACCCCTGACCCCTGTCTTGCGTCGGGATTTTGGGTCGTACAGAAGTTCTAATGATTCGTACAGATTTCCTGGTGTAACAGTTTTTGGTTAGCGGACGCTGGTGTAAAAGTAGTAATTATGTGAAGTGTGACGGACTCTTTGGTGAGAAATAGCTGAACTTACAGATGAGATGGCACTCTGTAACCCGTAACATCCGAACCATTGCACTCTCCACAGTAGCGCTAGTCCTCCGATAACGAGGAAATTAGCTTGGTTCTCCTTTCCGATAAGAGTAGCCGCTATGTGTGCAGCTTCTACAGCGCCCTGTGTATGGGAAGCTGGAGCTCTGATGCACCTTTATATTTGATCGTGTATGATATGAGAGATATGTTTGAGCTGTAGGTGGATAAGTGATATGTTCTCGTATAGTCTGGGGTCCTCCTAATCTCAGATCGTCCAGATTCCCAAGTTTCGAGCATGTCCCAGAGACCTACGGGAGCTACTCCAGTATTCGCTGGAGAGCAGAAGGCTGGTGAGTTCTCAATAAATGTGAGATTGGTGGTGGTGAGCAGTTGCAAAAGTTGAATCTGTGAATGTAGAGGTTGAGGTTGAGCGACGGATGACTACAAAAATTAGAATTACGGTCACTCTTACACGCACAATGCAGCACTCCAACACAAGTAGTTAATTATTCTTAGGGTGTACCCAGAATAAAGTAGTATAGACAAGAAAAGCTATTCAAGAATACCTGCACAAGAATCACTCCATCAAAATAGGGCCCAAAGGCTCCAATGGCTGGGTGAAACACGAGTCTTGGCGGTGTATAGTGAGGTGATGGAAATTACATTTTACATTTAAAACGCGTAAATAAGCCATTCGGCCTCGCTTGTTTGTAAAGATAGAGATAGGAGTGCAAAAATAGGGTGGAATACGGGAATGTACTTATCCGGACGGAGGGAGCGTTGGATATGAGTGCACGAAGAGACAACGACATAACTAATCAACTCCGAACATGGCCGAACTGAAGCATACTCCATTACAAATACAGCGATGCTGTGCACTTTGAAGATATAGGAGCACTCGCTAAAACCTGTTCCATTATCTAGTAGATTCTTCATTACCCGTGATCCCCATTATTTAACCTTATTGTGTCCCAACCTAAATGGAAAATTCCAGAATTGATAAAATGAAAAGTACAAAGTATAGAGTAGGAAATAAAAACATTAAGCGTTCGCGGCCGTACGCTCCATCTATCATCTGACTCGTCCAAGCATTGGTTGAGGATTAAGAACTACTCCCAATACATGTAGCGGGACATCAGCTGCCCAATAGGTTAGCTCACATATCTGAAGCTACTCGAGTGCTTCTTACCCTAGTGTAGAGATGAATTGGGCGATGGCTCATACATTCGCCCGAATGTCTCTCCAGTGAATGGCGCCGGCGTCTCCCAAGGTGGTGTTTTTCGAATTGGTGTTTTCCGGGATGGCGTCCCCCAGGTTGGCACCTCGCTGACCAGCGTCTCCCGGGTTGGCGCTTTCCGTGTTGGTGTTTGCTGGGTAAATACCTGGTATCCAACCCTGTATCATGACCAATTCGAGTGGCGGTTGAACCGGTTTGTCTGGCTTCTTCCCGAACAAGCCTCTTATCGGACCCCATATCGGATTCCATATCAGCTTCTTGAACCAACCTAGTTCCCTCTCCTCTCGCTCAAGTCCCTCTGCCAGAACAACCTTCGGCCTAATGTATCTCGACCTTGTGCTCATTGGGGGACGGCTAGACTGACCAATACCAGCCTCTAAGTCCTCTGGCCGCTGCCGCGCAGAAATAGGTAGAACCATGGTGTCGGCACCTTCCGCCCTCGATAACTCCGTGGCTCCTTCTGGACTAGTAATCTGCTGCGCTGACTGCGTATCGACGTTCGCTTCGTCATTCAAGTCCCGGATATATGGCGTTTGGATTAACCGCCCCGACCACTTCCGTTTTCCACTAATCTGTTCGTCAAGGTATCGGTAAAGTTGTACAGCTTGCAGTGCCGTGCTTCGCAGGATGTGGCGTGACCGGAAACCATGATTCCTGACACCTGCTTTTGGATTCGTCACCTTGGACCAGACGAACACTAAAAACCATAGGACAATCGTGACACAGGGAGTAGCGACCATCACTCGGACATCCAACGCCGCAACATTTGGAGTGTCTATGAAAATATCGGCAAATTCAACAGGTACCGCATCCGTACCATTCTTTGCCACGTTTTCGAGGTTGGAGTTATCAAGAGTCGGGTATAAAAGTGCGGTATTTCGAACCACCTCTCGAGAATATGTGAAGGCGGTGTAGGTTAATCTCTTGAAGTCTTCCGTGATGCTTGCGTACTGTGCCTCGAAATTCCTCTGGTTGGTATCGAAGAAGACGGATGATGCAAGAGCAGCGTGGTTGACGTTGGCCATGATGGGAAGAAATACTGGAGTACCGAACTCGCGGGAAAATACAAGACCCCTTAAGAAATATGACATCTTCAATTTCGGAAGTGTATATAATTTATCGACATGGTTGACCGTAACACCCTCGTGAGTATAGGTATCGTTCTGTGTACAGTAGAGTGGCGGCCTATATCTCTTGACACGATACGGGGAATCGTAAGGCCAAATAGTACCAATATTGGGATTGTCTTCGGTTTGGTACCAGGGGTCGTTGTCATTCGGATGAAGAGAGAACTTATAAGCCGTGTGCGGTATAATGCTGAACCTGTATCCGCCATCCTGCATTGACTTGTCTAGTCCCGCCTGATCTGTATCCGTGTCGACACTGCCAAAAGGTGCAGTAAATTGTTCTTCGTTCAAAACTACCTCGTTCATATCACTGCGGTTTCCGAAATATGGGTACTTATCAATTAAGGCCGTCCCGTTAGCCGAAGTATCGAACTGAAAAACTCCATCGTAAGCCGTGTTGCAATGTCCCGAAACATTGTATTGTAGCCCGGGAGCATCTCGAATACCCATCTCAAAGCCCGTGAGATTGTAATGGTATTCAAAGCGGATCTCTAATCCCCGATCCCCTGATGTAGTTGTTGTCTTGAGAGTCACCCTCTTGTCTAACTCCTCCCTTACCACCTCTTGTCGTCCGATGGCTTGGTAGATAGCAGAACTCCGCACGCGTTTCAAAGAACTAAATGCTTCCGCAGACAACTTATCTTGATTGCCTGCGTTTATATCCCCTTCTGTTGACACTGGGTAGAACATTGCTCCTGGGTTCACAGGGGCAGCATGGAATATAACTAGCCGTTGACCACCAAGAAGGTACTTAGTGATAATGCCGCCGGACACCATAGCTCCTGCCATACCAAAGAGAAGAAGACTTCCCCTAAGAGCACTCCGATCGATGGTTCGTTTACTCCCCCGCTTGCTGCGAAAGACAGATTGTATGGCATAATCAAACATGAGCTTAGCTGCCGTCGACGGATTGTTGACCGTGTTGATGAAAGCGACTAACATCGCATGGCGAGTACCTGACTGTCCTAAATCGAAGAAGGCAATGACAAGCCCAGCCATAAGTCTCGTCATTGCAGCGAAGATGAGACCGACGAGAATGGTGTAGGTTACTACCCAGATGACAGCTTCCTCCTGTGATACTGGGACAACTAAAACGGCTTGATTTGTATTTCGGGGAATGGTAAACCATTGGTACCGGTTGACGATGTATGTGTTCTGCGAAGGTGTGCTGTAGAAATCCATCTTGCTAGCCTTTCGTTTACTTCGAACAAAAATTCGCCCGGATCGAGTGATGAACCCCGGGAGGTCGTGGGTAGAGATAACTTAGGACACGAGGATGTAAGTTTGAGCTTTTAATCTGATTCTTGTTAGCTAGTGGCGTGGAAATAGGAGAGCTGCTCATTTTTTACCAAATTGCGTTCCTTGGGGGATTATTGAGGGTTAGAGCTGAAGCAAATATGAAGCTCCGGGGGTCTGGCGGAGGGCTGGCGAAAGACGGCGTAGCTACTCCGTGTTCAGGCAACCCACACTTACAATATTCACTGAGAGATCATTTTAATTATTGAATGAAGGAGCATACCAGGTGCATGTGAGCGCTGCTAGTGAATTTGATTTCCAAACGCCCCAACTACCAACCGCAGCTTTACGGACGCCCATGAGCGCGTGCTCGTGTAGCCCCCATCCGTTGATACTTGCTGAAAGCTAATTGCTATCTGGGTATACACACAGCAATTGGCTAGCAGGTTTTTCCAATTTCATGCATGTCCTGATGGCATCGCGGTCGCCGGGGCTGATCAGGAGCCTTGTTGCTTGATTAGGAGTCCATTTCAATATAAGCGCGAGCATGAGATCATTAGTCGGTGTCATCGTGCGAGAGATCTTGTCTTTGTTTTGTTCAAAATCTGAAAAGCACAATGCAGTCAGGGATTGGTGATACACGCACATGTATGTACATGTACCGTCATGGTAAGAAAGTGAGTATGCACGCCAAGGTGATCAGCACCCTCCAGCGTATACTCACTTTCTTACCACGACTGTACATGCACATATGTATATGGTAGTTGTCACTGGTGGTACCAAAGGCCAACCACGACTTAGATTCTTTTTTTGTTCAAGTGTAACAAATCGCGGTACAATACAAAGGTATAGAGCATATCCTGCTCTATACGGTCGCGACGTTGTCAAATACTGCAACTCATGCACATCTACAGTGTGGAGTGTAACCTGTTGCTTGTGCTAAATGCCTCTCTTCATTCTGGTGCTGGAAAGACGTGCAAATGACTACCGAACGGGAACATCATCCAGGAGTCCGTGCAAGGTCAAGCTGTTTTTAGTGGAGATTTGTGTTATCATAGCTAGAGAAATTTATAGGTCTATGCTGACGGGAGTTTGGACGGCGAATCGACAATGAAAATTTTTATGTAGGCACGAGAACCAAATAACTAAATTAAAACAGTTAAAATGATAAGGCTAAGTAGGGACGAATGATGAATCGATATTGTACTCCGCTAGGTTGCGGTAGTTACAAGAGATATCCATAAGGCTAGCACTGCACCTAGCTAAGTACCTGCAGTCTGGCATCGAAATCTCAGAAATTGTTACCGACAGCTTGGGAAATTGTCAGGCACAATCCCGTTGTCCAAAATATTGTCAACAAACTACATAAGTGATTCTCGTAAACCCCCGGCCTACCTCCGAATGACAACATGACAATATGATTGTTTAGGTACAGGCTAGAGCTTTAGGAGACAAATAATCAACTCTGAGAGATGGAGGAAGGATGGCATTCCAAACTCATCTGCCAATACGGTAGTTGTTAGGCTGAACATGGTAAATAGTCGATCAAGATATCACGCTTTTAGCATTATTCAATACAAGAACTGGAGCGTCCGGTCCTTTACTGCTGACCAGAGTTCTCAATCCGTGCGCGAGATGCAATGTCGCTCTGAGGTATGCAAGGGGTAACATTCATCCTTTGCATGTTTAGGGCGAACGAGCGGCTCTTGTGCATTAAGTCGTACGAATATCCGCGTATTGGCAGCTAAGTATTGGACACGCATCTACTACAAGCACATTGCCCTTGCAAGTACAGCCTTGTATCTCCCGTTCAGGGCAGTGTGAGAGAAGCTGCCACATTTGATGTAACACATCAAATTACATCTTCGCAGATTGAGTAAAAAACAAAGTGTTTGACGGTACTTGTCAGGAGCTTCATTTAATGGAGTCACTTATTCAACATCAACAATGATAGGTGCTCACATATATCATGGCCCCCACTAACAGCACGCAGCCCTACCAAAACTTACCTATACCTACCTAGATGGCTGGACGACTTAATCTTTCAGGTATCGATTAAACCAATCATTCAACAGATATGGAGTTTGATTCCCCTAATATGGAACCTTTGCCACTGCAATTATTCAACACCCAACAGCTGGAAGACCGTAATGAGTGATGATGACTTCTGCGCTAGATTTGATACTCGTGTTGTGTATAAATGAGGGTTCGGGCTCTCTCGTTCCTCTCCTGAGTTCCTGCAGTATTGCCTTCAACAAACTTACTCCGAATTTATCTCCTTTCCTGATATCCCACCTACTTTATCTTTATAGTATTCATTACAATGAAGTCTGTACTTTCAATCGCCGTTTCATCCCTCCTTCTCGTCAGTCCTTCCTTAGGCCAAGGAATCGTCGAGATCTTAAAGGCAAATAATCTCACTGCGTTCGCAGCAGAGCTTTCCACATTCCCCAACATCATCGACTTAATCAACGGCCGTAACGACATTACAGTTTTTGCGCCTACGAATTCTGTCATCGAAGGCCCATATTCGAAGAACACAACTCTCCGGCTGCGGCAGAACAGCGGCGAAAGCAGAACCGCAGCACTGATCGGTAAAAAAAGACCAAAGCCGACTCAGGAACGCACGAAGAAGCGACAAGCTACTGTGGACCTTCCAGACAGTAATTACGAAATCCATTATTCGGTTCTGGAGGACCCGGAATTTGTGAATCTGGGACCCGACCAGCCTGGAAGATTCGTCTCCAATTCCGCTGGCCGACCGGATGGAGTAGGATTAGCCTTCCTGGAGGTTGTGACAGGGAACGGAGATGTAGTCAGTCAGGTTGACGGACCGTTCAAGTTCAATCGCGGTGTAATTTATAGTGTTAATAAGTAAGACTTTTTCATTTCTGTTCCAACGGCATAAACAGAAGCAAGTACTAATACTAAAGGCGATAGCCGCTTTACCCTTCCCCAACCGTTCACGACAACATTACGGACTGTGGGCTCAGCAACACACTTCTACGACGCTGTAGTTGCTGCAAAATTCCTCGACAAGTTCGAGAACTCCCCTGGAATAACCGTCTTCGCACCCGTTGGCGAGATACCCTCTGACCTAAACCCAAATACTCACATCATCTCCAACTTTCTGGGCTATACTCCAGATCTTCTTCCTGGGAAAACATATCCCGCTGATTCCGGAGCACGCATTGATATTACGTTTGGCCCGTCGGGTGAAAGATTGGTGAATGGAAAACGCTTGGTGAAGCCGAATGTTGTGATGAAAAATGGAGTTGTGCACTTCATTGAAGGAGTAATTCCCCGAGTCCAGTTTATTCGTACTTGATAAAGGAAAGTGCTTACAATTCGGGATAGCCATTGGATGGATCTGCTTCCAACACTAGCGCTCCTAACGCTACCTCGACCTCTGTACCCAGCTTTACTGGAGCCGGCGTTACCTTAAAAACACCCTTCGGGATTGCGGTTTTCGCAGGGACTATTGCAGCAATGGTTTTGCACGAGATTTTTTAGGCGGTGCTGCTAGGGACTCCCATTTTCACTTTATGGCGGACTTAGCTTAATGGGAAAGGTTTCTAATGGACTTAATGATATGATTGTGACGGTAATGGTGGTGCATCCAACCTGAAGTTAATTGCGGAGGAATTAATGGTGTGGCTGGCGAACGAATGTTATGGTTAACTATTAAACATATATCCCTATAAGTACTCTGTACAAGTTTGCCAGTGAGATTGTCCGGATTTGTAGAAATATCTCCTGCTGAGAACGAGATTCAGTTTCATTCTAATTGTCAGCCGGTCGTGAAGCTAATCGGTAATGATGTGAAACTGCCGTCTGTTAAAATATATCGATAGGCCAACAAACAGTAACTCTAGCCGCACAATAGTAAATGAACAAGGCCTGTGACAGCTGAGCAAAGATTTCAAAACCTGCGCACACAGTAAAAGCAATGGGCCTGTGACAGCTGAGCAACATTTCCAATCCTACGCATGCCTTTTAGTACCGTGGTTGCCTATTAATGTTGCGCAGGACAGCCTGCGCGTGCATTCAGCAGCGTGGGAGAGGTCGGAATCGTCGCTTTCGCTTTCGCTTAAGCACAATTGAAGCACAATTACCTCCACCGGCCCGATAGCGCCATTCCAAGCCCAACGGAGTGAGCCGTATACGAAAAATCCTACAATGCAATGCAGATTGCTTTTGATCGCTTCGCTCCACTAATCGTTTCTTATATTACACAGATATAACTTGCTCTTCTAGATCCGGACTCCATTTGGGTAGACCGGCTAGATAAACATCCATAGATCAGTAGGCCGGTCACGTCGAGAATCTAGCCTGACCGATTCTAGAACACTGAGCGGGGTAGACGCTCTTTTAACTTCGGATGCTAGCTATGTTCGGATCTTAGAAAAATTGGGCCCTCTCCAGGCAGAAAGTGATAAAACTCGTATAAATGCTTAAGTACTTTTTTGTAGGGTGTCTTCCTCTTCCTGTTCAAGTAGCATTACCATTTCCATAATATCCATGTAGAACGGGCCGTAAAACTCCTACGCCGCCTCACCAAGACTGTGTCCACCATTTCTGCTCGTCGGATCACCGATATCTGTTCGGCCGAAGCTCCTACCCACTCAACGCCGTTTCGTGCCGTTCCTCAAGCCCGGCGGTCGCGATTTTTTGAGGAGGAAATGACGTATTTTGCTCTCTTAAGAAAAGCGCACTTTGATATTAGCTACTTTATTAATTGTCTCACGGCGCGTAATTGTTGTATGTTGACCTAGCGGGAATATCACTCGATAATTACTCTAAGTACTCTATAGTACCCCGGTCACGAGCGTTACTCACAATTCCGAGCCTTCTCACTGTTACAATGTGGGGAGAACCGTGTGCATAGTCTATAATACAGACAAGAGAGGAGAAAGACTCGAAATATATTCAATAGAGTTAGGTGCCTTATGCCCTATCGGATGGCTTACCATCAGCTAGCTGAAGCTCAGCTCGGTCAGGTCTACATATGCAATACTCACAGTTCCTTGTCGGCCGTGCATTTAGCCTCTAGTCTCTTCTTTCCCTGCCCCCACCCCATGACCTCCAAGTTGTAGGTTAAAGCCGACAGCTCCATAGATATGTTCCGACTCTTACGCCAAATTTCGCTGTTAGCCAACGAGTCGACCTATAGGCAAAGCAGTCAACCCTTTGGTCTATAGGTAGGCTGTTGGCCAATGGCAAGACTTGGACTATGGGTCAACACACTCGCCAACAGGATGACTCGCATTGACTCCTTCGGAAAAATCAACCAATTCTTGTACTCGCTAACTTTTCCAGTACTGAACGAGGTCTTTGTTGCTGCATTACTCTTAAGGCCTGCGAGGAACTCCTGGCAAACTGCGTATTTACGGAATCCTTCATTGATCTGGGAAGCAGTACTACTAGCACCAGAAGCAGCTGATGTAGATGCTGTAGTTGGTGTGAACCTAGTGGAGGTGCCAGTGGGGATGGAGACGGGGGCGAAAAATGTCATTTTGGCAGAGTTGGAGGCACAAGATACTTGTTACTGTGATGAAGTAGAATAGTTGAGATGATGCGAAAGTTCAAAAGTTGACAGAAATAGTGCTTTACTTTTACTTTCCCAACCTCTTACTTAGCACCTCTGTCGGTTGGTATATAGGTTGGCCTATTCACCAAGACGAGCTGGCATATGGGTCGGAACAGATACATCAAGATTACCTCGAGCTCTAACTTCGCGACGGAATAAAGCACGTGATTAAGATAAACTTCTATCGATGTCATCCCTAAACCTAGATACCCTGCCCAAGCCCTCCTTTATCAGCAGCAATACCGGGTTAGCGCCCAACCTACCTGTATCTCTTATTTGCAAGTATAAGAAGTACTGCAAACCCCTTAACATAAATAGACAACTCCCCCTGATTGGGTGGGCTATAGCCAAGAAAGGTGAGTTTTATTCATGAGTTTACTGACGGACATTAGGATTATATACTTCTGAATGCAACCAACGTGTCATTCAATTTTTTTCAAAGGCAGCGGCGATGGTTTGACACTGAATAATCGAATGGGATACTTCCCATAAGAATCTGAGTCAGGCTCCAGACTGTGCGGCGACGATCAACTGCTTCAATTGTTAATTTTGAGAATCTGAGAATCTGGAACGGTGATCTGGGACTCCAGCCCGTCTGAGAAGTACACCAGTGACGTCTCATCGCAAAATTTCGTTATCTGGAATACCTAACTAGTCTAGTCTTCAGTAGTAAAATTAACGTCAGTTGCGAGAGAGATCATGTCCGTGAACTAGGTGGCGAGTGAATCTCCCTTTTTTAGCTTGTCGACCGTGAATGATGTAGATGAGGCTGTGATCTTCCCTATTGCTTGTGCTCCGCTTAGTTTGAAGTCCTCCACTAAAATACCGCGCTATCTATCATAGAACTCGGAAGTATCGGCCCGGAGAAGTTGCTCTGAGGAAGAAGAGGGTGAGGCTCCGCCGTAGTTAAAGGTTCTTCCTTCCGGGCTCCACTGTGATCAATTGGGTTTCTGAATCCCATCAAACAGACTTCGAGTAGGCTTCGTAGTACGTTCTATGAGAGGCTTCGGCCGCTTCGCGGACTTATCTTCGTGATGATCGATCCTTTTGAGGTCGTTCGAGTCTGTCCCTTCGGCCTTCTGAAGCAGTGGCTGTCCACCGGTCTGCGCATTCGCTATGGTTCCAGCTACAGTTCGTGCTGCTCTAGATTTAACAATCTCAACGAAGTCCTCGGTAGTGATCGATTTATGCGTAGAGTTCGATGGTTTCGAGATGCGTGACTGTTCACCACGCACGAACTCTGTGTAATGAGTCGTGGAGACGCTTAGCCTTGTCGTCGGCCGCGATTTTCTGTTCATATACTTCGCGCTCCCGTCTCCTGGGTCGCGGCATATGTCGATTACAGTGAACGACGTTCGCAGGGAATGGTGGAGTTGTAGGGTCAGGAAGAAGGGATTGTCGTAGGTGGTGGGAATAGTGAGGGCCGAAGTTCAACTTGTCAGTCGATTGTCCGATGGAATGATCAGACGAATCAACTAGTGTGGAAGTCTTGCGAGTGGGGAGAGTGTTGCTACTACTGATATCCAATATAATCGGATATAAGAGTAAAGATAATGATGAGAATAAGGTTCGGTATGTAATGTGTAAAAGTGATGAAGCTAGAGAATTGAGATTCATGTGCAGAAACCAGACTAGTAAGAACAGGTGCATATTATACAGACGCCAGTAATGAACCTCAATCCGTAAGAATAAATCCAACGTAAGCACATTGTTGACGGAAATGCTGGGCTTTTGCCTAAATCATCGATGGGGCATTATGTGATTGCTTGGCTATTACGTGGGTTGCTATTTCTAGTATAGTATCCTAGACATCGTATCTTTTAGCTTTCTCCTTTTCTCTTCTCTTTAGAACTTAGACAATCAACGAGTTTTCCACGCCCACCGCTGTGTATACGTGTTAACATGTGCAGAAACCAGACCGGTAAAACAAATGCATATTATACAGACGCCAATGATTAATCTCAATCCGTAAGAATAAACCCAATGTACAACAGTAGAGCAGAAGAAGATACCCTCAGTCCTTCAGCGGTCACTATCACAGGGCTTTGCAAGCGACTTTATGACCTCCTGTGCCTGCTTCTTGGACCCATTCTGTGACTTGAGCATGGTTTCTCCGAACAGGATCACTGTTTGCTGCATATGATCCATTTGCCATCAAGATAGTCAAGCTTCTGGTCGATACGGCCGATATCTTCCTTCGATTTTCCATTCGAGTCCTCGATCTTGGCCCCTAATTTTTTCTTCGAGTTCTCAATATTGGCCTCCAATATATTCAGAGTATGGTTTCTGCCTGCGCGGTTATCCCACACAGCCAATGCGCCGACAATATTAATGATAATTGAACCCGACGGAAAATAGTCATGGCCGCTTTACGTCCGGCAAAACCACACCTGGCTCCCACCCTCTTAGCTCATAGACGCCCGAGGAACAAAAGCTATTTATTACCTTTGAGAATGGATAGGTTTGTTTTATGTTTTAATCATACTGCATTCACTCTATCTAGAGTATGGCAGTGCCCACTTCCCCCCCCCTTCCGGGTGGCCGGCTAGGTGGGGGAGCTCCCCTTCTACCCTTCTACCCCTTTAACAAAAACGAATGATAGCACATAAAGCCAACAGAAACAAAAGAAATGGAAGAGAAGACTGTTAAGTACACTCTGCTCTGTTCAGTGGCGTGGGAACTTCCCGACCTTCGTGGCCGCCAGGAAGTCTATTAACACTTGATCGCACTTCTCTATGGAAAACAGTGGATAGTTTCTCTGGGGGGTGCTTGTTGGATTGCTGGGGTGTAGCGTGGCTGATGTGAAGGAAAGAGGACTGCTCGCGAGGAGGAGGGGTCTGAGGGAAGAAGGAACATTGGAGAAAGTATCAGAAGGTCGTTCAGTTGCAGGCCTGGGGGAAGGAGATCTGGAGAAAGTTGCGGAAGGTCGTTCGGTTGCGGGTCTAGGGGAAGGAGAATTAGAGAAGTCGTTCAGTCACTGCCACCATAAGCCCAATTTGACAAAAACCGAACATCCCAACGAGAGAGAGCAGCAACAACGACAGATATCAACAAAAGGACACCGGCAATCGAATTCTAACCTCAATTTACCCCAGAGACATTACTCCCAGCACCTCTGGACTGTAGGAGGCTGGGCATCTCAACACTAGCTCGCGTCGCATACACGTATGCGATGACCAAACGACCAGCGCCAATGGTGGCCTCGGCTGATAGGAGCTCTACCGAAATCACAGCTAGGGACCTACCGTTGCAAGAAATGATACAGGTATTGGGTAAAACACGATCAGCATTGATAGAAAGGGGAAAAATTAGCACAGTTTGACTATCCCTCCATTTTCACCCTGGTTAGCACCCTGTCCTCTCAGCAAAATTGATTATAGAAATGGGTGTCCGATCTTTTACTGCCAGACTCGAGTACCTGTTAGCGCTTTGACTACCCCTATTGTCCGAATCCGTCGTACTAGACCTCAAGGCAATATTAAAAAAGCTTGTAATTACAGTCCCGGTGTACTTCCCTGCGACAAGGCAAAACCCAGGTATATGGTGGGGGCGCCTTTGACCAGGGTGTTTTCAGCCTGCTTCGTAGAAAGCTTTCAGTACCACCAAACAAGACTGACTCAGTTTAAGGAGTTCTATCGATCTTAGTTTTCAAAGTTAAAATATCTGATGTGGTTGAGGTGCTATAAAAATTGGGGTTCAGAGAGAAAAGGGAATGGTAAAATAAAAGGATCACGTGTGACAAGGGCTATTTTGTATGTGTGTAACGTCCCTGGTTAGAGGCGTCCCCCACTAGAGTATACAGTATGAAAAAGGGAGGTTTTTAACGACGGTCCTAAGTAGGTTGTGCTTATATAGCTGTGGCAACACCATTTGGGTACGGTCAATAGACGGTCAAAACGCTCTACCAACGGTTATACGACTAAATCCTACTTAGGACCATCGTTGGAAACCCCCATTTCTCATATGGTAAGTGAATAGGTTACACAACGTAGTTGTCTAGTTTCAAGTTATCAGCCACCCTAACTCACGCTAGAGTACTCACTTTAAGCGTTGGGGGTTAGGGTTAAAAGTGACCGGATACTTGTATCAGACCAGTACTACCTCAAACAGGAAAACTATGAGTGATATGGAGCGTTCAGGCCTGTCTTTTATTCCTTTGATAGAATGACGGAAGTAACCCCCAGGAAGTGGCCATTTTGATTCACTCTGTTCCCACGCTAAATTGGTTCAAAAGGACCACCGAAGGGAGCATTGAAAAACCTTCTTGATCTCTATGATCATATGGACCCACCTCGACTAAGTATAGAGTATACCACAACCGGTGTAAAGGGGATTGAGAAGACCGAGGCAATCAACTGACTGATGGATCTCTTCCCTCTATACCTTAAATATCGGGCTGCTTACTAGCGCTACGCCAGTAGCAGCTCAGGACTAGTATTACTCGCCCCCATTTTAGGCATAGTCTCCGACGAGTAGAGAGCTGTGTCATACTTACAATTACTCATCTTTTAACCGCGAGCTCCATAGTCCTAAAATTCGTTGTAGCTACGAACAATTGCCTTGAAACGTGCCAGCATTAAAGTAACAGCTCCCTAAATATAGCATCACATGCACTAAGATACAGGTACTATGATCAAGTCGCTATCTTCACCACGGTGGTGACTGACCCTCACGGTTTAATGGCACGACCTAACTAGATATTTACGACTTCAGAGCTGTAGCTAATGTGAGGAGCTGGAACCAAGGGCATATAATGGCAATAAAACTTCACAAGTGGTGATTCGGAGGCCTAAAACACACAAATAATCTCTGAAGTACCTAGACCTGTACGAATAAGGTTGGTAAAATTGGCCTCTGGTCAACCGCGGGCATGTTCATCACTAATCACATACTAAATGTCTTTATGCGCTTCTCTCCTATGTAAGACGGAGTAGTAATATTGATCGTCATGGGTGCTCGAGGTAGTACCAAAAAAGGGCTGAGTTTGAGATATCCTCGAGAGGCAATGAACGCAACTAATCCACGATGATTCGCGGCAGATATCAGCCGTGTTAGCGACTTTTGTATGAATTATAGCTATGGCATCGCAGGTTTTCGAGGTAAAATTTGTATATAAAAGGGTCCCCTTGTCCCGAGAAGAGGACATCACTACCAGCAGCTACCACTAGATCGCCTCACACAGTATTCCGATATCAAACATTCGCTGTACTTCTCTCTATAAAGTTATATATATTTGGTCTTCTCTCAAGCTACTTTTCCCCCTCATTTCCATAGCGACCCCGATCCTTTTCAGTACCGAAGATGCACACTCTATCGTATCTATTGGCCTTGGCCGCTGCTTTCTCTGTAGCTCTTGCTGCTCCAATTGAAGACATTCCAAAACGCAGCGAATCGGAATTGGCTTCCAGAGACGAAAACGTTCATAACATTGAGAGCCGTGGTGCCAGGTTCGACACGTATGGAGACTGGACCGGCACCTGGAGCTCCTACACGGACGGGTCGGGCACTTACGTTCGATCTGACGATGATTATCGCTATGGATTCGCCGGAACTGGTACTCACTGCTGGACAGACCTGGTATGTTTTCCGGCCGTCACCCAAGTACAAATCTAACATCAGGCCTAGTTCTACGTGAAGCAACACTACGAATCGGAGGATTGGGTGCGTGACGATACCTCAATCGACTGTGCGACGACACAGAGTTGCCAGAGCGGTCAGATCCACTCCAACCAACGATGTAATACCTGGAACCTCGAGGGTGAAGTCAACTTCAACCTTAATATCCTCAAGGATTTTCTGGGTATTGGTGGCGCTTTCCGCGCTGGCGGTGGCGGGAGTACCTGCACCACTGCCACTACCCAGAATTTGTGTACCTGGAATGACCAGAAGTGTCACGGTGTGTGGACCAGTGATGTCGTGCTGGTCTCGCAAGGCTACGTTCGTCGCCGATGCTCTTCGAAGAACGGCGATTATACAGCTTGGTCGAAAGATGTTGACTTCAGGACTCCGCAAGATCAAACTCGAATTGGATGCGCGGCTTCTTGCTCGGATACCACGTACCCAGGACCGGTGCCCCTTCCGCCTAGTTAGGTGTTTTGGAACAGAGGAATTGAGGAATTGCATGTTTATTGATTAGAGGTGTAAATTTCATTTTGCTTTGGTCTTTGTCGCCTGGTATTTTTTGGGGGGGGGTTGTGGTTAGAGATGTCTCGTAGTCATGTAATTTCTAGTATTCCTGAATTTTGTTAGAAAATATCAATTAATTTCATACGAGTACAAGCTTGGCCTTTGTTCATTAAGAAGTACTTAAGTACATACCGCCAGTTCAGAATTTCTACTTAGCTCAATTGTTGTCAGCACGAGCCATTCAACCTTTATTCCCCGTTATCCTATAAACATCATTTTAGCCCTCTTCTGCTAACTTCCTACTCTACAGAACCACCACCAACATCACCCTCTACCATCTATAGCGCCTGCAAGTACTATACTACTTTATTCGCCCTGTTTATCCTCGCCCTCTTCGATTACTGGTATTCCACACGGAGGTTAGACAATCGCATCCTAACACCAGGAGTTACTCAAGGTCAATTGGTCATCAAAAATCTGTTATTACGAAGTCGCTCCATAGTTTGTGAAGGATTATCCGACTTCAAGCTTCTACTGGTGCGCCGCTCTGGATTTAGCTCCACGATGAGGCGGTGGCACGCTGTTCCGACCCGAACGGTTTGCTTGTGGCTAGTATTGCACACGAGATGAGCCGTCCCGGGTACTTGTCCCAGTGATGTCAACAGTCCCGTCAGACAGCCGAGGACGGTGGGCTTTCTGAGATTCTCCCGGACGGACGGGACGGCGTCAAGGCTGTCCATCCCGTCCTTACTCGACGAGGACAGCAATGACGGCCAGGGACTACTAGGGATGGCGAAAACACCGTCCCCAACCGATATCGTCGGTTCCTGGCTAGCATCTACAGTGCTCGTCCGACATCAAGCATTTAGGTGTTCTATATGGCTAGAGATGGGTGAACCAGTGGTAATGGTTAGAGTTTCTAGTACATAGTGTGGGTAAATTTGAGGGTTGAAATGATTCCATTCAGTTTACTATTTCTAAATTTCATATCAATGGATATCTGCCGGGGACTGCCGGGGACTGCCAGGATGACCGGGGACGGTAGCGTGGCGTCCCCGTCCTGCCTCAAAAAGACGGCGCCGTTTCCGTCCTCAGTGATCCCGGACGTACGGGACGGTTGATTTCACTGAACAAACCCGCAGCACGTTTTTGCTCTAATGGCTGTACGGTTATGCATCGACTCATGTGAAAATACGAAATGCATACCTCTCCTTGATAACGCGATCAATTATCATCTGAGGTATATATATAGAGTGGATGCTACCAACGGCTGGTTAAGCACCTTGCTGCTTTTGAGCCCGTTCTTGCAGACGCCGCAGCAGTCGAATACTACATTCCTCAACCCTGATTCGTCTGCATTTAGTGTGTGGTGGCAAAGCATCAACACGTATGCCGGGGGACTAATCTCAGGAGGGTTGTTGGATATAGACATGAGAGAAGAGCCCTTCGTGCGGTTGATGTGCATCTTGACCAGGGATTTCATACTTCATGAAGCACCAACCGATGAATCCTACTTCAAATACTCATAACCATTTAGTTTCGCCGATTTCTTTGATAGACTGATGGGCGAGCTAATTGCTGCTGCGTTTCAGCGAAATCTATTGCTTCTTCGGAGACGGAAAAACTTCCCTGGCCCAGAAATGAAACTGGGGGAAGCGAAGATCAACTTCACACACTTCACATTTACCACCCAGGATCTTCCGACGGATCCAGAAGGATTCACCCTCCTTCTAATCAATCTTCTACGGCAAGCAGCGGGGTTGCAAATTGCAGCTACGTCATGGATAGAAGTCTTGGGACATCATAATACTTGTGTATTACGGTGATGTGGATAAACCTATCGATGTGTCGAAACTTTCAGCATGTTTCATTCAAGTCAAGAATATGATACAGCCATCATATTCTTGGACTCTTGGGCAAGAGTGCGACGATATCTTTAACTCCCCCGGACTCCCAGTTGCCACTATCCGGTTGGACGTTGGGTGCACTACCAGGTCAATGAAGGTCCTTGAGCCCAGGCTGCCGCCGACTTGCCTAGTCCACCTTCCGTGCATGCTCGGAGTCTGGAAGAAAGGGAGTACGTTTTCAGCAACGCAGGCTGATGACTGGCAAGTCTGCGATCGATTCAGAAGTGTTGACGGAGATATGAGCTTTCGCCCGAGATCATCGACCGGCATTATGTGACTGCTTCGCTGTTACGTGGTTTGCCGTTCTTAATATAGCATTGGGGGCTTCGTGCCCTTATTAGCTTCTCCTTTTCTCTCCTTAGACTGTAGACTTAGGTAGACAGACTAGACAACAGACGAGTTTCCACTACCACACTGAATATACGTGTCAACAAGAAGAACGCTAAACGTTGAAAAGAACCGGCGACGTCCGGACCTCTAGATGCGAAATATAACAATGTTGAAGGATATGAAGAAGGGGATTAAGATAATGCGGCCTGAGTATCTACTTGTTGAAAATAGAAATAGTAGTTGTGAACAATGTAAGTGGCTATTATCTATTTGTTGAATCGTCCCAAACATTGAAATATTGTGTTCGTCCAAAGTCTTTCTCGCCGTGCCTTTATAGCCCAGCACGTCTGGGTACCCGCAAACGCTTCTTAAGCTAACGGCATTAGTTTCTATTTTGTATTCAGGAATATGGCTAGCCGCTAGAAAGATATTTTACTGGCCTCATGGGTTCAAACCTCCGATATCTAATTTCATCTAATAGAACTCAAGTCATTTACTTCGAGCTTGAGAAGAAGTTATGCAATCAACGCCCTTTAGTTCGTACAGCGAAACATTGCTAACTGCTGGATAGATTATCAATTCCTCTATAAAGCTTCGTATTCGTCTGTTTTGGGTCTTTATGAAGAGTGCCACAATGCAGGACAACTAAGTTCATCTACTCCTTTATCTGTAGAGCATGGAGTTTGGCTTTCTGTAATATAGCACATTCCAGACTGCCTTCTTGAACATGCGAGCCTCAAAAAGTGATTTATCACACTTCACGGCGCTAACAAATCACCGACTTTGCTACCTCGACTGCGACGCAGCCCCCAATGAGCTGGAGGAACTGCTGGAATGTAAGGGCTTACTTCTTGACGCCGGAGCAGATCCAACATTTCAGACTTGTCCCGAGTTCCCCGGGGAAGATTCACTGCTGAGCTGGACGCTATTGTATGGCACAGAGGGAAGTCAACTTGAGACCCAGTTCAGGATGCCGGTAACTATCCCCAAGGAATCTTTAAACTTGCTTTTTGATCGCAGTTGCTAGCTTGACATGGAGCTTTCAGTCGACAATGATGGCAAGCATCAGACAACCGGTTTGCGCGTAACCACTTACTGCAAAAGCGCAATGCACGCTCGTACGCTCCCCCGTACGCACTTTTACGTGACCCTACGCCAGTCACCCATATGTTCGCCTTATTTGAGTACGCCCAGCCTGCGGCGTAAGGGCGTAACGGGTGTACATTGCAAATTCCCGCCGTCCGCAAGCTTATATGGTCCCCGCCCCACCGTCCAACCCCACCCAAACCCCCGGCGAGCTCCCTACCCACTAGGCGCTGGCGGCACGGCGACTATGGCTATGAATAGGTCTCGACTCACCCACTCGCCATAGAGTTAACCATCAACGTTGATCTACACCCAACGATACGAGTTCCAGGCCAATTGCCACGTTCATACGCCCAAAAGACCAGCCTTGTCGATCTCTGTTTGCTGCTAGCGTACTAGTGTTGTGGTTAATTGCCGATTAGTTTCGGTCGTCCGCGCAGTGACATCACAGAGTGACGACACCCAAGGCCCCAGCTCATCCTACATAACAACTTGGTCCTCAAGCTGCGTGACTGTTGCTAGGAAGATCTTCGTGCCAGTGAGATCGGTATTGCTCCAGGTAAGTCCGAGTCCCCGCTGCTAGTGCTTGCACAACGATGATATTCACCGTTCTAATACTGAGACCAAGGGTCACGTAGAAGGGCGGCGGATAGGGTCGTAGTCAGGTCTTGGGATGCGGTGAGGACTAGAAGGAAGCAAAGACTAGGAAGGTGCGGTGACTGGAAGGGTGCGGGCACTGGGGTGGCAGTGCGGACTAGGCCGGGGCCGCCACGGTGTATCTAGGAACGAATCATAGTAATGCAATGCCACTCCATTACCAATGCCGATAAGCTTTGATTCAGAGGGAATCTCTACCTAAGTAACGTCGATGCCACTACCGCCTGTCAGACCACATCTCCGGTTGCCGACTAGAGTGCGGCGGCAGCTACCAGACGCGGGTGTTAAACAAGGCTGTTACGCCCCCCGCCAGCGCCGTTACGCAGGCGGCGTAAATTAGGACACCCCTGAATGTTCGTAAAAGTGCGTAACTGCGTACGGGCGTAGGTACGTCCCGGTACGCCCTCTGCCGTTTTAGTGACGTGAGAAAGGTACATCACCCACCACCTCCATGAAAATCCACTCCTAACATCGTAATATGGTAGATTACTCGGATTTATAAGGAACCGACGGTTTCCATCCAGTCGGCACTCCAATTTGACCATACAGTCAAAGAGGACCCAACCGCGTGCTGGGGCTTGCCCGTATCTCGAACAAGAAATGTAATTCAAGGAGCGCCACAGCGTTCAATTAACGCCTAGGGGTTGGAAAAGGCCTTTGATTTCGTAGTACAAAATCCCGCGAAGATGTTCAGTAAGCACCTAAGCTGCCACAGACCATGATGAAGTTGAATTAATTCGTCACCTAGTTGTGAATATCCCTATCAGCAAAAATCAATGCCAAAGTGCTTGATCTCGTAGTGATTACCATCGTGGAGGCTGGTACTCCCGTTTTTGTTGCAGCCAGAAACTACGCCGTATGGCTTCTTTATCGTTGCTAACTTCTTTTGCATTACTGAATTTCCTATAGACCAATGTAGATGAGCAGTCGCCATCTCGGCTCTCTCCTCCTTGCGGTAGAAAACTCTGATATGAACTACCGAGTTTTCCCAACAAGCGGTTTTGGACGACAAGTCTCAGCGTTCGCATAGCGAGCGAGTACTAGTCTCAAAAATGACTATTGGGGCCTAGTCACTATGACTGGGAACTCGCAGAGTGGGTCAGAAAACACCCAGAAAGTAGTTTCAGTACGCAATAGTAACAGCAAAATTATAGGCTGCGGATACACCAGCGGAGTAGCAACATGCGTCATGGCCAGAGAGCAAATCGAGCCTGAATTTCCAGCACAGCTTTACCTTGTTCATCAAGAGCTTAGGTTAAAGTCCAAGCTAAACAGCCCTAGTACCCCTAACGGGATCATATACAACGGCCAAGGGTAAACCATGCTAAAGCGATACCGCCTTGATGTATCGTGGTTAGCAAGTCATGTTTCCCTATTTCTTACTACTTGTAGTTTTTATGTTCCTTTGCACAGCTCTATACCCCCTCCTCCCCTGTATTAGCAGTCTGTTTCGCACGTTTCCAGTCTTCCTTTGTCATGTCAATTCTTTGCTACTGAGTCTATTTAGCTCCCGCATTTCATGGTTTGCTTCTGCTGGTAGTCTATTTCTGCAATTCTTGCCTCCCAGACAGGCACCCATTTCTTCTCTTCCGCACTTTTCACAGCTAGTATGCTTAGGACCTATCATTCCGGCATGGAGCCATGATCACTTTTAGGTTTATTTTTCTAGATGCGTTAATATTTGTCAAAGCGTTTTCACGGCGGAGGTTGGCCAGCTGGCCCAAAGACGGCACGATTGCAAGAACTAAATTCTTTGTCAGTTTGTGGAATGGTGAATCATTTTTTAGAGTTATCCTATGAGCATCGATGAAACCAAAAAATTCCATGAACCGAGACACGCCAATAGAAATATTAGTTGTCGACAATCGCGCCATGGCACAGATGTCATTGATCGACTCTAAATCCCTCATAGCGTTTCTAGATTTGGCTTTTATTTATTTCTGCCACCTGTAGTTCGGAGAAACGTTTTCGGCTTCGTTCTGGGTCCCGGCCAATTAGAGACTTTGCGTTGTAGAATCTGTATGCTTGAGTACTATTCCGGTTAGAACATGATACCATAAGTATAGCTTGTCTTGCACCAGCCAGTCAGCGTTCTTTGCTGAGATCACGTGGTAGTTGCCGCTCGCCATCGAGCATGACCATATCGCCATCTTTGTGTTGTGGTAATAGTGAGCCTATTCAAGAAGAGGAACGTCAGGCCAGAGCAGAAGCTGGGGCATCTGCAGCTGCGGGACGATATATCCTGGGTACCCACTCCCAGTTATTTATGCACCACTCGGGCTCCGGTACAGGCGCGACATTTACGTTGCTACGAACACGACATCCGCAGCCTGCAGCAGCCCGCAGCAGCCCGCCCGCTCATCAGCTGACGTGCCCTGTCCGATGTTCCAACGGGGCGATCGTACATATCCAGAATGGTTCTAATCCCTATTGGGTAGACTCGGGTCGCAGAGTACATTAAAAACTCAACAAATTGCGCAGCCCAGGTTTAGTTAGCACACCCGGACTCTTTCCAGTAGAGTAAACTTAGATCGACTGAGGGTAAGACCATTTTTTATGCTATCAATGGGGGCGGCGGGGCAGGGGTTGGTTGGTCCCGGAAGAACCCAGACGTATATATAGATTTTTGCATGATCGTATGAATCGTAGATTGTTCGCAGGGGCTTTGGAACCATCAGGCTAAAAGAGGCTCTTCACATGGGAAGAGCATTGTATGTACTATAAAGTACTATATAATACACCTCCCCGCGCCGACCCCTCCGCGAAGGTGTTGATTGTCCAGTAATTCGACTCTGTACTCTCAGCTTCCCTAACGAACCGGATACATACCGTAATTATATTCTGCATGTCTCAAAATCGAAGAATGCATGTCCTCCAGCGGCACAGCTATCCTGCACTATGCGGAGGACGGAAACAAAGCCGGGAGTGTGAATCCGGGCTGAGGAGTCATAGTAGGATAAGCAATAGTAACATTTCTTATCGATAACTCAAAGCGACATCAAAAGAAGTTTGTATTCATAACAGTGTCCATCAACGTATCATCAAATTCAGCCTACAATCCCAACCAACGCACAAAAACAAAAAAAAAACTTCCTCAAAAAATCCCATTGACAATCTTCCCCCCAATCGTAGCTCCAGCCCCAAAAATCGCCGCTATATTATCGTCAGCATTACACTCCTCTCTAGTGGATAGGGGAACACAAACCATTCCCAAGCTTCTTCCCAAACTTTTCCCCGTTCTTCCCCAACGCACTCTGCTTCTCCCCCTCGCTACTCCCCCCTCCATGCGCCACATCCGTCATCATATTCCCGCCGGGCCCGTACCCACCGCCCTCCTTCCTCCCAGGCAACGGTGGGCCCCCACGGCCCGCAAGAATCGACGTCTCCTTCACATAGCTACTAGGAAACAACCCGATCTCAGACGACCCCAGCACGCGGCCGCGCCACCAATCATCCTTGACCTTCTCGACAACCTCAATCACGTCGTTCGCAGCAAAGGTAAGATCCCCGGCCTCACTACCATTGAACGCCCACACCGCGTCTGCCCTGCTGAGCACCAGAGCGGTAGGTGTGTAGGAGGGTGGCGGGGGCTGCGGAGGCGTAGGCCCAGAGATCGGCTGCATCGCTTTTTCATGTGCTGGGGTTTTTGTGGAGGCGGGCGGGGACATGGGAGGGGTGAAGCCGAGGTGGGGGACGGCGGGCGTCGCGGATTGTGCGGGTGCCTGTGCCGGGGTGGAGGTGCGGATGGAGATGGGGTGGGAGTTGCTGGCGGTTGGGAGGAGGCTGAGGATTTGGGTGAGTTGTGGGGAGGTTAGGAGGCAGGTTTCGTGCAGGAATTCGAGTTCCTGTGCGGTTGTTAGCGGGATGAATCGATGGCCAGGGGGAGGGGGGAGGAATGGACGGTTTGGATGGTGCGGATGGCACGGTTTTGGTAGGCGCGTTGGTTGAGCGACATTTTTGCGGATATAGGACGAAAGTGAAGGAGGAGGGTTTGGAGTAGGCGGCACGGGGAGGTGGGTGCGGTGTTTTGTTGTGTTCTGTGAAGGAGCGAAGGGAAGGGAAGGGACTGTGGTTAGATGGATTGATGTGCTGGCGTGTTGGCGTGCTGTCGTTGGTTGCTGCCGGGATGGGGCTGTGTTGTAGGGGATCAGCCACAACCGAAACATTCCCCACGGCGATGCACACAAATGCAGAACCACCGCGGAAATAGCGGCAGCACATTTCATACAATCGCCCTGCCCAAGAAACCCGTACTGTGATGCATTATGCAGCCGACGTCACATGTGATCACGGTTGGTATCGCCGCATCCGAGGATTGCCGACACCCATGACGATTCCGTCCCGCTCCCTCCCCGCCATCTCCACAACACAACAACCATGCTCCGCCCCCTCGCTCGCCTCCCGCGCCCGCTCCTCCGCTACTACTCCTCGAAGCCCAAGGGCCTGAGCAGTAACGACCCTTCCCAGCTCTCCTCGCAAAAATACCCCCCCAACACCACAGCCTACCGCGAATCCCAACTCAAAAAACCCCTCAACCCCCCCCTCTCCCCCTCCACCCCATCCTCCACCACTCCCTCCGTCGGCACCCACAATGCACCCCCAGACCTAATCTCCTCCTCCCCCGGCCTCGCTGGCTCTTTCGGCGACAACGAACTCGGCGTCGGCGAGATCACGCAGGGCAGCTTCCGCGTCGAACCACTACGGCGGACGGGCGAGGACGTCACCACCATGCGTGCACGTCTACTATACCAGTCCCGCAAGCGCGGGATCCTCGAGACGGATCTGCTACTGTCTACCTTCGCGCATGAACACCTGGCCACGATGGATCTGCAGATGCTGCAGCAGTACGACCAGTTCCTCGACGAGAGCGATTGGGATATCTATTACTGGGCGACGCAGCAGGCGCCACCAACGAGTGTGGAGTATGCGGAAGGGGGCAGCTCGCCGGTGGGTGGGGGGGCGGATGTGGGGGTGAGGGGGGCGGCGGTGGAGGAGGCGCGCCCGACGGTGGCGGAGGAGGTAAGGAAGGGGCGAGCGGAAGAAATGGGGTCGGGGAAAGTTGGGGGATGGAATGCGGGAAGTAAGGTCGTGGGGTTCGGGGAGCAGCCGCCAACAGAGTGGGCGCAGACTGTGGGGAGGAAGAGGGAGCCGTATAGACCCCCGCCTAGTAGGTGGAGGGATAGCGAGATTTTGGAGATGATTAGAGAGCATGTAGAATCTAGAAAGGGGAAACGCGCGGGAGAGGGGAAGGATGTGGGTGGGCTTGGGAGGATGCCGGATTTTGAGTAGGCTGAGGGAGGTGTAAATACTGTATAATAGCTTATGTATATTTTGATTGTTGGGTAGGGAAAAGTAATTCAATAGAGATGATCCGGTCACCCATATAGACAAAACTCATAAGATATGGTTTCGAGGTTTTAATGATAAATAGATAGGCCCGAGATACTCAATGTCCGCCCTTTTATTGGCTTAGCATTTACGCTCTCTAAAGCAATCGCATCAACGAATCGATGATTTATTGAAGATCGATTCGAAAACAGAAAGAAGCAGTACTATTTCCGCTATTTTCAACACTCCCTAACTCTGCCCATTGTAAATAATCTCATTCGGCATACCATTTTGGCGTACCCTCCATACAGCTTCTCTTTCATACATAATTAATTCCCTGAGGTTAGGTGGTCGATATTGTCGTGATCCATTATTGCTGCAGCTAACACCAGCTGCGTATCCGTAGCCTACTCTATAGTAATGCTAGAACATGCTGCATAGTAACTAAGTGGGCAAGGGGAGCGGCGGTTTGAGATTCGATATAGTAGCCAGGGACGACAGTCGTCAACCAGCGAAGTATCTGTGACATCGAAATTTATGGATGATGGTAACAGTACCATAAACTTACTTAAGTAAACACAGTATCGCATCTTTCCCGCCCATATCTTAATAAACCCTGCCTCTGTGAATATAAAAGTGGCCAATACTGGGAACCTTGTGAATCCTGTACATTCGTTCTCCATGAAAGACAAGTGCCCTTTATAGTGTGTTAGGCGACGCTCTGGTTGCACACCAAATATTCCCATACCGAAAGTAACTGGTGACGGGGGAAGAATGAATGCTTTAGCAACAATTCGCACCTTTTGTACTTAGACTTCACCAGTACTATTTCTCTAGGATAACCATTTCCGCAGGGGCCTGTGCAGGGATGATACGTGAGGTCATCAACACAAATCAAGCATTTCTACCGACTAGTCACCAACCAACATGTCGGACAATCCCTACCACAATACAAGGATTAAAATCGGAGACGGCGAAATCTATATGTTCAGGCTTGACGATCTTTCCGTGTCGCCTGAAAGTGACTTGAGTTGCTTGTCCCATTAATGTCCGTTCCGGCGGGTAAGGATGCAAGGCAGTGGTGTTCGTCAATACCGACAATCCTGACATTCTTGATGTTTTCAATTCGTCTTTTGCCAGATTCTCGGACCGCAAAGTATATTATCCGGCTCTCTATATGGTTTCGCAGTGTAATACAAATGTCATTGGAGCTTATGAACATGAAGTACGTGTATGCGCAAAGTTCAAAAGTCATCTGGCTAATAAAATTCAAGATTTTTAAGGACCTACACTACGGGATTGCAGATTGCCGAGAAGCTATTGCACTTTTACAACAAACCCTCAATCCAAAAGACTATGACCTGGTTGCATTGCAAGAATATCTCGAGATATACGAGGAGGCGATGAAGAAGATGTGAGTTTTGTTCACATCTGGTTGTCATTTTTCAAATGAAGTGTTCGGCACTAACTGGTCGTAGCCTGATTACCCAATTTTCACCCTGGTGAATGTGCTGAAAGAAAGCTTAAGAGGTGACTTGAAAAATGTTCTAGAACTCATGAAACACTATGCCAGATAGCCTGCTAGCCGCCAAGTCTTATGCATGCCTCAAAGAAGATAGGTATACACATGTTATACCGCGGAAGCCCAACTATCCATCAACTAATTTATCATGTACGACAATCTAATAGCACGATCATTCTGCTCTGGTGCCCAGAGTTTCGTTGGTCGGCTAGCTCGGTCCTAAAACTGACTGAGCTTGCGAAGGAGGCAGATGCTGGTTGCGAACGCACGATCATTCTCACACGAAGTTAGTATCTTCTAATATCAATTAGTAATATCTGTTGCTTGTAAAACGTAGCAGTGATATATCGCGATCATTGAAAAACGCTTCAAAAACGTTTCCATAAACGTTGCTTGACGCAGTGCAAAGACCATTTCACGTTGCCCAGATATGACAAGGATTTTGTCTTTCGTTCCTTTTGTCCACTTTTTTCTTCGAGGGTTTTGTACGATATTTTCATTTCTTATTCTCCGGTGTTGGTGGATAGCGTGTCGATTACCTCTGCTTTACGTTGATGGGAGGGAGGGGCATATGATATACATGACAATGAATAATAACGACCAATTATTTTCCCTACTGGCCTTATCTTCGTAAAGCATGGTCATCTGTACCAACAGCCAAAATCTATCGTAAAAAGTAAAGTGATCACCGCATATTTCGAGCCTGCATCATGCTGTTTCTAATGCCACGTCCCGCTGTATATCTTAACTAAGATATTGTTTCTTGCCAGGTTGATGATTTTAGCCACCATGGCCGTTCCCGGATGACTTCGCCGCACCTGCAAGCTCTCACACCCTTGACAAATTCGACTGTTGGGAAGCACATATAAAAGAAGGGCAAAAGGTAATAACCGCAGGTTTCTAGCCTGAGGATTGGTGTTTATAGCATCATTGAACACTTAAGGTTTCGAACCTGCATCGTGGTTTTTCTAGCTCCATTATGACTAATACAGAATTTCTCATCTGCAGATTACCTGATTGCACTTGCGAACGTAGTGCTCGGCTTCTCAGGCAAAATTGAACGGTTACCACGGCCAATATCAAACATAGATGAAACACATGTAAAGAAGAGTAAAAGGTGCTACGGGTTTCTAGCACCACATTCAGTCTGCTAGACTAAGGTGCACTTTGCAAAGTCAACGATAACCGTTATACATCGGTCCGTGTCGACCGGATAAATCACACTAAAGTCTTTGATATCAGACAGTTGAGGCTTAAAATTTTCGGGCCCAAGGTCACTTGCGCTAAGGGCACAACAGCAAATCTGCTCATCACATGATATCAACCCTGAGCCCTGAGCCCCACTTTCAGCCAAAAACTATATGCAGATTATCTTATCCAACCGTATCGAGCCCACACAGCGAAACAGCATCGAAGTTTCATGGCGATAATATATGCTGCTACAACAAAATTTTACCACTGTCATAAAATAAACCTCGTTTCTCATTACCCACATTCAATACTGATAACTCTAGTAGTAGCCACATTTCTGCGCGGGTCCTAATCATACAATACAGTTATTCAATGTTATCCATAATTCATACACAATAATAGCAAAACTCTACCCTCAATCAATACTCAAAGACACACCAAAACTTGTAGTGCTCCCTCTCTGCTCTGAAATTAGCACATCTCCCATTTCAGTCGTCCCCTTTGACGACGAACAGAACAGTTTCGACTCAAATCTATCGGCTATGTCCACTTCGGATTCACCGCAATCAGTAGCACTTCTCTCCGACCATCCCAATCCCATACCAACTTGGCCAAGTCCATCGGGGCTGTTAGCCGACCCGTCCAAGCTCTCCACCAATTGCAGTTGAAGTTCATCTTCCACCTCCTGTCTAACAGCTTCTTTGAGTTGTCTGGCAAATTCTTCCTCGAAGTTCGTCAGCTGATTGAAGGGCGTGGAATCAACCAAACCGTCGAAAGCCGGTGGAGGGATGAGGAAATTGTTTTCGATAGTCATCATCTCCTCAGCGTGATTGACTGGAACTCTGAGAGTAGCATCAATCCGACTGACGTACGTATCTTCGGAGGTCCGCCTAGATCTGGCATGTTCGATGATAACGTTTTCTTTTCCCATGTTGGATTTAGGAATCTCGTCTGGTAGTGATGTGTCTGAATACCCTAAGTCGGATTGACTGCCTTGGTACCCGCCACCAGAGACTGGGGACTGTACCTCGTAAATCATCGGGCCGACTGACCGAACCGTCACGGATTTTGAGTTCATCTCTCCAAGACGTTGTGGAACTGATCCAAAGCGGGGACCGAAATTCCTAGTCTTCTGGGCTCCACGGTTGTTGGCTTTTGTCTGGATGTGATTACCCTTAGCAGTTGTGTTATCAGACCGCCTAATTTCCGAACCGTGACGGCGCAACTCCTTGTCTTGCACATTAATGGTAACCTTTACGGGAGTGCTCGAGCACTCGGTAACCTGCAAGGTTTCCGGCTCCCGTGCCCCTCCAACAGATGCTCCTCGTATTGCTCCATCCCGTTGCTCTAAAATAACCAGGTTCTCAGTTCCGGGGGCTTTCTCGACAAAAAGACTGCTAAGCCAATTGTCCCTCATTCCCTTCCGTCGATTTCTAAGCGTTTCTGAGCCGCACCCAGTATCCTGCAATCCGGTAGCCAATGTCGTCTTCGCTTTGCGTTGCTCGGGGGATGTAAGTGGTGGTTTCATTGGTGATGAGCTTGCAGGTGATGGGCTTGAAGGTAGTGGACTCGCAGGTACTGTTGACAACGGGCGAGGTGGAACTGTTTCTAAACGCTTCGATGCTTGATTGAGAATATAGCTGGTATCAACGTTGCTGTCACTTGAAGTAAGCAAGGAAGATGGAACAAATGGATGCAAGAACGAAGTTTGCCTGGATAAATTCTTTCGCCTTCCAAGGTCCAGTAAACCGCGATGCCATCTCTTCTCCGCGGATTCACCACTATTAACAGATATGACCGAGTACTGTCGGGGGTAATGCGGAATATATAGATCGCTGCTGGGACTAGGCTCCGTTCGTTGATCGAGGTTACCATCGGCCTGTGCATCTGATGGAGCTACAACCGCTGGTTGCGGCGGGGTGATCCCTTGTCCATTATCGTTTCCGGATGGTCCTTCTGTCGTTGGCCGCGGTTTCTCGGTGTCTCGTGGGGTCCTCTTTACGATTTTCGTTGTATAAGTGTTATTTGTAACGTGTGTAATCTCCCTAGGACTGCAGCAGTGAAGAATCGTGAAGAGCAAAAGACAACAGACAATTGTGATTGCCAGAATAACTGGGATCAGAGCAAGTGAAGTTGCAATGACATCAGGAGTCCAAATAGGTAACGGACTGGTTGTTGGTATGGGTCGAGCCACGACTCCGTCAAGAAAATCAAAGTCCGGTGAGACCGAGTCCTTCGATTCTACTTTTGCTGAAGCTTGATCGCCTGAGGTTGCATCGTTTAAATCTATTGTGGATTCAGGAGTAGTCTTATCCGTATCGCCCTGGGGCTGAGATTCTGCGCCTGGGGACCGTTTGGAAACAGGAACACCGGTACTTGAACTTTCCAAAGCCAACTTCCCTTCCCCTCGACCTCGTCCTCCCCACCACCTTGCACCGTAGAGTCCTCTATCCAGACTGTGTTGCATCAATCCGGCCTTCCGATTCCCAGATCCAGACCCAATCGATTGTACCTCTCCAAATAATTCCTCCACTATTTGCTTTCGCGGCAGAGGCCCCGCCGACGGTCGAGGACCTCTCCACCAGCTTGAACTATCCATCAAAGCCATAGTAGGTTCTGGTAAAGGAGCCGTCCGTTTTACCAGACCTCCTAGACTCAACACTGTTGCACCAGCTTTTACAGTAGTAGGCTGGGCCCTCGTAGGTCCGATCGGATACCCCACGTAACCGGGGTCGTGACAATGGTGACGGTCGACCGCGGGAGGTGTCGGAAATGAAAATAACAGCTCATGCCGCAAAGGAATCGTAGGTGTGTACTCTGAGCCGTGGGCCGTAAATGTGCCAACATTGAAGCGGGCGTCAGTTGTTGTGATGATGGTTGACCTTCGACAGTGATTGTAAGGAAGAGCAGAGACTGGGATGCTTGTGAGAGTAAACAGGAGGAAGCAAGTTATAAAGAACCACATGTTGTTTGACAGTAGAATTAGGAATCGGAGAAATAGGAGTGGAAGCAACAGCAGAGACTTGCTCTGAGGTAAGTTGGAAGAGTTCAACGTGTAGTGTAGTCATACAAAGAGAGGGGGCGGTGATGGAGAATGAAGGTCGATACAACGATGAACGGTCGTAGTGTCGTACTCGTCTTGTCTCGTGTCCAACGTCCAGTTGAGTTGCCACTCGTACCTCGTTTATCACAGGATGCGAGTTTCTGAGCGAAGGCAACGAGAGTCTGGGGACGCGACAAGTACTCCTAAGTACTCTAGCGTTGTTACATTACAGTTTATCGCTAGCAACGTTCAAATCCGACAAACGCATAACCCACGATAAAGAGCACCGAAAATACTAAAAGTTCCATGATATATTGCACTCATAAGACCGTATTACTTGCTTTAATTTATTCGGTTATGGAAGAACGAGAGTCCCGAGTAAAGAGAGAAATCCAACAGATACACCAGTACCATGTTCACCTACATGTGCCACCACAATCCGATGCTTCAGTAGTATTCACCCCCAAACGCCCAAGTTCAGATTTCCCTGACTCTGATTCCCATCCTCCTTCTTCGGCTTCGGCTTATACCACCTTTCCTTCCACTCCACCTCCTCAGGCGTCATCTCGCGCCACCTTTTTTCCCTGAACCTCTGATTCCTCGCCACCACCACCTTCTTCCACGCGTCATCGTCGAAATCCAAAGTAACCGTAAGCATCTTGATCACTTTCCCCTTCCAAATGACCTCTTTCAGTGCATCCTCAAAGCCCGCATCGCTCCAGAATGGTACCACCTCTTGTGTGCCAAGGAGGAACCCGCCGTATCGCACTTTAGTGTTGCATGGAAAGTGGCCCCAGTACTCCATGCTTGAGAGGCTTTTGGCGACGAGATCGGCGAGACGGAGGGAGGACAGGGGGCAGACGGAGTGGTCGCGGTAGTCGAAGAGTTTTGTGTTGGAGTGGATGACCCGGTAGGGGACTTCGGGCATGGCGGTGGCGGAGTGGTTGTAATTGTAGAGATGGTGATGGGCTACGTGGTGTAGGATGTATAGTCGCGGAGTGTACACGAGGGTATAGTGAGTTAATTTTACTTTGAAGGTTCATGCGACTTCTAAAGTTTGGGTGCACACGTGACATAAAGCTAAAAAATTTGTTGAGTGACTTAAGCTTCGTTAGACCTCCTAATAGTTTTAGTAGTATACTACCGTATAAACCGCGTAGCAATGGAATAGACGGCGCCGGGTTTAATTTATGCTTTCTTACAAATCAAGTCGAGTGATATCAAACCAGCTCAAGCAGTCTACATCTACAAACCTAGACATTTCTTATTGCTGCTTCGATGGCCTACACCTTGACAGCAAGAGCAAGTAGGAGGGCTTGCTTCTTTGGTATACTGGCAGCTGGTAATGAAGTTTTTTGGCTCTTCCTCTACTGGCGAGATTCATGAGTCTGGGGTTGGACAAAATCTAGCAGTGTGACTACTGGGGCGCCCGCAGCGAGTCAAAATGAAGACCTTGGCTGATCAACTGCGGAATCTCATTTGCATACAGGTAGCCTGAGTATGAATGAAGAGAATTCAACGGTTAAGGTTAAACAAAGTTAAACCCACTTCGCTATCGAGCTCTCTCGACCAGTGAATCTTAGTTAAACTCGGCGCCGTCTATTCCTTTGCTATGCGGTTTATACGGTAATTCTCAGTAACAAACCAGTGCAGACGGCAGTGCAGTTTGTGGGGCTTTTGCAGTTCAGTGGAGTGCGGCAGAAAATCTGCCAGTACACTAATAGTACAGCTGTAGGAATACGAGAAAATACGTGAAAAAAAACTTGTATTGCAGTCACGTACGCCGAATGAGATATTATGCACACACGATGGCGTAAAAACTCGTCTCTTCTGGGCTCTAGTCACTACGGGGACCCATATTATGGCTTTTAACGGCTTCTACAGAATCTTCTCTGGACATATATTGCCTTGAAACCAGATATGGAGCAGTTGCACTGGTTCAATCCAGTTAAACAGTTGAAAGCAGTATGTACAGTTGAACTGGTTCCAACTGGTTTACTAAACTGGCTGCGCAAGCAGTGCAGTTTCAATTCTTAAATAGTTGGTATAAGCCATACAGTGTAGTTCCGTGCAGATTTCCCAACCGGTTTCCACCGTTGAGAGGTCTGAGCTTTGTACCAGACTCCTCCAAGGGTGACACTGCCTGAGGCTTCCAGCAAGTGATAAGTGACATACCACCGTCTCTATTACAAACCCGTCCTACGTATTAATAGTCAGAGAGTGATTAATCGAAACTGGAGGATGGAGGGAGAATTCATCTCCACCTCGACGATAGGAGTAATCGAGAGACATGAAAGTGCTAGCGAGGAGCTGTGATTAAGATACACCAGTAAAGAAAAAACAGAGGAAAGACAATAAATCAGCGTGTAACACCAACATTTGAGCTGTACATCTTGAACTCGACTTTACAGCATAGTTTGGCCAAATTTCGATGGCGTTGGCGATCATTTATGTGTAGATCTGCTGCGAACGCTTGAGAAGAAGCATAAGAAAAGAGGGTTGCGTGTAAAGTTGAGAACGAGTGTGAGGGAGAAGGGAGATTGTGGCTGTTGTGAGGTTGTTTGGTTTAAATCCCCGTTGCCGCAAGACTTCTATCACATGAAACTCACTCTTAACATTCAATGCATATCAAACAGCCGTTCGGAAGGAATGATCAAGTATTTATACTAGAGAATAACGATCGGAAGCCATCAGAAGGGGGGCATAACTTGGAAAACGTACAGACAAGAAAACGTTAATTAGTATCCATACGTGCCATTAACACTCTGGGTTCATCCAGCTCCCGACGAGAAGTCCTGACCAGCGAGCCAAAAGAGAAAAAAAAACATCCAGATCCCTTCGCCAGCTCCATGCACAAATCATACGCCATAAGAAACGCCATAAGGATATCCACAACGTCGGACCATATGGATATCCAGAAATCATTAAATATCGGTCAAATCCACCGACTCAATCTCCACGAAGTCCAGTTCCTCCTCCCTCTCTCTTTTCGCTTTTGCCTGTAATAAATCATCAGTTTATGAGGTTAGCAATATGAAAGGAGACATACAACAAGATTTCTGGTCATAGGAATCTGTTCCTTCATTTCCGGTTTGATCATGGGCTTCAGCTCTGTTTTCTGCGCCAGCTAGATCGGTAAGCGCCGAAGTTTGAAGGATTAACGAGGGTACATACCGGTTCTTTCACAACAGGATCCTCAGGCTCAATGCGAATCTGGACTTCAGACGGGTCTGTGGGAATGAGGCCGAACGCCTGTAGTCGATCTCTCTTTAGATAAAGAAAGCGAAACAACACATACGGCTGTTGCCAGCTGTCCTGCCAATCGACCAGTTTGATGGTGGTGCGGGTAGTGGCCTCGCTGTCGCTGGGTTTCCTGCTGCTGCTGCGGGCCGTGTATACTGGCGGTCCAAAGCTGCCGGATTGATGAGCAAATAGCATGCGGGGGTGTATGAAGTGAAGACGAACCTAACCATAGCCCCTACATCCTTCCCCTTAGCATCTTTCTCATGGAGCGTTTCAAACACCGCTAATTCTTTCTTGGGACTTCCGCCCATAGAGCTCTTCTTGAGCTTTAACTCATCCCGTTTCTCTTTTCTCTCCTCTTTCTCGCCTATCTCCTTCACAATAATCTTCTGCGTACACCTCCTCACCGCCACTTCAATCACGCCGATCCCGGCAGCTTGTTCGCGGCTGATCATACCGAGCACTCTTTCCTCGACCAACTTTACATCCTGGAACCGGTATCTCTGGAAAGCGTTATTGTCGATCCACACGCCGGAATCTTTCTGCCCCGCACGGAAGCTGCAGCCTTCGTGGTAGTTCTTTCCGTCGATTTTACTCTGAAACGCGATCGTGTTCGGGACGTTGCTGGGGAGAGCGTCACATGTGATGCTGAAATAGTTGCCCGGCTGCGCTTCGACGTAGACACTGACAACCGGGAAGAGAGAGGCGGTGTCGGAGGGCGCGGGATATTCGGCGAGAGGCGTCGATGTGTAGATATGAGCCGAGACGCCGTTGTAGGTGGGCATTTTGGAACTTGAGAGGGATGTTGCGGCACAGTGACAGCGGGTAGTTATGGCGGACGTGGGCGGTCGGAGAAGGTTCCGCGTAGCGGTAATGTCGGAAGAGAGTTAGTGTACCGGCTTGATCGGCGAGGGAGGGGGTCCGGGCGTTGTGGTAAAACCTCAGGGAGAAGACAGGGAGAGTGTTGGCAATGAAGATGGTAAATGAGGCTGTCGCGCCAACACTTAACCGAAAGGGCACATCCCCATAAGAGTGGATCCAATCCCTGTTAAGAATCCCGTGATTTAGTGCAGCGCTAGTCTTGGTCAGAGGCTAGTTCGGCGCTAAATTGCGGGTTTCCCGTAGCGGTAGGATCCCTAACCCAGGCTCAACATCCATCATCCTTCGTTATTTCCTCAGTGTACGGTTTTCCTTCGCTTTATGTCATGCCAGGCCTGAGGCTAGCCATTATGTCGGCCATTCGAATGGACGACACGAGTTAACTAAGTAGCTTGACTTCGGCATCAATACAACCAAGTTCAAACAAACCCGCCACCACTATACATGTTGTGAGTAGCAAATAGATACCTAGTATAGTAGGTGCGGTATATGTTGTGACGTCGTATAGGAGACAAAACAGAACCAGCGATGCCGAAGCAACTATAGAACCCACTGCTCATGCACTGTTGGACTCCATCTCAATTTCATCGAATCCTCAGATAAGTGCATACAGAAATCCAATACAATGCTTGCTTCTCTAATCCTCAAAATACATACAGTCCCTTCCACAATCAATCTGTTGATAGATAAGGTTCATGACTGCTCTTTTAGACTTCACACTTTACTCTTCCCTTTCCCTACGCATCTTGGACCTTTAGACCTGTACATAGACAGTCATCGCACCATAGCCAATACACACGGTTCTCCCCTTCACTGTCGCAACACAATCAATACCAATCAAATAAACCATCCAAATTCCTGCTTTCTGCTTTACAGAAGACACGAAAAACAAAGTATGGACTCACAGAGTGACCGGGGGGGTTTCGCCCATGGGGAAGCTAAAGACATGAGGTCCAGATCATGAAGGGAACAAGGAGGTGAGTACGGGAGGAGTTGGAAATCCTAGTAATTGTTGGAAGACCCGTTGTATCCAATCTTAAGTCCTCCAATTCCAAGTCCGGACATCCCAAGTCAGGGCATCCAGAGTTCGGATATCATGAGTCCGAGCATCCCGAGGAGTCTTAGCTTCCCAAGTCTTAACGTCCCCAGTCCGGGCTATTCACAGGCCCAGGCACTAGGTCCAAGCCCTGAGGCCTCGGGACTCGCAGGCGGTGGACATTTACTCTTATCAGGAAGAGGAAGGACCATGCACACGGGATGTGTTTCCGGGCTCGGGAACAGCAGCTGTGCAAGCAAGCAGCAGCCGGATTGTAGACTCGGTCATCGCGTGTTTGCCCGCTCCAATGGAGCCTTCTGTTGAACATCAAAGCATTGATACATGCACCTCGATCTAGTAAGAGCGATGGCGGAGTTTTGTCCGCATGAAGCAGCTAGGCGTAGTGGCGTTTCACTACAGAAGAACCTGGCGTCGACGCTTGCACCCCCATCAAGAAGGATCTGGACTATGGGTGTTTCCTTGCGTAACAACTATGTGACAAGCAGTGAAAACCTCAAAAGCCGACTTCTCCATGAGGCTGGCTCTATGATTAAGCAGCAGGCATACAATTTCTACATGTCCATTTCTTACGGCCATGCGTAACGCAGTACGGTATTTTTACATGGCTGTTAATATCGCAGCCAAAACATATCCCTCCCCGAGCCTCCGAACCAGTTATTATGAAGGGTTTCTCCTTACACAGACTCTACGCTTACTGTAGTAAGCACTAAACGTAGATTCAGAGTAGATGATTAGTGCATCTCATACTAAAAGTGATCCTGTGTCCTCTAGTCAAGCCCCAATGCCATAAACGCAGTCATGCAGTAAGTATTTCCTGCCCACGTTGTCCCCATATTGTTGCAAGACCCTTGAGTTCTCTGGACGACCTGTGAACGCTGCTAGAAAAAATGGAGACACCAAGCCCTCGCTAGTGTGCTCTGTATAGGCACCTGCACGTAGCAAGAAACCTAATATTCCTGAGCTGCGACACTCTGCTGCGTATCCAAGCGCCGTTCTTACTCCGAAATTATTTTTATCGAGCATATCGATATCAATATTGTATCGAAGCATCATCGAAACCATTTTTAAAGTACCGAACCTGCCTGCGATATGGAGCGCTATAGTCGGCTTCGCACTCTCTGAGTTCCAGAGTTCAGGAATACACTCGAGGCTCGTCCCGTTGTCGAGTAGATACCTGACGAGGACCAAATTTCCACGTAGCGCCGCCTTGCAAATTGCGCATTCTACCTGTAGCTATTATTGTTCCATCTTCTCCGATTTTCAGCGTGCCTTTTCGAACTGCTGCGTGGGCGAGTAGGTTCTAGTCCTTGCAAGCAACTATCCAGAGAAGATTCGAGAAGCTTAAAGGGACGCCGAATCGACGGGCTCAGCTGCGTTACCCAGAGTTATTCTGTGATGAAGGTTGGCCAACAATTAAGTCTGCCAGGATACCTAGCTTGTTGTACGTCCGCTGCCGTACTAAGAAAAATGCTGAACCGGTCCGAGAATGTTGGGATACTATGTGATGGAACTGTTAGCCGGATATCGGTGGTTTTACCATAGCCTCAGCGGTAGAATTTGCAGAGAGGGTGGTTTGTTCTGTCTTAACTCGAAGAATAGCTTACCAGTTAGACGGCGAATGGTTGACAATCCCGGGAACAAATGGAGAGTTGAGAGCTGACAGAATTCCGTGGGGATATTGGATATTGGATATTGGGAATGCTCGCGGGCTACTTGGAAGGAGTGGAGGTTCATTTATATTTAAGTTGAGGTCTAGGCTAAGACTCCCAGTTTATCTCTGCTCTTTTCCAGGACGCGGGCTCGCACCTTTAGAAAGGTAGAATATACAGGAGCAGTTTGGAGAATCAATCAATCTCTTGCCAGGCAGACTATAGGCCAACCAGAAAGAACGTAAAAAGAGCTTCAAGAAAAGTGAAAATCGTGATCGTATGAGAGATGGTAAAAGCGTGCGTGTGTATTTTCGAAGTGGACTAAAAAGCCAATGAGGCTCTGCGGCCCGCCCCGGCACTAAACTACCGACCATACCATTTTAGGGCATCCTCCACAGCAGTTAACCCCCGGGCCCCAATCCTTGCACCTCATGCATACGGCCCAGGCGCCTTATTAGGGGTGTGGGCGCGTCCGGCGCCCACACCAAACAAGCTGGTAGCGGGGCACCTTGTAAATCCCGGTTTTTTTTTTCAAAATTGCAAATTACTCAACAACCACACAATGGAGAGAATATCAGAGAGAGCAGTATAATAGACAACTCCAAGGCCTACATGTCAATTCAAAAATCAAGTCAAATGGTCCAATTTTGAGTAAGATGAAAATGTGAGTGAGAGTCTATGAAGCTGGCGGATTTTTGCCCACCTCCTAATCCCCCCTGTTTTATTACCAATTGTAGTTGGAATTCACTGGTAATACTATTAGAGCATATACAGTATGCTAGCTGTTAATTAATGTCAGTCTTGGAAGATTTGGGCTGGTGGTTGTTGAGATAGGTACTAGTTCTGAGTTGCTGAGGTGGGAGACCCTCTATAGCACCATAACTCAGATAATTTTTGCCCAAGTGACATTTCATTGTCCCTAGAAACTGCCAAGCTGCACCCAAGTAGCCTTATAGCATGCTGAAGAGACTCAGGCAGCAAGAGAAATGAATTCCAACCACAAGTGGTGGAGAAATCATCTGGGGTAGATAGCTCTCCATTTCCTTATTCTCCCTTAGCAGTCAACCCATAAGTCCACCAATTCTTGGTTAAATTGAAAGCTCTTTGGCATAGAGTAGCTATACGGTATACAGATGGGTTTGGAATTATCGTTGGCCTGATACTGGTTGTAAACTGGTCAGTCTCTATATTTGAGTCATAAGCTGTCACTCATGAGTCATCACAGATGTACTTTACAGTCAGGTAGAAAAAATTTACCTGACGGTGTATGACATGTATCTAAGTGTCAGGTAGAAAAGATTTTACCTGATGGTATACAACATGTATCTAAGCATTAGGTAGAAATAATTTACCTGACACAAAACACCAGCAGTGCTAAGCAGTGCTTAGCAGCATCAACAGTGCTAAGTATAGTCTAAGCCACTGTAATTGATCTACAACCACTCCTTGAATATTAGAGGAAACTAAAAGAGGAGGCAAGCAAGTGAAAGAGCATCTTGTTAACTACATTTCATATATAAACAATATCCTGGTCAAAGTAAAACTCATGGAGTTAATTGAGCTCGAAGTTGGATAGATGTGGGAGCGGGGAGCTGAGGGTGGGTGTGGCTACAAGGTGCCCTGCTAGTGGCTTGTTAGTGGCTTGTTTGTTAGTGGCTTGTTTGGTGTGGGCGCTGGACGCGCCCACACCCCTAATAAGGCGCCTGGGCCGTATGCATGAGGTGAATCCTTGTTTCCTTCGTCGCTTGGCATATTGAGGGCCGAGAGAACTACAACGTTTGAACTGTGGCTCGTAGAAGGATCAATAGCTTCGGATTTGCTGTCTCACATTTGATGCAACTGGATCAACGGAGTTACATGACTACATGAAATATCACAGATATTGATTGGCTACCAGAATATCCAAAGGAAAGATTAAGAAAGAGCAACCGCTCCTTTGTTACTTCAGCTTTGTGAAGAAAAGTAAGTAGAAGAACGCAGTCGAGACACTTCACTTCTTTCAACTCCAGCGGTTTTGAGAAGGTTTAATTCTGTATTCGTTAAAGTCAAACTTTCTTGGGTGATCCCGACCAGCCGCCCCCACCAGCAAGTCATTTATGCCAACCTGTACGTGCAGGGTAAAGTACGATACATTTCAAGTGGGGCACAATTGAGCATACGCAAAAGCAACCATGGTGCTAAGCCCAGTTCAGCAGTCACTGTTTACCTGGCTGTCAAACAGTCGGTGAAAACACAGCAAACACCCCGCACTACACACAACACTACAACTACAACTCGAAGCACAGAAACATACTTATATTTCTCTAATGTCACGTTTCGGTATGAATCCCTTTCTGGTTCCTCGAATCGGCCTATAGCGACCAGAATAATGGCTAACCATGCAGGGTGTACAGGCAATACGCAACCTCTGCCTGGGGGAGGGTTTGGAGCGCAACCGGCTTTTAGGCAATCACCGTTCTCAGCTACGTCTCCAACTCTGTGTCCAAAAGCGATACCTCCAGGCTATCCTCCAAAACCGACTGTTCGACGAGATCCCACTCCAGCTCTAGAAAAACTGGATATAGGTACTACAAAGAATCAACCACTTCCTTGCTCGGTAGAGCTTTCCCCTCGGGCAGATATGATTGTGGCGCTATATCAACAAGATAGAGATTCAATTAAATACGCAGTTGAGTCAAATATCCTACGACTCGCTTCACCGGTCTTTCGAGCAATGCTGGGAGACAACTTCAGAGAAGGCGCCGAGCTTGTCAGCTCAAGGAATGAATTATACACTCTGGAATTACCCGAAGATGATGCGAAGGCTATGTGCACCCTCCTTTGTATCCTTCATCATACCAGTCGACAGGTTCCGACAGCAATATCCCAGTCGGAGCTTCTACACATTGCTATTACCTTAGAAAAATACGACTGCTACGAGGCTCTGTTCCCATGGACTCAGCTGTGGCTTCCCTGGGCAAAGACTATAGAGGACGACAACGACGCTCTTCTGATTGCATGGTCCTTCCGAGATAAGGCGCTTTTCGAAGTAATATCCCGAGTCCTGATTCTAGAATGTCCTACTACTCCGGATGGCACAATTATCACCAAATCCGGTGGCCCCTTCCATGAAACCGTTCCGGAAAGTGTACTGGGTAAGTGAATCTATGTACAAGCTCTGGAAAACTAGCCGTTAATGTTTCAGCAGGCGAAATTCTTCGACGTAGAAACAATGTCGTAGACAAACTTCTTGACGTCTGCTCAGCCTACACTAAACGATACGCCCACAGCGATGGTCCACTTCATTGCAAAAAAGCAGTCACACCATCTCAGGGACAAGGCTGTGATACCCTGATGCTAGGCGCAGTCATCAAATGCCTTCTTTCAACATGTCTTGATCCAGAGAACCGCGCATCGCAAAGGCAGCACAGCGCAGTGCATATTTCCGATTTACTTCATGGACTCAAAGAGAGTATCTTTGGATTTGTGCGGCAAAGTTGTTGCCCAACGCCGCCACCACAACCTACCTTTGGCGGCGCGGCACAACTTCAGGAGTCGTCGGCCTTTTGTGCGATTCATGGAGATGAGAATATGTGTCCGGGAGCAACATTCCATGTGAAATGTAGCTTTTTACCGCAGATGCTGAAAGAGGTAAACGAGATTTTTGACAGAGTGGTAGGACTCAGTCTAGATGACTTTGATTCTAGGAAGGCGTTATTTCGGACGGACTTTGCAGATCGTTAGATGATGAGGGGTTGTAACTTGGGTGGCGTTTAGTTCTATCGGGAGACGTCTAGGAACCTACAACGCACACCGGATTAGTCTGACAGTGTTTTAGGAGTTTTTGGTTCTTATATTATTGGGCGATGTTAGGAAATCGATATCTTGGATGGGTTTTTGGTTTGTTTTAGTCATATTGTATTCAGCCGTTCGCAGCTATGGTGTAAAAGGATGAAGGGGTTGTGTGATGGTAGGTTATGATTCTGGACGGCACGAAATTGAAATGATTTTTACAACTTCATTACTGTGACACGATGTCTTGAGATTTTCAACATGGTTGGGGCGACTGAATAGGTTTTGACAATCACCCTCATCCCCAATACTGTACCGGCAGATGAAGTTGCGACGTCAAAAGCCAGCATAGGATGTCCGTCCCGAAAATATCGTAGTTTTGTCAGCGTCAGAATTCGATGCCCCATACCCAAAGTTGTCAGCAGCGAGTGTATTCCCTCCTAATGAAACCGAAGTTGGGGGTTTACTGTGCACAGTTTCTCTGCCGGTCCACCCTTGACACCACCGGTTCTAGCTGTATTTTTCAGACTTTGGCACACCACTGAAACTCCCTCCACTTCTGGTTCATCTCCGGGCCTCCCTCTTTCTGGGTTTCCCCCCTCCAATCCTTCATCCTTTATCATAAGATTGGGCCCGCAACCATCCATAACATCATCTCTCCCTAACAGGGCTTCAGAATGTGTAGCATAACTAGACAAGCCTATCCGCTGGGAATTGGTTAGCGACAGCTGTTTCATTGAAATTCCTTGTCACTGGCAGCGCGTCCTAACTTCATTTACCAGTACAGTACCACCAAATACACAAGTATCGAATTATTGCTGACATCCGGAATGATATTTTCTCGATTGGGACCTCCCAGACCATTCGGCCATCGTCAGGGGTCCGGGCCTTTGAGGGCACGCAGGAAAGGGTGACACCCAGGTCATCCATGAACGCACAGGAACAGATCACCATCGCACAAATGTGTTTATGTTGTGAGGATAGAGAATCTAGATTGGAATTAAAACATAAAGGGCCATCAACTATAAATAAAGGAATATAAACAAACTCGTAACCAAATTCCGAAGAGATTCCATGAACTGATATCCTTCCAACACCCACAGAATCATTGAACGTAGCTTATATCCTCGCTTAGATCCCCATAAAATCTTAAATGTATGAAAGATCCCCAAACGGTAAGAAAATCAGACCCTCATAATCTCCTTTCCGGTCTTTGCAGCCTTCTCCGGGGTATCTTTGATCCTTCACGCTTTGACATTGATTTTCTTGCTGTCCTCTTTGCCTTCGGCATATGCAACCTTATCCCTTACGGTATTATCCTTCTTCCTTCCACTGCGGAGCTTTATACCCTTCATTTCCAAATAATTCTCAGCAACCTTTTTGGCGTTATCGCGGAACAAGACTAATTGCTGGGTGGATTTCCACGGAACAGAATTGGAATCGGATTTTGATTTAGAGTTGGATTTGAAAATGGATTTAGAATTTGGTGTGTAATTGGGATCGGAACTGGAATCAGGTTCGTATTCTGAGTGCTTTCCATCTTCCTCCTTCTGCTCCTCTCTCTGAGTCGTCTTTTTCAATCCCTTCGGCCCCGTTAGCCTTTCGTCTTCGGCCATTCTCATCATTTCCATCTGCTTGACTCTTTCCATCTCTTTTTTACTTTCCGCCCAAGCCAAATCCATCAAGCCTTGAGCTACACCCAGGGAATAGCTTTTGCGAGCCGCCACTCCGATTTTACCCTTTGCCCATTGTTGAATAAGGTTGTGTGTCATCTCAAAAGCAGTAGCCGCTGCAATTGTGTTGGAAGTGATACCATAGAAGTGCTGGTCGATGCGGCTTCGGTTCAGATAGGTCGTGTTATATACTTTGGATCCAAAAAACGTTGCCATTGCTCTGGCAAGTATGGACACGAACGGCTGATAATCCACCTTTCTACCCGGAATTGGCAAAATGGTAACAACACTGCAGCCTGCAATAATAGAACTGCTTGTTTGTTTGCCATTACCAATTCCAGACAGATTTTTCTCATTTTCTTCCTCCATAACCTCGGCCAGTTTGACGTTGTGACGGGCCATTAGCTTGTGCGCCATCTTTAAAGCCCTTTGTGCTTCAGACTCTGAAGGATTAAGATTGCGATCTCCCTTTCTTAAGCAGCTTCTGATTGTGGTTTTGATACGCTCGAGCTCATTGTTTGGGGACGGTCTGGGGTCTGGTGCAGTTGATTCGCCCGGAATACTCGTCCGGGCAATTTCCTTAATAATCGCCTTTTGGGTCTTGATTTCCGACCTTTGCATATGTTGGTTAGAAAAAGACAGGCAAACAGACCGAAAACCAGAGAACGTACTTGGGCTTCTTGAAATTCTTCTTCTTCTCAGGTATCTCTTCAACACGAGCTCGTTTGGATGTTGGTTTAGACGTCGATGGCTTCCGTGACTCATTGGCGGTCTTCGGATTGTGGGACGGAGTGATTTTTGGAGCTGTCAAGGATTGAGACGTTTGTGAGGATTCTCCTGAACTCTGAGTCTCTGCCTTAAAATCGTTCCCTTCTGGTTGCGGGATTCTATTTAGTGCAGGAACCAGCAAGTTACAACATTAATATCGTAGGCTCCATAACATGGGGTGACGTATGCCCGTCTTGGGGCAAAAGATAGCTTCGGATTCGACTACCATTCTAATTACAAATGTGGGTACGTATTTTCTCGGACTGTTGGGGTTACGGAGGACGTGCGCTTTGGGTTCGAATGGTATTTTGATGGGAAATAAAATAGAAAGAACGAATGTAGGAGGGTTAGTTGGGTAGAAGTAGTGCGCAGTGAAGTAATAAATGATTTCTGTACTCGAAATCCAGCAAGCGCTTGCGAAATCTGGGAACGAGAGCGAAGGGTGTGTGTCTTGTGTGACCTACTCTATTTGAAACTAGCTAACAAAGAGCTGAGGTCCAAGCACGCAACCATCTCCAAGAGAAGGTCATCTGAAGGGCCAGCACTTGAAGTGAGAGTTTGAATCCTGACGTGACTAGGAGAGACACTGGTCTGATAACAGTATCCTATGTTGGTAGTGGATGACTTCCTTTTGGATAGTAAGTAGATATTGTATTTATTTTCGTTCCAACAGTTTCTAACCACCCTCGGATGGTCTCTAATAATTTCCTCGTCTATCAGACGGCTAGGATATGGCGTTTGCTAGGTGCTAGTGAGAAAGAAAGCCGTCTAATAGATTATGCAATTCCTAATGCGGGAGGTGTATTTGCTTTTCTGATTTCCATTACAACTGCTAGAACGATTGCAATAGGTACTCTAGAGCGGGCATTCTATCTACGGAAAATCTTCCTACAATTGTACCTAGATAGATGAGTAAGAGTTTTAACTTTGCTGTCCTGCGTATGTACTCTACCTAGTCCTAGTCAGCTTCGGATTGGTCTTTTGCTTGTGCAGAACGTCCGGCCTCCGGGGGCGCAATGAGAGCAATGTTGGGTTCAGGACATCTACTCAGAACAGAACCAACATGAAGGAACAACCGTGATTGAATGAAGTGACAGTATAGTAAGGGAGCTCAGACCAATTACCACTCTCCAAAACATGAGTAATTTTTCCTTACTTAACTCTAGATCCAGAGTAGCAGCCAGACACCATGACACAGATTCAACACCGTGAGATCTCGATGTACAAACATTACGTCACTCCCACTTCTGTACACATGCCCATTGTTCGGATAGTGGTGCATTACCTTCTCGTGGCCTATAATAATCCTTACACAGCTGCATGAAATTCCTAGTCGCAGGATAAACCACTTCTCCCATAGGATCGGCACTATTCTCTAACAAAAACCTTGCCACTTGTTCCTTCTCATTTAAACTTGCGGCCCTTAGCGCTGTGCACCCATCACCTTTGCCCTCACAAACATTCGCACTATACTTAATAAAAAGCTTCACTACTGCTATTATCATTGATTTATCGATTTCTGCTAGAGTAGCTATTAAAAGGGACTCTATTGTACTTGCACTTGCTTCGAGCAGAACACGGGCTACCGAGATGCTCTCAACGCTCACAGCCATTAAGAGATAAGACTCGTAGAAACTTATGCCTTGACTGACTCGCAGACCATGGGAAACAAGATGCTGAAGTTCGTTGGATTTATCGTGCATGATGATCGCGTCGAGCGGTGAATAATCATACTGACACAGGCCGTTAAAGTAGGAAGCTGCGCACTAGTAGAGAAGGCCATGGAGGGTGTGGAGAAATAATGGTTGGTCTGAAGGAGAGAAGAGATGTCGTTGAAGGTGGGAAGGATCTCGGCAATGCGGAGGTGGAGTTCGGCAGGGAGCGAGAGAAATATAGGCCGTGCCATCTTAGAGCGATCTGTTGAGAATCGTGCAGTCTGAGATTCAAAGGATTCTTGTTCCTATGGGCAAAGCTAGATTCCGAAAAGAGGTTTCCGGGTGTTGGATAATGGGATCCAGGAGGAGAATGTGCGGCTATGGTTTATCTTGTAAAGTGACGTTGAAATAAAGTTGACGCCGAAGCTCACATCACGTGGCCGAACCCAGCTACGTGTCAACGTGCTGAGCAACTGAACCCCGCTCAACCACGAAGCCCATACCATTCTCCCAAGCTACTTAATGTCCGTATATTCCCCCTCAATTACACCTAGCACTCGGAGAGACCGGCGGAGCAGGGACTCCAATGATGTTGCAACATTCGTGTCGCCTAGTGAGTCAATGTAGGGATTGTTGACCGTGATTCATGGCTAACGGACAAGATAGCTTCAAGTCCTACACCGCCTGCTGATCATCCAAACTATCCACCAAGGCCATGCGTGCGACCGGAGCCCACAGCCGTGGCAGCTGTCGTAGCTCGTGTCAGTGTAAACAACAAATCCCTGCCTTCATCGGTTGTGCTATCTGCAACGGGAGACATGATTGTAGAACTACTCTCCGAGGACGAAGAGCCTGTCACGACCCAGTGTACTGTTGAATCCCGGATTCTACAGCTCGCCTCTCCGGTATTTCGTGTCATGCTTGGCGGGAACTTTAAAGAGGGAGCCGATCTATCCCGTGCTTGCAAACAGAACCGCGAACTCTACAAGCTAGCACTGGAAGACGACAACGCCAAGGCTATGCTCACTGTCCTCAGTATCATTCATCACAATCCCCGCGACGTTCCGAAGGCCATTTCTCTTCCGGAGTTAGTGGAGATCGCGGTAATCTCCGAGAAGTACTCCACCTATCTGCCTTTATTTCCATGGATTGAGATGTGGCTTCCGGCTGTGAAGGATCTTGCGCTGAGATCCAGGAACGAAGATTACCTCATGGTTGCCTGGGCATTCAGGGATAAAGTCCTATTCGAACAGTTGACCCGCATCTTGATTTTGGAATGCAAGATCGCTGCGGGGCCCGACAGTGATATCGTAACCAAGTCCAGTTGTGGACTACATGAAAGCATTCCCAGTAGCGTAGTGGGTAAGTTGAATTGCATATACTGTGAGCCAAAATCGCAGGCTGCTAATGATGAAATAGCCGAGATCAGTCAACGCAGAAATGTTACGATAGACTCTTTACTAGCTATCTGTTCAAGGTACGCAAAATATTACGTACCATATGGGCCTCCGATCAGGTGCAAGAAGGCAGCCACCGATAGCAACCTTTGCGATACAGTGATGTTGGGGGCCGTCATCAAATGCCTCTCTTCAATCGAACTGATGCCAGAAAACCACACCCAGGCTCGTCGATGGAGTGCGGAAACTATCCTAGATCGTCTGCACAATTTAAGGAACACTATCAATGGACTGGTGCGCGATAAATTCTGTAGCGGAAGTGTCGTACCAAGCGGTCATTGGTGGGAAGATCATACTTGCAAATTCCATGGAACGAAGGAAAAGTGTCCCGGGACGGTGTTTCACACCGAGTGCAGCTTTCTTCCGCAGATGCTTGTTGAGGTCAACAAGGTTATTGATGACGTAAAGGGACTCAACCTTGACGATTATGATTCTAGGAAGGTCTAGTGATAGTTTATGGGACTCTGTGTGGAGTTGTTGGAAGCGGCGACGTTTTCTTGAGATACCAAATGGGCCCAATAGTTCATTGCATTTCTTACATTATTTATGCTTCTATAATGATTATTTTAAGGATATTTAGCTTTGTCTGATCGCTTGCATAGTCCACGCCTAAGAACTATTTCCCGCAGAAGTCGTACAGTGCCTTTAAGCCTTTTAGTTCCAGCCGACAAATATTCCTCATACCATTTTAGGGTTGCCTTCTTCAGCTCGTGCCCCCGGAACGACCGTTCACTATACAGATCCAAGTTCATCTCCCAATCGCCAACACCTACTATCTCCACTCTCCGCCTAGCCCATAATTCTATACTTGTGAACAATGAATTATCAGTACGTGTTATGCTTGAGCTTCGAGTGAATCGAATCGGGTCGATTTCCTATATGTGGAGGTGCCGGATGTAATCAGTTCTCTGGCCTAGCGTACGGGACTTTCTCGTCGGTCAGTACATGTACTCCGCGTTCGAGACTATACATAAGTAGGTGCCTTATTAAGGGCCGACAAACCTGTAAGCCTATTGAACGATGTTTTTCACTTGTCACCCTTATAAAGCCATTTCAACAAGACTTATCTTAAAATAAGCCGCTGTTCTCCAGGGCTGCTAAACTTGTTTCTTGAGGGGAGGCAGGCGGGTTTAGAGGTCGTGGTGTTCAGAGTGAAGACGCCCATAGTGCCCTCCGTTGTGTAGCGGTATTGGGTGGGGAAGCCACAACTTGGACCCAGGTACTTTTTATTTGGGGAGTGGCGGGGAAATGGATATATATCATATCCGCTAGGAGATGAATACAGTATGATTACAAACAAACTTGTTTCTAACTTTTATCAGAAGGTGTGATGTCGGAACTCAATACCCCACTTACCCCTTCGGATGTTACGTCATCTCTGTGCCAGTCCATATCCTAAGATTCTTTGTCAACTCCCTACGATACTTGTGCAATATATAACCTGGTTCCTTATGTAGATGTGGGTACAGATGTGGATATCAGTAACAGTGGACTGCTAGAACTAGAACCCTACTTGATGATTGCATACCTCAGACTTGTGCACCACGGGAGTGGCCTGCGAAGTGGATAAAGCACAAGAGCGGTCGAGAAACTTCAAGAAGTCCCACATTGAAATTCCTAGCAAAGCTCCTCCTCGCTGTCTCTGTGGTAGCATAGGGTCACACAAAAAGGCGCCCCAGTCTGAGGCAGCATAGAAGAAGCGAAGCGGGTTGGAGGGAGAGGTATTCCAGAGTGAGCGAGGGTGCAAATTGAATTATTTCACGACAGCGCACTGAGGGTTATTCTACACAATAATTCTCAGAGGGGGTCATCCTAAAGAATACGGAAGTTCCGGAGGGGTTTATCCTGCATAAAATCTAAAGCTATTATTTGACCACCCCATTCATCAAGATGGCCAAAGCAACAAGATCCCAGATCTCGAACCCACTCCATATCGTCCACCAGAAGAGGGGTGAGCACAAGACGAGGCGGGAAGATGCACAGCTGGCCCAAGACATCCCGCCAATCTGGAATCATAATCTAGGAATCACTAATGACTTTACGTCTCCACCATTCTGCAAAAATTAACGCTCAAGCCGTCCCTATCTTTGTCGTAAGATAAAGTTTCCAAATGAAGCATACCTAGAGGTTTTGTATAATTCTACCCCATGGTGAAAAGAAAATGAAACATGTGAGTTGCACGACTCGAAAGATTCTTGAAATTTTCAAGCTTTGGCCCGACAGATACACCAAGACAATGCTTCCAAAAGCTGCCATATCAAGATGCACAAACTAGGGTGCTAAGGTTTATTCATGGCCTGTACACGCAAAGTGATTGTTAAATGTTTATGGACTAGCTCTGGTAAACGGGTGCCGTATTTGATATCAGGCTGCTTCATCGAATGGCGTTTGGAAATAGGGAGCTTGCTCTAGTACTGGTACCGGCGATGTTGCTGTATATATGGTTATTGAGCGGCAGTGGAAAAAGCGCACATTATTGAGCTTCAGTATCTCTTTGCATTTTTCCTTTTAATAAGACCCAATGTTTACCATCCCTTCAGTAGTTTCCATTGTGCAGTAAAGCGCATGCCCCCAAAGACAAGTTCGATTTCTGCATACCCGCAGCAGCAACCCAACACCCAGCGCCCACAGAAACACCAGCCCAAGCGGCAAAAAAACCGCTACAAAGGAACTTCATTCACCCGCCTTCCCAGCACTGTACTCAGCACATATCTATTTCCCAACTTTTGCTTCTTCACTGTCGCATACCCAGTACTTATGATGACAGCGGCTCAGGGAAACCGAACCCTGGGGGACGCCGCAGTGAGTGCCTACTTCCTGTCGACTCCCCCAGTGAACCCTCAGGTTCTGATGAGAAGCAGTTTTGCGAGTTGTTGCTTAGCCAATTCGAGGGCGTTGGTGGCGCTGTAGCGGGCAGATTCTGAGTCGTCTGATCTGGTGATAACGGAAGGAAGGCCACCAATCTGTCTCGCTTCTCGGCTTCCTATACTCGGTGTTAGCCCAAATCAATAAGAAACGGCGGAGGAAAGAAACCTGATCAATATTTAACTGTATCTCCTTCGATAGTGCATTCCAGCGTTCAATGGCTTCGCGGAATTGTACTATGATGGCAGGGGCAGGCGGAAACCTGGGGGTACACTTTGTTATTAATGTATCGTGTAGGTGTATATAGGTAGCTTACTTATTTTCGGCCAACGCAGTATCCAATGCCTCCCGAACTTGTTCAATAGCCTGGGTTTTCCGTTGTGCATAACTCTGGGCATAAACCTGTGTCAAACTGGGCGTATCACCCGGGTTTAGAGTGTCCCAGCCCTTCTTCCCCACCGGCGATGATCGGTCGCACAAAGACACTAGATACTCGACATCTCGTAGAACATCTGGCATCGCACCCGCCCAGATTTTAATTTCGGCCCGTACTTGCGTGGCCGTGGATAGGGGCGGTATGCCGGAAAGAGGTGTCTTTGGACGTTTGGCGGGAACGCCGGTGTCAAGTTTGCGGAGGCTTTGAGGGTCGGCTGTGCCGTCGGTACTAGTCGGTTCTTGGAAGCGGAGGATTTCGGTGGAAGTGGTAGGCTCTGCGTCTGTGTCGTTGAATGGAGTGATCTACCCAACATGGGAATTCAGCATATTGTCTTCTCTTTGTGTATTGGAATATTCTGGAGGCAAGGCGAACCGCTTCGCAGTAAAGATTCAAGAACTGCATATCGGCTTGATTCCATAACACAACAGCCTGTTCGATGTTACCGTTCAGGACGTAGCATTCCATAGGATCCGTCGGCAGACTGCTTTCAGTTAGCTCGCCGTTCAAGAAATCCCGGAATGTTTATACATACAACCTCTCCCTACAATCCAGCACTTGCCTCAACGCCAGCACCATTGCTTTCAAGCCCCTCAGCTTTTCCTCTCTAACCGCAAATTCCTTCTCTACATCCTCACGATTTCCGTTGGTCCACCTCTTGCAAACTCCGTCAATGTCCCCCCATTGTCCGTCTAATAGCCTATAGAGCGCTTTTTTGACGTCGATGGGGTCTTGGAGATTGAAGACTTCTTTCGGGGCTGAGTAGACGGAGAGATTTGCCGTTGTGTCGCCAATGTGGAGGAAAGGGAACTGATATTTCAAGGGGCGGAGGGGGACCATTGAGGTCATGTTGTTGGAGGTTGTGGTAATGATGTAGCAGAGATGTTGTGCTTTGTGGGGTGGGCTGCAGGGCGGAGAGATGGTAGGGGTTGTTGACATCTAAAGCTAGCCCCCACATACCAGGCAGACCGAATAAGTTCCGAATATACTTACCTTTAAGTAGGTAAGTACCTACTCAAAGTGCATGGACTGCTTTGGCTGCATGATAAGTGCAATTACTCCCGTGTTTTGGATTAGTGTTCTTGTTTGCCGAGTGAGATTGTGTGTTGGGGAATGTTTGCCTGCCCTAAAGCACGTCGCGAGTCCCAGCACCATAGTTCTTTGTTTGATCATCGCAACACAACCCCTTCGGAATATTTCTCCCAACCTCCTTTCATCCTTCGTCGCTCTCGCTTCTTTGCAACCCCACACTCCATCTCGACCCCACCCACGTTTCTTTCTCCCCGCGAAAGACGACGATCAAGGCTTCAGTTTCGAAAGGTTTACTACTAATTACGCATCATAATGTCGTGGAACGATTCTGGTGTTACTGCTGATAGCGAGTGTTTCCTTTATTTTTTCGATACCTCCCTTCAATCCCTGCTTTCATTGCCTGTCATCTGTTGCATTCATCCATACCCTATGCTTGTCTAGATGCTAGATATATGTTTGATTGGCTCTACACAATGATGTTCTATCGTTTCATATCTCTTTATCAATTTTTGAGCTTTGAAAGTTGCTAACTTTCATCACTCCTTAGCCTGGGCCGCGCCCTCTGCTCCCGAGGATTCTGGCTTCAGTGCCGGTCCTCCTCCCGATACTGAACGTAACAACGGTTACGGTGGTTCGAACGTTGGTGATGCTGTAGCTGACGGCGATGCTCCCGGTCGTGATAATACCTGCCGCTAGTATGTTTCCACCTCTCTTGCTTTCAACTCTTCTATCTTTGGCAGAATGGTACTGATGATTCGTGCTAGTTGTAAGGAAGAGGGTCATATCGCTCGTGAATGTCCTACCAAGCCCGCCAACGATGGTGTCTGTTTCAATTGCGGCGAGCAAGGACATAACAAGGTGGACTGCCCGAATCCGAGAAAGTTCACTGGTACCTGCCGTGTTTGTTCCCAGGAAGGTCATTCGGCTCGCGAATGCCCGGAAAAGCCTCCTTCTATATGCCGCAACTGTCAGGAAGAAGGTATTTACTCTCCATGATATGCTTTCTTTTTCCTTGATCGGACTATTGCTGATATGTACTGTTTGCAGGCCATCACTCCAGTGAATGCACCAATCCAAGGAAAATGGACACGAGCCATATCAAGGAACGTGACATGGAAGAGGCTTGGGCCGATATGAAGAAAGCCAACGACGAGGAAGGCTTTGATGCCTTCAAGGAGCACATGCTTGAGTACATCAAGGCCAATCCCGGAATGGGCCTTGATGAGCTTGAGCTTGCCTTCCGTAGCCAGGACTTCCACTACTATTTGTACGCGTTGACCATTGAGGTCTCATACGACAAGTGTTTGGTTGGACCTCACGGAGAGAAGGACGCCAAGTACATCTGGACTCTGAATAAGGCTCCTCGCCCTCGTCGCTCCAAGTCAATTGCTCATCGCATGGCTGGGACTCCTCAAGAGAACCTGGAGCGTCTCAAGAAAGCTGGTACTTTGGAGGATGAACTCGGACCTTTCTGCCATAACTGCAAGGGTACGTCTCTAATACTCGACCTCTTATGATGGTCTTTACAGAGCTAACTTGGTCTAACAGAGAAGGGTCATCTCCGTGCTAGTTGCCAGCTTGAAATGCCTGAAGATGACATGAAAGATCGTGTTGTCCTCAAGTGCTCCAACTGCCAGGCTCTCGATCATCGCATCCGTGATTGCCCCGAGCCACGCAAGAACTTTGCTGCTTGCAGAAACTGCGGTGAAGAGGGACACAGGTCCACTGAGTGTGAGAATCCCCGTGTGGCCGGCCCTGATACCGAGTGCCGTAGGTGTAATGGAAAGGGTCACTTTGGCAAGGATTGTCCCGAGAATGCTGGACGTTCCGATGAATGCTATAACTGCGGGTAAGTCTTCACCATCCATCTCCTTTGTTGCAACTCGCGCTAACCCAGTAACAGTGAATCAGGCCATCGCAGTTCCGATTGCACCAACGAACGCGTGATGAAATGCCGCAACTGCGACGAACGTGGACATTCTGCTAAGGAATGCCCCAAGCCTCGAGACATGGCCAAGGTCAAGTGCAATAACTGCAGTGAAAGTAAGTCCAACCTTTACCGTTCCTTCTATGATTTCTTTTCTGGTTGTTAACTATGTGCATAGTGGGTCACTTCTCCCGCAGCTGCACCAAGCCGAAAGCAGCCGAAGACGAACCCGAGGAGGTTGTCTATGGTGGCGGTGCCACTATTTCTTACGATGACAAAATCACCTCTTTCGAAAGTAACTCTGAGCCAACTTGGGGAGCTGGTACTGAAGAAATCCTCAACTCTGTGGTACTTAAGCTAATTGTGTTGCAGATTCGTCTACTCCTGAGGTCAGCGTTGGATGGTAAATAGTAGAAGGGTATTCTTCAAAAACATCTTTTCGAATGTCTCATTGATATCATCATCTCTGGGTAGAAAGTTTCTTTTGTTTTTTGAGTACTGTACTTAGTGGATGGGGATAAACAAATATGTCAGAAGGGAGTCGAATTTGCACACCGTTCCATCACTTAAGCACTTAAGCACATCTTCAATATATATTTGGTTTGTCTGTGACTAACATTCGTATCGCATTTCAATCGTTCGTTACTGCTTATGATGATCAGTCGTGCATTGCGAGTTCCCAATGGTGGTTCCAATTAGGGCTTGCGAAACAAACGTCCAAAAAACCGCTCAAGAGGGGGCTTATTGGTTATATATATGAATCACTTCTCCTAAAGGGGCAGAACATATCACTGATGGATTTAGGCGGGTCAACGTGGTGGCGGGCATGGGATGATTTCCATGCCGTCTCGTAGACCTCCAATAAGATATCGCAACTCCGACGCCGATAAGAGTGGAATATTAAGTTTCCATTTAATGAAGGATGCTCCACAGCTGCACCCAACAACTGCAATCAGTGCAGCGCTCCCGGTTCTCATTGTTGCTACAGACAGCTCCTATTCATCAACAGTACTAGCAACAACTTCCTACTCTATACCCCCATCGAGTTGCCACATCTCAACCCCTGAAGTCAAACTCAATTCCTAACAAGGACAATGGAGGTGGTGGCTTGGTCTGGAAGTTGGCTTCTTAAAAAACTATATCCACAAGCTATGGACTGGCGTGGGACTAAGTAAAAGTAATCCCAAGACACCCTGTCTTATTCGTCCGCAATCCCATCTCATCCCATCGGAGTAGTGTCCTGGTGCCCATTGCTGCTCCGCGGTGCTCACAAATGGCCACGATCACGACCTCATGAAGGTCTACTTTCGAACCATTGTACAGCCATCTCTGCATGTTCGTAACATCGTAAGTAACTACTAGTACTATATCCATCACCGCATACAGACCGACCCACCCATGCTCTCCAAACCAACAGTCATAACGCTAGATAGATAGCACCCAATCAATCATCAAGAAAAGAAAGATAATAGTACACCCCAAGCCCAAAACTGAACTCCAACTCTTGACCAGAATTTTCTCCGTTCATTGCAAATACAGAAAACACAACCATCTCAATTACAAACACGCTCCATCCAGTCGTCACCAGCCTTTGCCACATCGAGGACTCTACACTTCTTTCCAAACTTTCCCGTCTCATCCGCAAGCCGCTGTCCAGTCGCGGGATCTAGCACCGACACAACGACCCCACCTACCCACCCGCCCTCCAAAACAGCACGCACTAGCTCCGCGCCCTCCCCCACAACGCTCGCCTCCATGTACACACTCTCTGGCGCGAGTTGCTTCAGCATCGGCACCACCGATGCTTCATCCGTATACGGCAACACTAGTTCTCTGGGTACATCTTTGGGGAACAGCTTCCGCGCCTGCCGGTAGACGCGGCCCTCGGCCTCCTTCTTCTCGAATGTCGCGGCGTCGGAATCAGAGAGTGGATGCGCCTTGATCCCCGGGGAGTAGATGAGGATGAAGATGTTTGCGCGGTCGAGCGGGAGCGACGTGGGGAGGTGCGAGAGAAGCTCCGAAAGCGACGAGGACTCACGGACAACGAGCGCGACGCTCTTTTTGGCTCCCGGTACTGCCGGTGGCGGCGAGGTGCGCCGCGTAACCTCATCGCCCGATTCGTGCCCCACGTGCGTGCGCCGCGTCGGATGCGGGTCGTCGTCGTTCAGGAAGTACCATAGCGCGAAGGAGGCGGCGGCGGCAGTAGCCCCGAGCGCGAGCGGGAGGAGCAGGTTGTTGCGACGGGAGCGCGGAGCCATGGTGGTGGTCAATTGCGCGAAAGGGAGATGTAGTGGAGAGAATAGGAAGAGGAGGGGTTGGAAGACGTGTGGTGTGGGTGGTGGTGGTGGTGGGTGGTTGTTTATTTGGTGGCTGGATGAGTTGTCTTTATGTCTTGCGTTGTTGTTGCAGCAAGTGCGGCGGAGCATACCCGAGCTTACCTGCTTGCTTGCTTGCTTTGCACGTGGTTGCCGAGCCGCATTAGCCACAACACGAGCCACACACAGCCACGCACGACTGTCACCTTTGGATTTGGCTTTGCTTTGTTCTCCTTTTGCAATGAGTTAACTTAACTTCCATCTTACCCCGACGACCACCAACACAACAACACTCAACGAATAACGATGTGGCTACTCTCACGAGCCACCGCACTCCTCCTCCTCTTCCTCTCCCTCGCCTCGGCGTTGAAATTCGACATCGTTGCCCAACCAAAGAACAGCAACGAGCCACGGTGCATCCGCAACTATGTATCCAAGGACACATTGGTAGTAGTGACTGTGACGGCGTCAGGCCAAAAGGGAGACGGGCAGACTCTTAATATCCACGTACTCCCCCATCCCCCTCTCTTCTCCCTTTTCCTCTTCCGAACTAATTGCGGTGGGATCTACAGATTAAAGACACCGTCGGCAACGAGTACGGAAAGTCCAAAGACGTCGTTGGCGAGACGCGGATGGCATTCACTTCGCACGCCGACGCGGCATTCGATGTGTGTTTCGAGAACACGCTTGCCGAAGGTGCCTACCTCTCTTGCCCCCTTCCTCCCGTTTGTTCCCTACTGACACCATTACTTCAGGACGGCAAGTTGGGGTGGTACGTGCTATCGAACTGGATGTCGATATTGGTGCCGACGCGCGTGATTGGTCCGCGATCCAGGCGGCGGAGAAGCTGAAGCCTGTCGAGATTGAGCTGAGGAGGATCGAGGAGGTGGTCAGCGAGATTGTGAACCAGATGGAGTATCTGCGTCGTCGCGAGCAGAAGCTGAGAGATACCAATGAGAGCACGAATGAACGGGTTAAGTACTTTGCATTGGCGGTTATGGCGACGCTGGTTGGGCTCGGCGGGTGGCAGGTGTTTTATCTGAGGGCGTACTTTAGGAGTAAGCATCTTATCTAGATAATTTGGGACGGAATGAAGGATGATTGAGGGACTATGTATTAAAAGAGCGAGCAATGAATGAGCGTATGATGTTTTGAGGTTCTAAGGCTTTCTTTTTGATCAAATCCGCTTTTCGAGATCAACGCCACACTCAGCCACATTTCCATCCACGCATCCCCTGTCTTATAATTTCGAGACCCCACGCACAGTCCCCACATCACGGCTCATCTTACGCATGTCAAAGCTCAGCTCAAACTCTACTTGCCCCCTCTCGATGTCTGCAAAGCCATAGCCGTTCCTTCCTTCTTTCTTGTTCTTTCTTCTCCTCCGTCTTCACGCTCAACCCCAAAAGAACAGCTGCGAACGTTAAATTAACTAAGCACGACGACGATGGCGTCGGTATCCTCCCTGGACAAAGATCTCGCCCGTCTCCGTCGCTCAAAATACACCCCCGAAGCAGCCAACGCCGTGTCTTCATGGATCGCGTCAACACTCTCGGAAACACTCCCTCGCGGAGACTTAATGGATATTCTTAAAGATGGGACGATATTATGCCGGTATCTTTCCTCCCTTCCTCCCCCTTTCCCCCCTATACAGTTCTAACAGGCGCCATGCCAGCCTCGCAAACCATCTCGGCGGCAAACAGATCCGCTTCAAATCCTCAGCAATGCCCTTCGTACAAATGGAAAACATCTCCCATTTCCTCTCCACCATCTCCGCCCCGCCGGTCTCCCTCCCCCCACACGACCGCTTCCTCACCGTCGACCTTTTTGAAAAAAAGGATCCCGCACAGGTCCTACAGTGTCTTGGCGCCTTTTCGCGTGTGGCGCATAACCTTAACCCACAGGCGTTTAAGGATACCGTCGGCGGACTGAAAAGTGCTACCACAACGACTACGCCGCCACCGAAACCGGAGAAGAAGGTTGCCGTCTCGGCGTGGACGAAGAGGGAGGAGGAGGGCGTCACGGCTCCAGCCTGGAATGTCGTGCAGTATGGGTATATGGGTGGCGCGAGCCAGGGGAATCAGGGGATTATGTTTGGTGGGAGACGACAGATTACGGCTTCGCCGGTGATGGCGCAGACTGGGGAGGGGAAGAGGTCTGCGAGTACACCTGTTACTATGATGCAGGCGGAGAAGGAGAGGAGGGGGAGGGAGGAGGAAAGGGAGAGGGAGAGGGAGAGGGAGAGGATGAAGGTGCAGATGCAGGAGGAGATGGAGAGGAATCGGAAGGAGGCTGTTAGGAGGAGGGAGGAGGAACAACGGAAACAACGTGAGGAGGCGGGTAAGAGGAGAGAAGAAGAACTCCAGCGCAAACAACGTGAGGCGGAGGCGGAGGCAGTTAAGAGGAGGGAAGAGGAACTTCAACGGAAGAAACGGGAGGAGGAGAGACGGCGTGAGGAGGTACGGAAACAACGGGAAGAAGAGGAGAGACGACGTGAGGAAGCACAGCAGCAAACCCTGCTCAGACGGGAACGCGAGCTGGAGGCTGAGACACTGCGGAAAGAGGACGCACTACGAAAAGCCGCTGCCCTTCGCGAACAAAAGGAAGCCGAACTAAAGGCGGCGGAACTGCAACGACAACGTGAAGAAGAGGCCGCACGTCAAGCCGAGCTACTCCGTCTACAAGAGGTAGAACTCCAACGGCAACGCGAAGAAGCAGGGGCTGAGCGTCAAGCCCAGATACTTGCTGAAAAACGCCGCTGGGCAGAGGAGGAGGAGCGCCGCAAATCATGGCTACGCCACCGCGAGCAAGAGCGAGCAGAACAACAGCGAATCCAAGACTTGGAGCTCCAGCGCGAGCGTGAACGCGTCCGTGAGCTCGAACGCGAACTCGCAAAAGCTCGTGAACGCGAGCATCTATACGAAGCGGAAAAAGAAGCGCGCAGACGCGAGGAAACCGAACGTATGCGCCGTGATGCGGCAGATGTCATCCGGCACCGCGCCGGCGAGCGCGCTTCCCTCCCTGTCAAAGCTTACCGCACCGGCTCAATGCCGCCTCCTGCCCATGTCACCCGCCATAGTGATCACCCAATGCCGCCACCCCGCCACATTGACCGTGACCGTGAATCTGCCGAGCTGGAGGAGGAACGCCGGTTCCTACAGGGCGCGTGGGCGAGAGAAACAATCGCCACTCCACCAATCACCGAACCCACCGATTCCCGCCCGTCTAGCATAACCCCGCGCGCCCTCCCCACCCCTCCGCCGAGAAAACTCCCCGCTCCTCCTCCGCCGAGATCTCGACATAGCTGGGAGAAGGGAGATGACGAGAAACCACTTGACAGCCCGACTAAGGAGATGTCAGAGGGGCAGTTTAATTGGAGCAAGCAAGTTCCCCCCCTCTCACTAATCCACATTCCCGCTAACAAATACAGCATGTCATTCCTAGAACGTGAGCGCGAGCGCGAACGGCAGAGACAAAAGGAATGGGAGCGGGACCAGACGGAGACTATGAAGATTGCGCAGTCGTCGAGACCTCAGAGTGTTGCGATATCTGAGGATGAGTATGGGTATGCTGATGATATCCTTGATTTGTATTAATCCTTTTGTTTTTCGTTTTTCTTTTGGATTTGTTTGGGGAGGGAGGGTATTATCTTTTATTATTATTTTTTAACTTTCCTTGAAATACCATTCATATTGGCGCTGCTGACCCTTTTCCTTGTGTTGATGTGTCCTTTGCATACTTTCCTTATCTATACGGATATGCTTAGACCGGCCGGAAGGGTGTCGGTATCTCTCTCGATCTGTTTTCTTGCTTTGTGGTTTTTGCATGGACGGCTTAGATAAATGGAAAGCTAAGATGTGTGTGTGGAAGCGCGAGTTACCGCCATGGCCACGGCCGAGGGAGAGAGGTAGGGAGAGAGTTGGGGTGGGGTAGGAGGGGGTGAAGAAGGAGAGTGAGATGGAAGGGAAGAGGAGGAAGATTGTACATATACCAGTAGTAGGAGGGAGGGGTGGAATTTAATTGGGTTGAGGGAGTGAGAAAGTGTACGTGGGGAGACGTTGACGTGAGATTTGACTTGCTTTGTCCGTTCAACTTTTTTTCGTGGAGCTACTTCCAAAAAAGCTTAACAGACTTATACTATGACCATTGGCTGTGACCCCCAAAAAGAACTTGCCCATTGAGAAACAGAAGCATTGAAAAGAAATTACTCTGATCTATCAATAGCGAGCTTAGGCCAAAGTTTACTCTTGTTTGAAAATAACAAAGGATTCACTCAACACTTTGGCTTGAGGCCAAAAGAATAGCGACAAGTTGATGGGCAGATCCCTTTCTCTGTTTTCATGCTACCCGAGAAGGTGTAAAACGATGTTCGAAAGTCGATTTCTATCTGGTTTTAGTTAATTATCGGTTTTAATTGAAGTCCAACCTACTCCCATGTGTCTGATTAGTTGCTTCACTTTTTTAAGTTCGTTGTTGCAGCCACATATACCAAACAGCTTTAAAGTAGAGTAGCTTGAATTCTTTTCACAGGGGAACGAAATGGATATATAAGTAGAAATCAAAGTGGAAGAGGGGAATCCACTAACCGAGAGGCAGAGTGTGCAGACGCAGAAGATCAAGATAAAAACGATCTATATTCCAGGCGACTATGTGTCACTAAGAATCCCATTGAGGAACCCTGTTACATATTCAGTGGCAAGTGACTCAGAGTGGCGAGTGACTCAAGAGTGGCGAAGCATCGAAGTTTTCTCTCATAATTCTCCTTCTCTCCTTCTCTCCTTCTCTTCACTGTATCATAGAATATACACACGGTTCTCCCTAAGTACTATAGCAACAAACCCATTCAGAAATCTTTGATTTTTGGCATCTCATCACACGATTCTCAGCTGCCAGAAGGCAAACTTATATGCGTTTGTCTTATCACGGCGCTACATTATATAAGAACTATCCATGCCAGTCTCTTTCGAATACAGTAAACTTCATGCTTTCGTGTGATATAGTAAAAAAGTATACCAGAGACTCGACGATAAAATGTGAACGCATCTAAAAAAACAACCCTCGCCAATCTCTATTACAACACTTCACCACTATATCGCCAAAAAATAGTCTAGCTTCAAACAAATAAAGACAGATCGATCAACTAATACAAAGAAATTCGTAGAACTTCATAGAGCCTCGGCGAAAGTTTTCTATGATTTATAAGCCAATCATACTACGATACTACGACGCGAGTAGCGGCTTATAAATCAAGAGGTTCGAGGGCGTAATAGTTTCACCGTATATAAAGACTGTAGGTACTGAATGTGGTGGATGGGGATGGCGGTAATTCACTCAAGCAGTCGTACCGTGGCCTTGTGCCCGCTCACGGCCGCAACGTGCAGCGGTGTCCGGTCGTTGCCGTCCTTGGCCTGGATGTCGGCGCCCTTCTCGAGCAGCAGTCGCACCGTGGCCTCGTGCCCGCTCCCGGCCGCAAAGTGCAGCGGTGTCCGGTCGTAGCCGTCCTTGGCCTGGATGTCGGCGCCCTTCTCGAGCAGCAGTCGCACCGTGGCCTCGTGCCCGCTCTCGGCCGCAAGGTGCAGCGGTGTCCCGTCGTAGCCGTCCTTGGCCTGGATGTCGACGCCCTTCTCGAGCAGCAGTCGCACCGTGGCCTCGTGCCCGCTCACGGCCGCAAGGTGCAGCGGTGTCCCGTCGTAGCCGTCCTTGGCCTGGATGTCGACGCCCTTCTCGAGCAGCAGTCGCACCGTGGCCTCGTGCCCGCTCCCGGCCGCAAAGTGCAGCGGTGTCCGGTCGTTGCCGTCCTTGGCCTGGATGTCGGCGCCCTTCTCGAGCAGCAGTCGCACCGTGGCCTCGTGCCCGCGCCCGGCCGCATTGTGCAGCGGTGTCCGGTCGTAGCCGTCCTTGGCCTGGATGTCGGCGCCCTTCTCGAGCAGCAGTCGCACCGTGGCCTCGTGCCCGCTCCCGGCCGCAAGGTGCAGCGGTGTCCCGTTGCCGTCCTTGGCCTGGATGTCGGCGCCCTTCTCGAGCAGCAGTCGCACCGTGGCCTCGTGCCCGCTCTCGGCCGCAACGTGCAGCGGTGTCCCGTCGTTGCTGTCCTTGGCCTGGATGTCGGCGCCCTTCTCGAGCAGCAGTCGCACCGTGGCCTCGTGCCCGCGCCAGGCCGCATTGTGCAGCGGTGTCCGGTCGTAGCCGTCCTTGGCCTGGATGTCGGCGCCCTTCTCGAGCAGCAGTCGCACCGTGGCCTCGTGCCCGCGCCCGGCCGCAAGGTGCAGCGGTGTCCCGTCGTAGCCGTCCTTGGCCTGGATGTCGGCGCCCTTCTCGAGCAGCAGTCGCACCGTGGCCTCGTGCCCGCTCCCGGCCGCATCGTGCAGCGGTGTCCGGTCGAAGCCGTCCTTGGCCTGGATGTCGGCGCCCTTCTCGAGCAGCAGTCGCACCGTGGCCTCGTGCCCGCTCCCGGCCGCAACGTGCAGCGGTGTCCCGTCGTTGCCGTCCTTGGCCTGGATGTCGGCGCCCTTCTCGAGCAGCAGTCGCACCGTGGCCTCGTGCCCGCTCTCGGCCGCAAGGTGCAGCGGTGTCCGGTCGTTGCCGTCCTTGGCCTGGATGTCGGCGCCCTTCTCGAGCAGCAGTCGCACCGTGGCCTCGTGCCCACTCCCGGCCGCAAGGTGCAGCGGTGTCCCGTCGTTGCCGTCCTTGGCCTGGATGTCGGCGCCCTTCTCGAGCAGCAGTCGCACCGTGGCCTCGTGCCCGCTCTCAGCCGCAAGGTGCAACCCCATTCGTCGATCTCGGTCCCTTGCGTCGATTTCAATCCCTCTATCTTTCAATAGCGAGGCAATAGTATTTTCTCTCCCCGTAATCGCCGCTAGGTGTATTGCAGTCCTCCCATAGTCATCTCGCGCGCCTCTATTTACCCCTTTCGATAACAGAACACCAACCACCTCGTTACATCCAGTGTATGCAGCCCAATGTAGTGGAGTCCTTCGCGAGTTGTCTTGGATTTCAATGTTTGCTCCCGCTTCAAGCAATAGATTTGTCAGCTTCACACTACCGCTCCTTGCTGCGCAATGAAGACATCCTATTCCGTCCCTTCCGCGTATCTCGATGCCAGCACCGCCTTGCAAAAGAGCCCAAACGACCTCACTCTCCTCCTCCCCCGCCACAACATTCTGCTGCTGTGCCTTCTTTTCCTTCATTTTCTCGATAGCATAATTCAAAGGTGTCCACCCAGCCAGGTCTGTAGCTTTCGAATCCGCACCAATCTTTATCAGTTCCCTAATGACTCTCACATCTCTGTGTACTGCTGCATAATGAAGAGGAGACCATCCAAGGACATCTCTTGCATTAACATATTTGCGCTCTATTTCATCCACTTCATAGTCCTCGATAGATATAATCCTAGAGAAAATTTGTGGGTGTGCGAACATCTTGTGTATTCCGTTGAAGTCGTCGTCTCCGGAAGCCGCATGAGGTACTAGCACATCCCATATGCTTTGATCCCGCCGGTTTTGTATACTGTACAACCCTGCAAAGCCGTTCATGAGATCAACCTTGGAATCGAGCTCTTGCAGAGAATTCAGGTCCTTCAATAGCTCGCCTTTCAACTCTGTTAAAGTCTCAACCTCATTTGAACGTCGTTGTTCAAAGGCGGTGCTAATGGACCGGAAAATATCTATTAAAATTGCGGTAGCCTTGTGTAAAACTCGATGTTTAATCCCGAATGTCTTGCTGATCTGAAAGAGCTCTCGATAAACAGGTACAATATTCTCCCAGCGCCCTAGAACTTCGTGATCTGCCGTCTTTTGCCGCACAAAGTCGATTACGGCCTCAACGGGTAACTTTTTGGCACAACTAAGCGGTGGAATAATGTACATATAAGCATCTTGTAAGGTTCCTAATTCAGTACGTTGAATGGCGGTAGCCATCCCTGTGAGTACCTTATTCTCGAGTCTAACAGATAGCAACGTCTCCACCCTGTCCGGTAGAAATTTGTCGGCAGATCCAATTGAGGTTTGGTCTTGAAGATCGATTTGTTCGGGTGGTACGTCTCTTGCAATTGCCCACATGAAAGCTGAAAACATGTGTTGTGCCAACGATGACTCCAGGGATGTCTCCGACTTGACCGTCAGGGGCATATCTGCAAAGGTATGGTCAGAACAACTGGAGTTGTTGGCACTATCGGTGATTGCCGGGGCTTACCCGAGGTTTCTTCGTGGGACTCCAGACCCAGAAATCCTACCAGATCCACAGATCCCTTGGATGCTTTCTTGTCGCTTTTGCCCTTGTGGTCTTCAACGTCGGTGTCCCTGATAGTCTCGTCGTCTTCACCGCCTCGGACAATATCGTCGCCAATCCACCAACTTATATCTCTCCGTAGCTCTTTGGTGGATGTATCTGGGCCTAAGAGCCGGATTATTTCCCGCTTTAGCTCCACGTCTCGCCGGAGCCAGTCACTATCGGCTTCATTCTTGGTCGCACTCAATTTGTCTTTGGTCTTAGTATCATGGATGTGGAAAATCCACAGAGATAAAGCTGCCTCTATCGCCGTCGTGTCGGTTTTCCATTTGCCGTTCTTATCTTTTCGTACTTCGAAATAGACATTCTGCTCCTTTCCGCCACTTAGGACCTTCATATACCACATAAAGATATTCCATTTAGAGCCTTTAAATAGCGTATTCATTACAGTATCAATGGAGCTCGCAACCGCAATAGATGGCTTTGATGCAACTCCCACCCAATTTGTAAGCTGCCCCAACCGTCGTCTAACGCCCAGTGCCTTCTGCGCTTCATTCCTTGTTGGAACACTTGGGTCCCAAGTGCCGGCGTATGCAAGATTCTGGATGCCAGTGGGAATCGTCCAGCTCCAGCGCTCCTGAGAGAGGTTTCCGCCAGGGCTTTCGTTGCTTCGCGAATCCTCTTTGGGCTTAAATTGGTACCCATCCTCGGGCCAAAACTTGCATGTCTCGGGCTGTTCGGACACTTCTAGCTCTTCCGTATCAAAGACCATTCTCAATGCAAGCCAATCCATCTCATGTTGGTCAGGTACCGGTTTAGGAACCGGCGTAACAACCAACCCTCGCCGGACCAATGCTCTCAAGACTGTCATCAAAAAAACGCACACAAGCATTGCAATAGAGGAAGACCAATTCATACCGCGCAGACCCTGACCACATATACACCTTGTTAGTCCCAGAGGTATGGGTTGAGGAAGATCAATCTTACCTGAAATTGTAGAATGAAACCAAAGAGTCCGCATACCACCCCAAAGACGGTAAACGCTTCAGAATTGCTTGAAGCGATTTTCTTTATAACCCGCCACTTAGACTCAGCGTTAGTAAGTTGGTTTTCATCCTTCCTACTGGAAGATAAGATGTGGTTGCATGGGTTAGACTTATTTCTCCCGAAGATGACGAAGGAATCAAATGCTTGATCGCTAACAACGTGTTTTTGTTGCAACCACAGAATGCGGGCGTTGAGTTCCTTTCCATTGGCCTTCTCTTTGTATTTCGTTCCTGCTACGAACTTTTTCTCTTCGGTGCTGTACTCTACAACGGCAGAACATATTAGCATACCGCCCACGAGGATTATGGTTCCCGTTGCCATGACCGGGAAAGCATATGACATTGCACGGTTGTCGTTCACCGGAAACCGCTGGCTGAAACTCGAATTGTAGACAGTGAATGCGGAAAAGACTAGCATTCCGGATTGAAGGAATATGCCGCATAATGCAGCCCAGCAAAGGTCGCTCGTTTTGCTACCGCCATGAAGGTTAAGTGATATGTTCGGAGCTGATTTCACAACGTCCGAAGGCGAATCAGCAGTGCTTTGTACGGACTCCCGATTCGATCCTGCACTGTGCTCCAAGTCCTTGGGACCCCGTCCACACTGGCGTTGGAATATGCTTTGAATCTTGGATATCAGGTTCTGAATCTTGGATATCAGGTTCTGAATCTTGGATATCAGGCTCTGAATCTTTGAGACCAGTGGGTCCTCGTATGCTACAATATGTTGTCAGCAAATGAGCAACCAATGCAAAGGAGCACAGCTCATGTCTTTCAACATACGTACTTTCCTTAGTCAGATAGCCATCTTTTAGTGCACTTTCCACGGTATATAACCCAAACGTTTCCTCGTCCGCTTTCAACTCTTCCAGGTATACAATCTGCTGGATTTCCGCCTTCCCCATTGTCCTAATGATCCCTTGGCCGTTCCATAGCTCGCAAACCTCGTGCGAAGTAGAGGACATCAATTCTACCTCAACCATTGCACGGTTCTCCCGAGCCCTTCCAATTACTGCTCTCAACCACGACGGACCGCCAACGCGAATGGCCGAAACAATAGCCGTTAGGATTCCCAACGGCGCCATGGCGAAAATTATATGCTCCAGCCATCCCACTGGTCAGCGCGCACGTTAGATTGATCAAAAATCGAGCAAAAATGCAGTCTACTGCAACATGATCTTACTGGACTGGCTCATGAATTGCTTCGCGAACTGCTCGCCGAAGAGCGATAGTAGTCTAGGCAACTACTGTTAGCCCCGATTTGCTCCAAAAACAGGGTAGATATTGGAAAGCATACGGTGCCAGATCGCTGAAAAGATTGTTCGAAACATCAGTACCCCCAGCCGAAACCGTAGAAACCATCAAGGTGATGATAGCGATCAGAGTAGTCCTAGCACTCGTAGGCGCCATTTTGAAAAATCGATAACGAACTCCGATTGGATGTAAGTTGTAAAGATTGGATATCGATTGAGTGATGGTTCGAATAACGCTAACCGAAGGACATATATACCTTGCAGATAGGCATTTGAGCCTCATTATGCGGTGGGATAAGAGGATTGGATGTAAGAGGTTATCGATGTCCATGAACTTAAACGATGAGTTATATTCTAACGGGAAGCTCTAATTGGCGAGGTTTAGGATCTAGCTGTAGCTCTTGATTATTGGCAAGGTCGGGCTTCGCAAGCGTTTACTTGCAGCAAGCATTCAGAACCATTTCAACCAACCAAATGAACGGTAGACATCTTTGAAATTCAAAGTATGTTTCATAATTTTAGAAAAGACAGCACGGTTGACTCGTGGTACCGGTAATTGCTAAGTATAGACCAGAGACTGCAATAGAGCCCCCGGAATTTCACCATTCAAAGTTGAAAATAGAACCCGACCAGTTGGTCAAGCTGCGCTGCAGTAAGCTCGTGTACCAGCCCCCGCCCCGATCCAGGGGGGCTGGACGATTTACGTCCCCGAATAGGTGATCAGTTTTACGGTGCGACTCCGAGGGTTGAACACCCGAACTCAACACCGAAAATCTAAAAAGAAGTTTTCGGTCACAGCCTATGTAGATAATAACTGCTCTAGCAGTCTGCCTGCACTTGACCAAAATTGTTTGTGTGTGGTGGAGGTACTCCAGCATATCCCCTAGAGTAATGTCTTGCAGGATAGACCCGAGTTCAGCCAACCTCTGAGTGAAGCATCAGCCAGCACTGAGGGCACTTCCACCACACACATCCAATTTCGGTCAAGTGCAGGCAGACTACCAGAGCAGTTATTATCTACATAGGCTGTGACTGAAATTTTTTTTTGATTTTCGGTGTTGAGTTCGGGAGCTTGTTGCCTCTCCGAACCTCGGAGTAACACCGACGACTAGGTCGTCCAGCCCCTCCCTGGGGCGGGTATTCATTCCCGCACCAGGAAGGGGCTGGCATGCGAGCTTAAAGTGACTCAGAGTGGCGAGTGGCGAAGCATCAAAGTTTTCTCCGATGATCCTCTGTATATAAATCGAGTCTTTCTCCTTCTCTGCTTCTCTTCACTATATTATAGAATCAACACACAGTTCTCCCTCCAGTCGATCTGTATGGTTCTGCCTGCATAGCAAACGGAAGCACTTGGGAGTTCAGTTGATTCAGGCTGGTAAATGTAGACTGCTCTACTACGCCACCTTCTGTTAGGTACTTAGCACTGGGGTTTGGCGAATACACAGCATTTGCACTTCAGAGGTAGCCTCGCTGCAATGATACGTGCAAAGTACATCCGTCAACAAGCCGCTAGCCGACTTGGTAAGGCTAACGAGCGACGAAAACTCCAGTAACGAGGCACAGCCAAAGATACAGAACGGCGGCTTACTGTCGGACTTGTTGCACGTGTAACATACGATCTATGCTATTGTAACAAAGTTTTATTAAGATGGCAATTCTCCGGTGTATTGTATTATATGAGTACATCAAAACGTTTTTCAATTGCGCTCCCCCATTTGTTCTATTCACGTCGGCTTTTCTCGGATTTGTTACACTTCCTCGTTAGGATGCCGATCATTAGATTTGACCAATCAAACGGCTCGAGGCGGTTCAGTCCGACAGGGCTGAAAACTGCAACAAATGCGAAAATAACCCGGCGTGTAGGGGATAGGTAACTATCCGTGTTTGACCTTGGATGCCATGGAAGACGAAAATGGTAGAAAAGCTAGCAGTACGATCCTCATTGCCATTGCGAGCTCATCTGCAGGGGTAGACACGTTAGTCGATGGGGTTGCGTTTCGACGGGAGAACCGGCTATCTATGTAACTCCCACATGAATACGTTATCGTTATCTAACTAATCGATCTATATCTAATCGCATCACTTTCCCCACATATTTCAGTTCGTTATGAAAAGTCAACATTCGATCACGTAAGTAATCTGATTGGTGTTGACTGCATACAGTGAAAATTTGGAAGTTCAGCTGAATGTTGACTCTATTAACGCCATATATCAAATTAAATTGAATTCGGATCGCTATGTCCCGCCACCTCTGATCAAAAGAAACCGAGGCGACACTAGCACTACCTAGTACTCACTTAAAGTAAGTACCTAGGACTTACATATTATACTCCACCACTTCCCAACCCAAATCACCAACCACTAGAATCTACAATCCACCTTACCGGGTTACCGACCTTTCAGCATATGCTTTTGAAAAACGCTAGCAGAGTTCATGCGGATCATCAGCGTTAAAATCACTAAGCACAGATAGGAGGAGGTTACTAACCTCAAGATTTCTTTCCAGTAGACAAACCACATTCGTATGAACGTCGTTTTTGAAGTCTTCACTCTCCAGACTTCCCGGTATAGCACGTGCGTTATCGATATGGCGACTGAGGCCATTGATGCACCGGGAGACTGCAAGGCCATAGTCGTCTCCCGCGTAAGTAAAAATCTCTCCAATTCGGCCTTGTGCTGTTCGATAATCAGTATTGTCACTGCGTTGACCCTGAGTATCGCCGTCCTGATTTTGGAAAGGAAGTCGAAGTTCTTCTATCCCTCGTTCAAACCACAGCTCTATCAGGATAATGCCTAGAGAAAAAAGGCTTCTATCGTATTCAACAAGAGTAGCTGTTTCTGTCGCCGGTGCAGTGTTTTGCACAGTGTTTGGATGCAGCAGGTACAACTCCTCCGAAGAGCCGAATGTTCGTCGGACAAACGGTTTGTCGATTACCGGCTCGCCGACAAGTACAAAACCGCCGCATAGAGCCCGTCTCCGCACGGCTCTTTGTAGAAAGAAAATGTCCTGTTTGCCCCAGCAATCACTGAGCCATTCAGTAGAATGCAATTGCATCACCGCGAAGGCCAGCCGCACTCCTAACTCTAATCGGTCCTTTTTCTCTAGACACCCAGGAGCTAAAAGGCTTTCGAGCGAAACGGCCTCGGTCAGTGACGAGTATGATAGTAGCGTTGTAGGGGCCCAAATGCGATGCCACGGTCTGTTGCATTCGTCGAAGATAATCCCAATGCAGGAGTCCGAACAATCTGCAACTGAGTTTTTAATTACCGAGCACAGGTTTTCTATTCGTTTCGCCGTGTCGATCGCCTCACTAATTGAAAGTTTATCGGTTTCCATTCGTACTGGAAGTTCCTGCTGGACTTGGAATAAGACTTTCTTGCGTCTTTTAAAGAAATAGTCAGTAACCGTTGCATAAAAGGGTACGGTATTGGGCAACATACCTTATGCCCTGTTTTACAGCCAATAGAGCTGTTCCAAACCTGGTATCACCAACAAGGGTCTGCTGCGCAGCAGAATCTGAGCTTCTAGTCTCCTCTGAGCACGACCCAGGGTTTTCCATGTCTAACTGTTGAACTCCGCTGTTGATATCATCTTGGGACTTCGGTGTAGTGCTAACGCGTTCCACTGGTCCGAATTTCAACGCTCGCCATTCTTTTTCGGTAGAGTCACTTCCCTGAGCGGCTTCAAAATCAAAAAGCACCTCTAGCCTGATATCAATCCGATCTTTACAATCAACCGCTGGTTTTTCTAGTCTGAGGCTCGCATTATGTGTAATCTTGCATGAACATCTTGTGGCTCGAAATCTCTCCTGAAAGGCGCCGTAAAGGCCCTTTGCATGGCTCCGTATTCGGTTATAATTTATAGCTGCAGGTGACCGCTGGTTAAGTTTACGAATTGCTGTCGTGGGCGGCCTTTGCATGGTAAGCTGAGCTAGGTCGGCGTTTATCGTTTTGATTTGATCAAGCACTGTGACGTAGCTTTGCTGTTGAAGGATGAGTTTGATTTTCTTCCATTGCCTCTTCTGCGATGCTTTATCAAGCGGCTGTTTAGGAAACGTTAGCGACATGAAAGCTACGGACATCAGCATACACACCTGTTTGCCTTCAACAAGCCCAATTTCATTCCCCAGTTCTTGAAGATGGGATGTCAAAGCCCCCACGGCGTCAACGAAAGCCTTCGCTTGGGTTGGTCGCAGGCGCTCCCAGAGAATATCCTGAACCTCGGGCTTGCCCCACCCGATTCCTCGTACAAGTGTCTCTATCTCTTCGGCTAAGACCATTCCTTCCAGAAGAATTTCGCAGGTATTCACAAACTTGCATTTCTCCATTTCGAGTTGTCGAACCAAGGGTCTCAACACCTTCTTATAATCTTTGACATCCTTGATCTTCTGGGCGGCATCCAGGTAAACGTCGAGTCCCTTCACGACGAGAGGAAATATCGCTAAAGCTAGCCCGGCTACTTCCATTCTGTCGATGCTGTTGTAGTGTTGTGAGAAGTGTGGAGTTGCGATGACGAATGCGGCTGCGCAAGATCTCAACCCCGCATCCAAGACGGGTCGAGACGGTTACACAAGCAGTGATCGAGACATGTACGATATGTGAAGCGGGGTTGGGTAGTCCCTCAACATGAAAGTAGCCTCATCTCGCAACATCGCAAACCTGGAACCAGAGATCAGCTAGTCGACCCCTCCAATCGCCCGCCGCTCGCGCCATTAATTCGCTGGATGCAGTCGGACTATCAGCCCAAGGAAGTTCATCATGGCTCACACTTACAACGTTGTTAACTATGCAGCGCCAATTGCTTCTTTGTACAATGACTGCATACGAGCTTTCAACGATCTCTTCAATAGTCTGAACCATAACGAGGCCTGTGAGTACTTACCAGGCTTTCAAGAGGAACTTGGTCGTTTTATTGTTTGGGCCGAAAATGCTGGAGCACATAGGACAGGACGTGTGTCCCTCGACCATCGTCTACGGGAGGCCTCGAATGTTAAAGGGATGGTGATAAAGCTTTTGGAAGACCTCGTTAGCGATTTGAAAGATTGTAATTTCTAATCCTCTCTATCCATGTTCACTGCTAATCAGCTTCAGCTATCGCAATTGCAACCGGAGATGTGCACCCCAGTGACGTCGACGTCGAATTTTGGTCTTCAGATTCCTCTGTATCCTCGTTTGAAGCGGATGAGCTTCCAATCGCATTACCGTCGGGTGAACGTAAGCCAAGTTCCGAAATGGCGGATTCTCTCTCAGACATTACACACGTTATCACTTGCTTGTACGAGTTCTCCATCTCCATCCGAAATCCAGCGCCGCGGGACAGACTAGAGAAATGTGCATCCATTCATGTATCACATTTCGAGCCTTTTGATATCCAGCATTTGTCGCATAAATTCCCTAGCGCACCTAAATATTTGATTGAGCGGCTGGGAAAAGCAAACACCCGGCGTCGACAGTTGTTAATGTATCATGAGCGACACCATGACAAGATTGTCGGTCACCATGTTAGCCTACCAACAGCCAGCCAACCAATGCTATTGATCCCGAAGCAGGTTCATGACCAGGACTTGAAAGAAATGCTAGCAGACGGGACGCCCCCACCTCCGAAAAGCACTGCGACGGCCACCACTTCGAGGAAAACACAGACTACTGTATCGATTTATGTCCCGAGAGAGCAAGATGATATCGATGCGTGCTCCAATACAGATCATTCTCAAACGTCATATGCCACGTCTACGGAAGCCAGTAGCGAGCTCCCAAAGCTCCGGGTACCGCCTCCTCCGAAACAGGATAGCACTTTTGAAGGCGATCCCTTTGAATGTCCATACTGTTTTACGATTATTTCCATTTCTGGTCGACAATCTTGGGAGTATATTCACCATCTTCCCTTATCTTGCGCATTCAAGTGCTAACGCACACCAGCCGCCATGTCTTCCGGGATCTAAGGCCCTATGTATGCACTGCTAAAGAGTGCCCTAAGTCTGATTACCTCTTCACCTCACGGCACGAATGGTTTCAGCACGAATCGGATATTCATTGCCGTGAATGGTACTGCAAACCATGTCATGAGACGTTTTCCTCTCGTGGAGATTTCACAAGCCACCTGCAAAGCCAACACCCTGGTTTATTCGAGGCTTCGCACCTGCAAACAGTAGTCGATCGATGCGAGAGAGCAGAGTCATCTGAACAGCCGTGTATACTCTGTGGAGAGATTAAGCCTGCTGGTCGTCTTCAGCGCCACTTGGGAGGCCACATGCAGCAGATCTCTCTGTTCGTGATGAGACCTCGAGATAACATTGAAGCGGGCGATTCGGAGTCAATGGGGGCACAGATTGCCGGCTCGGATGACACACATGGCTCAGAACTTAGTTGCGACCTAGTGTTCGAATCAAACCCATCATCTATTAACGAGGAACCCGTTCTAGGATATATTCATACAAACCATGATCCAGTACAGATTCCTAATCTCGAACCTTTGGAAGATGCACCGACATCCCCGCGACCTGTCCTGCGGCGTGTGCGCAGTCCGAACCCTGGCTACGTTGCAGGCTACGTTGCAGGCTACGTTCAAACTGCGCCAAACTCACCACTGCTTCTTCCGAGCTTATCGGCGGATGCTGGGCCGGTGCTAGAACTAGATGACAATTATATCAACAGCTTGCCGAAGGACCCCCCAGCAACATAAGTACTTATTCCACAACAACGGCCGAAACGGACAATGCAGTGCCCCCTTCTGACGCCGCGCAAAGCCTGGTCTGGCGGCCCTCGACGCCGCAGAGCGAATTTTTGGATTTAATACCAGCTTGCCCGAAACGACGGCCCGTCTCACGAGGTGATTGGTACGGCCTTCCTTCGATACCGAACTTTCGTGTCTGTGAGAAATGCTACGAACTCCATATCTACAATACAGCTTTCGTGAAATACTTCCTGCAAGTCAAGCTAGCAAAGGATGAAAAGACCTTTTGTGCCTTCAACACCCCACGAGTTCTGAACTTTATCTGGCCGAAAACGGTCGAAGCAAGCTTATTCGAGATTTTCGAGGGTTATGCCGCTGAACGATCTAAGATTGGCACTTGTACAGGCATGGATGCCTCTGCCAAGCCAGGCGTGTGGTACATGGTTCAGGGCAAATCGAGGGGAAAATTCATGGCATGTGAAGCATGTTATCAGGATGTCATTTTGGCTTCTCCTTTTCATCCGTTCTTTGGACCTCTCGAAGCTACCGTCTCCGATAACACCACTTCGTGCCATGTTGCGTGGCCATTTATAGAGGCACGACTATTGAACATCACTTCGAGTTGGGACGAGATTCGGCGGGACATTGAATATAGGTTACATAAATTTCCAGGATGTCCAGGAGATAAACTTATAAAAGAACCGAGTCGACGATGGTGGATGCCAAAAGGTACATCACTGCCAGTATATATTTGCGACTGTTGCTACTGGGATGGTATCTTCCCAACTCTATTCAGTAGTGAATTCGACTTGGTGGTGCAAGACTCGAGTGATGAGTGGTGTTGCGCCATGAGTAGATATCAATTGAGCACTATCTGGCAGTATGCTGCGGAGAAGGATGACATTATGCCCTGGTTGGACGCTGTCAACGCTGCCTTATCGCCCATGTGCACACCTCATGGATCATCGGGCAGAACCTGGAACGTATTCAATGACCCCGCGCTTGATGGAATCGACTTTTGCGAACGTTGTGCAGATGTTTTTATACGGCCATTAGGCTTCGGAAAGCATCTCGAGAAACGACGGTATTCTCCGGATGAAAATGTTAAGTGCGATTTAAATCCCACGAATAAATATCAGCGAGAAACTCTCCAAAAGCTCGGGGAAGCCGCAGCCTGGCGTGATTTCGGCATCTTGAAGGGTTACCTGGCTCAACTTCCTCAGCTTGGGCCATAGATCTACAGGCCCCCGCCTCGCCCAGGAACAGAACTTGCTGGGAGAACTCGATGGTGGAGTTGCGAGGGATTCGTTGTTTGTGAGGAATGCTGGTTGCTGCGTGTCAAGCCGTCGGTGTTCGGGTGCCGTTTTGAAGAGTTTGATCCTAAAGGCGAATATTTTTTGTGCGATCTTGGTACACCTGAGTGGAGATACATCTGGCAGAAGCGCTGTGAGCGCAGGGAATTCAGTCTATTCTTGGAAGCTATCATGCACAAGAATACGTTGGACGACGTGCGGTTTAGGCGAATGGAAACTCTGAGCGAGATCAAGGAGAAGTCAAGAAGGAGATTACTCCCCGATGAGAAGAGGAGGCTACACCATGTTTTGTCTGTCTTGGAAGAGGAAGAAAGAGATACCACAAATATGTTAGCCGCATTGACACGAGTGTAATATATATCAACTCTTGCCTTAACGTTTCAAGATCAAGGTGGATTCACTCCCTATGGCTGTATTTATATAGACGTTGGTATTTAGTATTAAGGTACTACGTTTCTTTTGTTTCACCCTTGCTATGTGATTGCATCCGTGATCCACTCGATCCTCTCCTGGAAGGATCCCTCCGACGTCTGGCGTTCGTATAGTGATATGGGAATCTGGAGGAAGCTACAGATGGTTCTGGCTCCAATACATGCATCTACATACTAAAAGGAGAGAAATCCGTTAACTAGGGGAGGACATCGTAATGGGGATTCGGACGTCTCTTATGCTGTGCTTGTGCCCCATCGGGCGACTAGTCTGAACCCATTCACTCGACCCAGCAGATATATATCTAACCCTGATATCATATGAACTATGGATCTTCCGGCGACACATTAGTCACTTGAGCTACATTTTTCTCGTGATGAGCTTGTTCGAACGTCCTGCGCTGCTCAGTTGTTAGATCTCGAGTTTCTTGCTAGACGTATGAATTTTTGACAGTTGAAGCGTATATAGTAAATTTTAGAGGTGGGGGGGAGGGAGGGCATGTTCTCTGTCGACGGCCGGAGAGATGATTCTAGTGCGATCACTCGAAGCCAATTTATCCGTCCAAGCTCGTCGCCGGCCGGCGACTTACCTGCTATGCTACCGTTTCGTACTACATCACTAACCGTTTTAGATTTGCTCGGTTGCCGTTCCCAGCGCCTAGGAGACCGACTATAACCCCACGCCTCAATCTAAGATTACTTTTCTTAGATACTTACTTAAGTACATATGCAGTTGTCTTGTGCCCAGCCGATAGAACCTCATTCGCAAGCTCATTTCTCGTTGCAAGTTCTCGGCAACGAGAGGCTAGGGAGGAGACAAGATATACATCGGAATACGGACTGTTATTCTCATTTTCTCCCCGCATCATCCCTATACCGGAACCCACTACCCCTCACAACCTGTCCTTCGAAGAAAAGACGCAAACCCTCACATCTCGACCTATCCGAAGCAACTGCGCTCGTGCTCCATGTGGCACCAGGTGCCGCATCAGAGGGCATTAATACCGATTCGGAGTCTGAAACAGATGATCCCTCCTCCCCGCAGTGTTCTCAAGCAATCAACCTGGTCGGATTTGACCTCTCATCTGATTGACCTGGCTGGAGCCCGGCCGACTCCAATCTTGCAGAAACAGGCTTTAAGAGCTACTTCATCCGGCTCGGCTGATCTATAAAATCCGGTGGCGAGCAATCACGGCCGTGTTTGCGGAACCGGTCATAAGGGCAAGAGGGCAAGAGGGGTGGATACAAACTGCGAATAAGGCCGAATCTCTCGCTCAAGCGCTAGGACTGTAGAGGAGGCTTGCGAGTCGGTCCATACAAATGGAGGGTTTAGGACTCTCTCGGGAAGTAAAGTACCGGAAGACTGACACCCTGTACCGGTGGTGTAGACACCATACCACTACCTCGGAAATCTAGCAACCACACCAGTATGGATGGATCGAATGGCTTTGGTCGGATGCAAGCAGATGTCTCCAGAACATATTGGGGGCTTCCTGGCTTCGGGGTGTATGAAGTTATGTACATTCCAGTGGGCGAGAGGGCCAGGACATTGTAAGAAGGATGGAGCCAGCAACCCAACACTCGACGCACTGTCCACACTAGTGTTCGAAATAAGATCCCGTATATCCACCACCATGGGAACCTACCACTATCCCAGTGAGATTAAACCTAAGTTACCTAGGGAAAAGGCGAGTGTTTCCAAGCGAGTTCTTTGCGGTAGCCCTCATGACTTCTGCCTATCAAAGTGGCCGCCTGAAGATTTTACCGACAATATGGCAGAGTGAATAAAACTTGTTTAGATATTGAACAATTTACGACAAGTCCTTTCATACAGACGAACTAACAGTATATATACCAGTAAAAGTTAATAGCTAGCCAATACTATTCTCCAAACTCATCTCCGATGAAAAGTGGGCCGTTGTCCCTGATGCCTCCAAACTCAACATTCAGGCTGTGTTTGCAGTTGCAGATATTCCGGAGCCGCAGCACGTGAAAGTAGATTATGCGCTTGTTAAAGTCTGGCTAGAGAACAGTTTCGATCTCGAGCAAACCACGTTTTACCGCACAATGGCGGAGCACACGATTCCAAAGGCAATGTTAAGAACCATGGCGTATGTCTTTCTACAATGGGAACGTATATGGATACTAAGAGGGGGATACGTAGGATTTTGTTCGTTGATCGTAGCTGACAAGCAAATCATTGAAACGCTGCACTGATGTTGGACCAAACCCGGGCGCGCAGGGAAGCGTACGGCGACTTGTGGGTGCTCGGTGATCTCTCCGTCTCTTAAAGTCTAAATCTAAGTAACACGTACACAAGAACTAAAATGCTTGCGGCTCTACTGCTCAACCCTAACCCAAGGTCACGTGATGACCGCACTCAAATCCCAAAAACTGAATCGCACTATCAGCCCCAGGTTTCCTCTCACGGAAAGTTCAATACATACCTAACAACCCATAGATTCTTGTTAGGATAAGCTTTAGGTTGTCGTGTCGTATCTTGCAGCAACTCTGTGAAAGAGCGTTTAGGAAATCAACATATTGAAATACTGATTGCTAGAAGCTTAATTGTACTTTCTAAGAGGGCTACAAGGCCATATATATACGGTACGAACACGTATGTACTCATCTAAATGTAGAGAGAGACGGCTGAACTCCGTCAGCCCGTATCAGAGCCATCTCTGTCAGCCCGTATCAGAGCCAGCCCAGTCAGCCCGTATGAGAGCTGAGATCTATTTATGCAACACAACATGTAGGGCACGAGGCGAGTGCTATATCGTGCATTTTACGTACTCTCCCTCTTGCGCAAGCTGATACAAATTAATGTCCCCAAAATGTAGCACAACCGCCTACTTCACTTCCATTTCATTCAGGCATGCAGTACACAAAAAGAAGGCTAGTGGGTTCAAGGCTGCATTGAGAATCTCTACTAGCTTTGATGATTTAAACTTAGGGGTGTGCAATACTACACCAGAGTCGTGGTTTGCAATCTCTTTGCGCTACGAACGGATACCTTACCAACTTCAGGTTGTGCACCGGTAAACCCACCACATTGCTGAAGATTTTGGAATTGGTAGGTTACAACAAGACCACGAAACTGGGGCTTGAGGCTTACCACATTTATAGTTGGGGGATGTTACTTTGGATGGTTCGGTGACTTCTTGATTGGCTTGATTATCTCGAGGGCCAAAGGCCCGTATATGTGCAATCTCCCATATGCGTACGCGTATGCTCTATCTGACATGAGACGCATCACCCTGGTCCTGATGCATATCCTCATACAGCCACCATCTTCATACAAGTCTTCATTCTCATACAAGTCATCAGACGGTGCTGAGACTCACGATCCAAGTACACATGCAACAAGGGATGTTGAAATATGGAAGGGGAGAACCGTGTGAATAGACTTAGGTACAGAGACTGGAGAGCAGGAGAAAAACTCGAGATATATACAAGGTAGTTGGGTGCCTTATGCCCTACCGACTGTGTGCCTTGACATCAGCTCAGCTGAAGCTCAGCTCGGTCAGGTTCATGCAACAGGGGATGGAAGGGACACTATGAGTGACATTCTATGTCGATTGCCGTCCTGGGCCTTTGTGCACAGTGACAGGGCATTTAGTTCTACGCAAGAGGAAATATACACCTGCAAACTACGGTTGGTTTGATTCTACAACTGGAGTAGAATTGGAGGTGGTCGTTGCTGGAAGGAGGGGTTGGGGGTGCCGATGGAGGTTAATGAGAGTTGTTGAGATGGAAGGTACTACCTAACTCGGACAAGAAACTCCGCGATCCATCATGCAGTGTTACCATTTATGCAATGTGCTTATGACCCATTATATACCAAAAAAAGGAAATTTAACGCAGATCTACGCTCTCTTAACCAGCACCCAACCCGTTTTTGCAATCCTCGCGCCAGCCAAGACGCATCCGCCTGCAAGGACACAACACCCTGCAAACACCTGCCCGCCCCAGTACCTCCCCATCTGACTCTGGATCATCGCGCCCCCGATTGGGGTTCCCGTGAGGCACGCGAAGCTGACAATGCTAAACACCATTCCCAATCTTTTCCCCATCAGCCAACGCTTATTATGTCCAAGTTAGGAGGTATATACCGAGTCCCTGATTTCGTCAAATCCGTCGTCAAACTGCTCAACGTCGCTGGGAAGAGACTTTGTATCCCCGCCGCAAAAACGCCGTAGAACGCTGCCCATACCAGTAGGCCTGTGTGGTTAGAAACTGCAGTCCAGCAGAAAAACAGTGCTCCAGCCGTTAGAGCAACGGGGACGAGAAGGTTGAGGGGGCCGAAGGCGCGGTCGGCCAAGTAGTTGGGGATTATCCGCCTGCGATTTTTGTTAGTCCGTTATCGTTGTAGCGGGTCTGGCTGGAGTACCCTGGTAATCCAACGGCGTTCATTACGATTAACGTGTTGAAGGCGTCATCTTGGGACATATGGAGTTGGGTTTTGGCAAAGGCTGAGACGTAGAAGAAAGCAAAAAAAAGTCCGAGGAAGACCTGTTTTGTTAGCTCTATACCCCCCAAAGCGTGAGGTCCTTCTCACCAAAAACATTCCTATTCATACTTGTTAGAACATCTGTTGTTCAGAGAGCATAGCGAGAACCCACCGATAGCGAACAACGTGTACTGTGGCTCTTTAAAAGCTGCCCATTCGACGAGACTCCCCGCCTTGCGAGGTGGTAACCTCGGCCGCATGATTGTATTCGAGATTATGAGTAAGAACATGCACACAAAACCTATAGCCCTGATCGTCCAGGGAAACCCGACTCTAGGCAACAGTTTCTGTACCATCAGCGGGATGATTATTCCACCTGTAGCACTTCCAGATGCTACCATCCCCAGAACCAGGCTCCTCCGCTTCTGAAAATAGGTGCTGCATAGAGCGATGGACGGACAAAATAACATCCCACTTCCAATACCACAAAGTAGCCCCTGTGACACAAAGATATGCCAATATTGTGTGCCAAGGGAGGTCATAAAGATCCCCAAAATCACACAGACACAGCCGGTTCGATAAACAGCAAAGAAGAATCCTCCGTCCAATGCACGCCCCGTGATGCTTCCCAGAAGGAAAAGTAGGAATATCTGGATACTTCCGACCCAGCTTATGGTTGACGGTGGGGAATTGAGGGCTTCGACGTAGTAGGCTTGGAATACACCAAAGCTCTGGGACAGCGGCTCGTTAGCTTGTGAGGAACCGCAATATCATGGGATATACATTTATGAAACCCCTAGAGAGTCTTGTTAGCTAGATCTGCGTCTGAATTGTGAGACGCATATACACTGAACATACCAAGTTGTAAAGATTGTAAGGTGGGCTCCAAGAACTTGACATTCCTCTTAGCTGACGATCCCACTGAACAAAGCATATTTACCCAAACATACCTTGAAGCCATGCTCTCAAACCACCATCTGGAGGATGCTCAAGCGCCAGCTCTCGAGGGCCAACACCACTTCGGAAGCTACACGTTAACTGCAACCCCATATCCTGGGCATCTTCCGGCCCTTCTTCATTCTTGGATGACACCGACTCCGATAAGTTGTCTCCGGCAAGAGCATTTCGAAACTCGCAACCATGCTCCTTCTCCATGTCCACGATGGAATGCCCTTCAATCGCCATACAGAGCAAGCAGATGGTACGGCAATGGTAGATGGCGGATTATTGAAAGGGCTCTGAGGTGCGAAGAGTATCAATGAAGTTTTATCTAATTGACTTCCAGAATCCCCAACATGGTGAGTCAAACCCAAATCCTTGAGCCATATAAAGAAAAACCCCGGTTGAGTTCCACTAGTAACCGACGGCTTCTTCCCCCACTTTCTGTCTCCGTCCTCTATGACAGCATTATCTATTCCTCCCGCACATCTAATGCCAAATGCCCGCACTTCTAGCAGTTTCTTGGCTTCTATCTTAATAATTGCCGGTCAATTCCTGTTCTTGACTGAATTGGGCGAAAACTGCCGGTGGTCTTTGATCTCCAGCTGCATCAACAACAATCCCCCCACTAAGAGATGTGTGCCGAACGAGCCGAAAGCCAGTATCCGCACCATGCATCATGCATCTCGGCTAGAACTCCTGCATGCCGAAAGAGCGATCCACACCTTGTTTCGACGTCACAGTCATCTGTGAAGTAACCGCTCGGGGTGGTTTTTACTGGTGAGATCCCCAATTATTAATGCGATGGTGGCGCCCGCGGAGATGCAAGTCCGGAAGAAACCGCTTAAACGATAAGAGCTGCTTATAAATCAGTATAGTGAACTCTGAGTTCAAAAGGATCCATCAAAGAAGTGTACCAACAACTAATACTGGACGTACGTACAATAAGCTCTACATACTTCAGTCATACTTTATTATCGTAAAAGACGGCGGAACTTGGGTGAGCCTCCTCGCAAGGGCACAGAACAGAGCCAGAACTACCAAGCAAACGAAAGAGCAGCTATTGATGAGTAAGGTCGGGTTTTGGGACAAGTTAGACATTGAATATATGGACAGATTGTGAAGAGATTCATGAGAGAAGAGTGGATCGGACAATATATATTCGAGTAGGAGCTTGTAGCCCGGAATCGACGGGGGGAAGTCGGCATCTGAATCCTAATTGCTCAATGGTCGCCTAGATTTTCAAGTACGGTTGGGTGGGAACGGCATGAACCGTGTTAGGATGCTGGTACGTTTGTGAAACCGACAGTTATTTGCACTAAGTATTATTCTCAGGTTCACGAAAAATCACTCATTCTGGAATTCTGGAATCTGGCACTCATCAGTAGCCTTAGCCAATAACCGTTGGAAGCAAGCAACTGCTCCAAACGTATTCCCCGGAGAAAATGATAGCTTGCTCTGCTTGTATTACTTTAGGGAATACACTAGCGCCTTGCTCACAACAGCTAGGTGCCAGCCTTTGTGGACAATCGACGGGTCATTTCGAGACTTCGGGATGAGGAAATATATTTCCAGAAGAGATATTTTTGCACCACCAGGGAGCCGGTAGGAGTGAGACCTCCCAATTAGTACCCTTATTTCCTGAAGATGTGCCATTAAGTATCTTGCCACCATCTCGTCCGGATCTGTGAAGTCCAAAAAGCTTGGATAAATCACCAGATGTGATGGTGAAAAAGAAATGATTTCACCCAGGCTCGATCTGGGGACCTTCAGTGTGTTAGACTGACGTGATAACCAACTACACCATGAAACCATTTTGTATTGGCCAAATTTGACAATTATAAAGCCAACTTTATCCTGAGCCACGAATTTTTAGCACATTATTCGATTGCAGGGTACTAATTTGGGTACGGTATGGCAGTGGGTAACCATCCTAAACACTTGTCCTATCAATAATGATTGTCGTGTTGGCTGTGGCTGTTTGATTCACGAGGAGTCATCTCGACAGTGGGGGACAAGACGGTACGACTTCACTACGAGGCTCGAGGTGGTTCTCAAATCCTGAGGAGATGCCATAGGTTTAAGGTTACTGGCCGACCACTACGATCATCTTATCATCTAAGTACCTCTGGATCCACGGAGTTTGAATAGCACCGAAGACGCTCTATCCCTACAGATTATCTGACCAATTCGTATGTAACAAGTTGAACGGGTCAATTTGAGTCGCCATATTACACTTATTTGGGATCTTGGTATTGCGGCCTGTAGCGTCTCTGTAAATCTGTCCTATTTATATTAAGCCAATCCATATTAAACAAGTTTCTCTACATCACTAGGATCTATCACACACTACAACTGTTGTCCGCATATATACAAACTTCGCTGTTACCTTTCGTCTTATTGTGCGTGTGCAGGTGCCTGTGACCTACATACTAAGTCAACAGCCTTACTCGATAATGTGATGTTGAATAACACAACGCTATGCACTGGTCAAGAGTTTGCACTCATGATCTAGCTCACCATCAGATGGCCAAACACCTTTTAGACTCAGCCCAAATTCCCATTGATAGTAACTCGTCCAGAACAGGATTTTGTTGTTGGAGGTTGACTTTGATGTCCAATAAGGAGAGGCTAGGCAGCCAAGATTTTGAGCAGATAAAACTCAGCAACACATCCTAACGTAACCATCGAAACGATTCCATTGGATAAAATCTCGAGTGCATCTTGAAAATCGCACCGGCAGGTCATTTCTCCGCAGAGCTAGACTTGTTTGGATGTCGGACAAGCCTGTGTTCAGCTGAGAAATAGCGCTTGATAGCCCTACGACGTATCAGATTGATGTGTGGCGTAGTTCGCATGAATTTGGTTGTCTGCCGCTCGGTATGTATGTACGCGCTATTCGCCGCATAAGCGAACTACAGGGGTTCGCTGAGACATCGTAGGTAAGGTTTTGATTGTTGTCAAATGCACGCCCAGTCTACGCGCCCATCTTTAAGACAGTTCTAGTGCTGATGGGAGAGGCTGACGGTATTTATCCTCGCTGTTAAGTGCAACGAGAAGATATCCAGCCTCCTCGCATCTGCATCTGTGCGCCTTGAGCTCTGCTTTCTTTCAGAAACCCTTATTGCCGTAAGCCTACAAACTCGAAATCGTGCGAGACTCGAGTCTGTGTTTCGTCAGCCACTTCAAGCAGCTTAATCCGCATTGACAGCGGTTAATTCCCTGTCCTTTAGCTAGCGCGAAGGCTTGCGCCGTGATCTGGCTTACTAGTATAGCTAACTTGGCCATTCTTCCAGAGCGTATCCGAATTTGTTTCCGCCGCCACCACTCAAGCACTACAAGGTTTAGCGATATCTGTGCCGCCACAGGATGGATAAGCCGCTCGTCACCGCGTTTCTGGTTGTGGTCTGCGCCATCTCCGCCGCAAATGCTCGTTCGATTGTACCGGCTGGGCCCGGCCAGACCTGTGGCTTCGAAGGCAACGACGACATGTACGGGCTGGGGATCAGATGCGGTGTTTATATTCAAGTCCGTAAAGCCATTTTACCGCCCGTGTATAGCTAAATTCGAAAGGCGTTCGCGACCACACTATCGGGTGCCTATCGGCAAGACTCGGCACCAGGGATCAGCTTTGCAAATGGGTTCTTTCAGTTTGCGATGTTTGTTGCATGTGAGAATCTCCACGCATGTTGACGTTTGTTGGCTATAACTAATGGACTACAACAAAGTGGTTTACATGACTGTCGTCGACGATAAACTCGAGGTGGTAGAAGCCGCGATCGTGATTCTCTTCACATTCTGCTCCATCTCCATCTCAAATCCCGAGAAAGAAGTATACCAAAGGCCCAAGAAGTACGACTTTGAAGGAATCCGGTTCTGGCTTCGCCACTCATTCGTGCCATTCGGCAAGCTGCTCACCGACCTTGGGCTCAACTTGTACTGGACGTGGTTCTGGTTTGTGGGAATTGAGCGACAGGCCCTATCACCGTGCACTGGCTATGGATTCTTCTTTTCCAAAGTGAGCCTATTCGGTTGGTTCCGCACGCTGGCAAGTATTATCACGATCACTGTGGTGGTTCTAGACCTATTTTTCATCTTCCGGGTGATAAAGTACTCGAGGCCATACCCGGATTTGACGAAAAAGTACCCGGAATGGGTAAAAAGGTACTTGGAACGCGATCCCAACCGTTCGCCAATTTTGCATCACTTGGGCGACTTCCTTGGACTAGTCGTTAGTTTGGCGATTGTAGGCTTTTATATCCTTAGCGTCGAACTTATGATTCTATGGAATTCCATCAGGGGTGTGAATACGGTATTAGGAAGTGTCGGGCAGATGATTCCTTTCCTTGTTGGTATGGGGAGTTTGGTGGCAGTGATCTTGGAGTGGAATGTTAGGCCGAGATGTGATACATGTGAGAAGACTATCGATGAGGATGGTAGTCCAATTGATGTGGAGAAGCAGACCCCAGCAGTTGAAGAGAAAGGGATATCGAAAGGGGATTGATGTTGGGTTGTATCTAGAATCGGTGCACGCTGTTGAAGAATTGATGAACGTTGCAAAACCTTGTCTCACGTCGGACCTACTGCCTTAGGGCATGAGCAAGAGGTACGAGTGACGGTCAGTATCCCGCACAAAGTAAGGATAGCTAGGAAGGCAGAATCTTGAATCTTCTAGATACTTGCTTCGCAATCATACTGAAAGTCTTAAATTCCCATGGGCTGATCAAGTCGAATGGACTCCTCGGTTGTTGACCTTTTGGGTCAAATAGCCGAGTTTTTTAAATCTAGAAATAAAACCGAAGTCTTAAAGACAATAATGGCTAGCGAGGGCTCTTACGAATTCGAGAGGTAAAGATCGGAATACGGTGACCCCTGTCCTCATAGAAATTTGTATAGATCGAGGCTAAAAAATTCCGATTTTTACTGTGCAAATACACCAGCCCATTTTTACTCACCGTTTTTTCCAGAGCTGGTCTATTCCTCTTCAAGACACTAATTTGGGGAGAACTCGAGAAGCTCGGACCCTGTTAACTCACCTGCCTACTGGAGCATAGAATCACATAGCCAAGCTTTTGGAAAAACGTGGTTAAAGAACGGGGCTGGTGTGGCTTTCATGGATAAGTACTTTTAATTCCCGCACAACGCGGCGTCTCCGACATCACCCACCCCCTCCTCCCCCAACCTCCCGCAGCCAAGCAAAACGGTGACCATGAACTGGGCTTATCCGAAAGGCGCATCGGTCTCAGCATGGGGACCCCGTACATCGACAATAAAGTAAGTAATGGCTTACCCGCCTCTCCAGCTCAGCTCCCGCTGACAATTGCACTCACGACAGCTTTTGTGAACTGGTATGCATAGCCTCGGTAGTTATTTAGTTTGCTTTGCAATCTCATACTGGGTGACGGGTAGGATTATTACATAACACCCTATATTGCCGAGTTCATTAATACGACTTCTAATCTTCTGTTCCGTGAGAATATCCCGGTTAGTTAGGCTGCTTCAATCATGGTAATTCTCGATAGTTTACCTTGCGGGTCATGGCCTATGGCATTCATCAACCGGTGATACTGTGGTGTTGTGGAGCTATGGACTGCTAGGACTGGTTGGACTGGGGTCCACAATGTTTCACGGTTCTCTGAGGTTTGGGGCACAAATGGGTATGCCACCACCATATATCTAGGGTACTGAGCTGGTTTTTTCGTCTAACAAGTTGGCAGTGGATGAAATGGCAATGGTTTACGCCGTCGCAACCGTCACGTACGCCGTTTTCGCCATTGATCTGAAAAAGGAGTGGTTGCCATGGTTCGCCGGCCTATTGATCAGCGCCATGGCCGCGCTGACAGTGGCCCATCCCAACCAGAGCGATTCCACCCTTCATAGGTTTTGCTTTACTACCATGGTACTTGTAGCTGCTACAAGATGTATCATGCTCGTGCGACGGGTTGGGGATGCCACAATGAAGGCGGAGATGAAGCAGATCGCGAAAATCGGATCCAGTACGTACCACTTCGACCGCGCTTCTAACAAGGAATAGTTGCTAAGTATACATGCAGTTACTTATCTCACCGGCACCACTGCTTGGATCATAGACGAGCTCAGATGTGATGACCTCCGGATGTTGCGGGACATGACTGGTATGCCCTTCGGGTTCATCCTGGAGCTACATGGATGGTGAGTTCCTGTATTCATACGTCGAAATTCTATCGGTCTGACCTTATGGCAAACAGGTGGCATATCTTGACTGCGTTTGGAGTGTACTGCTACCTTGTGTTCGTAGAGTATCTGCGGCACGCTTTGCTCTCTGAACGGTCTAAGTCTCGCTCGAGACTTTTGTGGAAGATGTATATCATACCACACCTTGAGGTTGCCGATGATGGGAAGCGACTGTAGATCTTTGGCTAGGCTGTGGCGAGTGCTGCCGATCCGAATTTGGATTTTTCTCATCATGGACTAGGATAATACATGTATTATTACGTATAATATATACTTATATATGATTGTTGTCTGTTGTCCGGGTGGTTAGGTGAGCCCTCGAGGTTGTGCCGCAACAAAGTTTGTTTTTACGGGAACTCTGGAGCGCATTTCAACGCTAAGAGTTCTCGTAGATGAGCTTAGATAGCGTAGGAGATTTGCGCAAAAGGATTAAATAGTGTAAAGCCAATTGCAAATTCAACCATTAAACACCCGTGCATAAGATATAGTTCAAATGAATTTTGAGGATTTGTAGGTGGGAGGTTCCATGAACGTAGCGCGGGGATCTTGGCACTGTACTTAGTTCCCACCATCCATCACGAATTTTTGCATTCCATCTACCTACCTGCACTTATCGTTCCCACATTCCATGTCAACGTTGGATGTGTACATTTGTACAATTTTGCTTGTAGCTTGATGCATCCCCGCATGCACATAGTTTTGAAGCTTCCCCTGTTTTCTACGTCAATAATATCGAGACCTACTAGAGCCCGGGACGTCTCGTCGCGTGGGGCTTTCAGGTTCTCTGTCCCAGGACTTTTGTGATATCCCGGCGGTAGTCCCAGGATGTCTCATACTGAAGCTTATATTAGAATTCCTGATGATCTTTTTTAATATAGATATTTTTGAGTTTTTTTTATTGAATTAATAGAGCAGCGGGGGCAGATTTTGTGAAAGAACCAAAGGTTCGGATACTATTGGAAGCTTGCGTGAGCACTCTCTCGGTCGATATATCGCTTGCAGGAGTGGCATAACCGGTCATTAGGTCATAAGTCATCGTCACTCAAGGAGTCCAGAAATAGCGTCCCGCAACTACAGATGTCATGTCTTGTCCGTGCCACGGTCTCTGGACAACTCGGGTCTCTGGAAAACTCGTCTTGTGACCAACACTAGTTAGTAAAAAATTAATACTGGCAGTCAGGAAATGTAGATACTTAAGAACACATGATCAGGGAGTATGTACCAAAATCCGGCCAGTTGAGATATTCCTGATATATATCCAGCTGCTATTTCATAGGAACACTTGAAGAGTTGATCATTTGGGCGTATGATCAATTAACCCTCATTAAAATGCACTCTTATATTTCCAACAGAACGTACATGAACAGGGGCAATGAACCATTAAATCAGCGACAACTGCACATATCCCTCCAGACAAGAATAACCCGAACCAAGTTCTAAAATTCCAGTGAAACAACTATTTCGATCACGTATTAGGGCTCAAACACAGTGTGAATATCTATAAACCTCTAATATATGTATATCAGTATCAGCGCCACTATATCAATTGCAAACTTTCTGCATACATGTAACCTACCTTGTAATTCTCCTCCAAGACTGTGACAACTGTGGCATATATTTCCTTCTTAAAGTCCTGATGCTCCAAGCTCCGGGGAGCAGATTGGGCATCCCAAACCGCGCGTCGCCGACCGAGGCAGCGCTCAACAGCACGGATATAGTCATCACCAGAGTCATCCATTTCCCGGCAACTAGCAAGGCGGCGCGCAGTTTCCCAGGCCCTATCATCTCTATCCTTTAAGCCCTCGAAGATGCGCCCGTACCATAGTTCAATTAGAACTGTAGCAAGCGAAAACAGGCACTTATCGTATTCTAAAAGCTGTGATACCGAACGATGTGACGCCCCATTGTGAGAGGTAGAGGGGTTTGCTGAAGGGCCAAAGCTGCAACGAACAAAAGGCTTATCGAGTATTGGGTCCGGATATAAAGTGCCGTCAGGCGCTCTGCGTAAGACCTGCTGGTTGACAAAGAAGAAGATATCCTGACATCCCCAGCTGTCACTCAACCACTCGGTGGCATGAAGTTGCATTACGGCAGATGAAAGTAAAACACTCAGTTCTAGCCGCGTCTCTAGTTGAAGCGTATTGCGCTCAAGAAGCGTGCTAAGGGATATTGTTGTTTTCATGTGCTGGATAGTCTGGGGTATCTTGCGCGCCTGCAAACGTTGCCACTCACCGCTGGCAGAATCAAGCGTTCCTAGAGAGTAATTGAGGTTTGTATTCGGCTGTGTATCAATCCACGCACAGAGTCTCCGGATCTCGTTGATGAATTCGGCGGTTGGGGGTATTTGAATTTTACGGTATCGGTCTCACAATCGACGAATTTGACCATTTTCGGAGTTGACTTTCCAGTTTTTACCCTACAAATCAGCCAGTGTTGACGGTAATGAGGGTATGCACTTACTCTTCCTTCTGACCATATCTTTTTCTCCCAATTATGGGCTTTTTTTCAAGCAGCGAGCCAATGGTGGCACGGATTCCCCTGCTTTTATTCTTCTGTACATCTTCCTCCTTCTTTGCCGAATTATCCGGCCCTGGACCGCTGGGTGTGGAGTTAACAGTGAATGAATCGGTTCCGATTTCTGGCTTCTGCTCGTGCTCAACCCTTGTGCGCGTGTCCTGCCAATCCCATGGAAGTCGACCTATGGTGACGGCGTTTAAATCGAAGGAAAACAAGACCGTGAATCTCAATATACCAGTATCTCGGCCTCGTTCATCCGAAACTCTTTGTAGCCTCAAATTGACAACGTGAGAAGTAACACATTTACAAGCTGGTGCCTCTTGTAGCCTCTCCCGGAAAACTTGGTGGAGTTGCGCTACATAATCCCGAATGAACACATAAGCATTGGGAAGCCTCATCAGCTGTTTTCGTGTGTGGTCTTCGGGTGGTCGTGTTTGTTGTCCTGCCAAATTTGCAAGATCGTCGTTTATTTGATAGAACCGTTTGAGTGAAGCTAGGTATTCTCCCTCGCGACGTACATGCCGTATTTTCTTCAAAAGTCGCCGTTTAGTAGCTTTGTCTAGTAGTGCAGGCTACAAGAGTACGTTAATAATAGAGCAGGTATGAAAAATTCACACGAGTTCTGGCATACCTGGAGGTTCTCATCGAGACCGAGTTCATCACCTAGTTCCCGGACGATTGAACAGAGTGTCTGCATATGGGATTCCAGGATTTTCAGTGCCATGTCACCAAGATGAATTGATAGCTTTCTCCGGATGTTGTCGTCCCAACCGTTGCCGTTCAATAGCGTCGCCAACTCTTGAGGTGTTACTATTCCTCCCAGTAGTTTTCCGAACGTGTTCTCCAACTTCCATTTCTCAACCTCGAGCTGACGTACCACATCTCCAACGGAACGCCTGTAGTTTATCATTTTCCGACTTCCATCATCGAGTGCGCATAGCCCTTGCAAGCAAAGAGGAACGACGGCAAAGATTAAACCGGCGACTTCCATTTTGCTGTCAGGAATGGAGCCTTTGTTCTTGACAGGCCCCGCATTTGGACTTAAGTATAGCGGAGCTGTATTTGCGATACGTGCTCTCCAATTGGGTCGCAGCACTAGCCATGCCGAGAACTAGAGCTTTCGCCCGGTTGGGTTGCGCCCTACTCGTGCGAGAATATTTGTTGCATATAGTTGCCCCGCAAAATTGTCGCGTATCCCCGTGGTTCTAGATCTCGTCTCTACGTAACTGCTTTATCTTGGGATCCGTTCAACGTACGCGTATAGCCGACTACAAAATGTCAATTGTCATGTCGTATCGAAATTGCATGACTGCCTTCCAACGGCTTTTCGAAGCGTCGCAAGGTCATGAATCCGGGGAGCTTCCCGCGACGCTAAGGAAGGACGTTGGAAGATTCAGGGTGTGGGCCGAAAATTCTGGAGCTCATAGGAGAGATCGAATGTCGTTGGAATACCGTCTTAGGGAGGCTTCTGGTGTTAAGCAGATGGTTATAAAACTGCTTGGAGACATACATACGAATGTGGAAGAAGGTAAGTGACAAATGGCTGGACTTGTCCCCAAGGTCACCTCTGGAGCTGACCACTTTAGCTATTATTATTGCATCTAGTAATGCTGGTTCCGTGACAACTCCCAATCGGGTACCACCGAAGAGCACTGTCGATGAAAATGCAGATTCGACTACATTCGCAACACTACCAGACACTCAGGAACCAGAAGAGCTCAGCTCCGACTCTGAGGAGATTGACGAGCTCGAGGACTGTTTGCTGACGGTTAGCAATGTCATTACCTGCCTTTACAATTTCTCCATCGCAATCAGGAATCCGGCGCCACGGGACAGGCTGGAAAAGTGTGCAGCAATAGACGTATCCCACCATGAGAAGTTTGATATTGATCACACTAGCAACAAGTTTCCCAACGCCGCAGAATACCTTACACGCAGGCTGGGAGAGGCAAATACCAAGCGCCGACAATTGCTAAAATATCACGAGCTGCATCACAACAAAATTGCCGGACGCCGTTCGCCTGAACAAACACAAGGATCATACGTACGCGCGCGAGATATGCCTCAACAATACCACGAACTGGAGATCGAGGGGAGCATGTATGAAACTGGCACCAATACCGAAACTGCGACCGCCACTACAGTATCGACATATGTTCCCCAGGATTCAAGAGAAACAAACTCGATTTTCTACCCCATCGATTTGGATTTTGACTCCCGCTCAGAGGGAAACATTTCAGAAACTTCCTTTGGTTCTAATTTGTCCTCTGGGGAGTTCAATAGCCTTCAAGTACCATCCCCACCTGACCCGGAGAGTGCATTTGGAGGTGTACCATTTGAATGCCCACTTTGTTGGTCAATGATAAAAATAAGTAACAGACAATCGTGGAGGTAAGTCAGAACACCGCATCCTGGGTTTCATTGGAGTCACTTCTAACGAAGAATTGCCTCCTAGACGACATATCTTTCAAGATCTTCGGCCTTATATTTGTACGTTCGAGGGGTGTATAAACTCGGGCCACATGTACGAAAGCCGACATCTATGGTTTGAACATGAATGCGTTATGCATAGGCGAGAATGGTATTGCAGCCTACATGGGCCGTTTCCCACTAGTGCTAAGTTCCAACAACACCTGCTGAGTGACCATTCTGATCTTGATTCCATGGCCCAATCACGAGTGGTAGTCGACAGAGCGGAAAGAACTATTCAGTCTGAGCAATCATGTCCAATGTGTGGAAAAGAACACCTTTCCCCTCGCGGACTTCGAACTCATCTGGGACGCCATATGCAACAAGTCGCATTGTTTGTATTGCCAGGTTCAGTACAAGAGGAATACGAAAGTGGTTCAGTTTCGTCAGATTCTGAGGTCCATAGAAGCCAAGAAACTGTCGAGGCGTTAGAGGTGCAGGCTCGCGAACCTATCCTTGGAACAGTGCAGGTGTTGACTGTATTGTTCTTCCAAATTCGGGACGTCCTTGAGACATTTCGTGATGTGATACGCCGTCTGGAGTCCTACAATGAGGAGAGTGAAAATTCCATAAGCCTGGGAGATTTCCATGGTGATATCTCGGAGGCTCTTCGGGAACTAAGGATGGAAAATGCACTCCTAGAAACCAGAATCACCTATATTCTCTCGGATTTGTTCCCGGCGAAACAGGTGCAGGCTCTCATGAGTGGCGAGGGTTGGGACGAGCTAGAAATTCAAGCAGACCTCAATCAGAGTACACAGCCCGGCCACGCAAACCTACTCAGCAAAGAGCTTCTCTCCTTACATTCATCACTTGAGGAAATAGTCGATCTTTTCAAGTCTGAAGACTATCGCAAAGTATGTTTGAAGCTGGTGTCACCCAGGCATAACTTTAGTCTTTAGTTACTAACAAGCTCGATACATTCATTAACAGAACCGAAAAGGTCAACCACGGAACATAATCGGGACGTTGTTTGGTCAGAAGACTTCGTGGAAGGAGTGCGGTCCTTTGATAAATGATGTTATCAAGAGAAACTGTCGCCTTCAGGTAACGGTCGCCACCTTAGCTATACCTCAGCGAAGGAATGCTCGTCCATTACAGTGGAAATTAACTCGGAACCATGACATTCTGGATTCCTGTGAAGGCCTCTTTGTAGATATGGAAGGGTCATGGCAGCCTATGTGGCCACCAGCACTGGACTCCACGACATACTTACCGCAGAAGGTGTCCCTAGATAATCTTCTACATCAAGATGCGATGGGAAGAAGTAGACGGCTAAGATTGGCGGTGCAGATTGCCAACACCATGATGTATCTTCACGGCACTGAGTGGCTAGGGAATACATGGGGGAAGTGCGACATATTCTTCCGATCGCGTCCAGTTGGGAAGCTTTTTTCGATTGTCAACTTCCGACAGCCAGATCTTGATAAACCCTTTTTCTATCGGAGGCCTCATAGTGTCCGCAACATACAAGGAGCAGCTGGGATGAATTCCCCTCTTCTTCAATTTAACAAAACCTTGTTTTCTCTCGGTATAATTCTGATCGAGCTGTGGTTTGGAAAGCGACTTGAAGATTTTCCAGACAACCTTCAATTTCCAGCAGGCATCGAACGCACCAACAACACCGAATACCTGATCGAGATTGCCCAGCACCTTCTAGGCACGGTAGGAAATGACGCGAGGCTATTGTACGGCGATGTTGTGAGGCGCTGTATTCTTGGACTGGACCTCAGCCGTCCAGCACTGGAAAATCAGGATTACAAGCGCGAAGTTTACACGGAAGTGGTATCCGAGTTGGAGCGAAGTTGGAAGACGTTTGTTGGTCGCGATGAGAGGGTTGGGGAAACGAAAGCTGCAGGTGTTGATTAAAGGTTGCGCTGTTGCATGGCGTTTTTCAACTTGCTAGGTATAACACTTTAAGTATCTATGTATGTTCGTTAAGTGAGAACAGCTTGTACCAAGTACGGAGCTCTTCCCAGTTGTCAAGATCTAGAGCTCCGACAGTAAAATATTTGATGCCGAGTGATGCCGTGTGCAATCACCATCGCTTCCAATAGCATTCCGTGATAAAGATAGAGTCATGAATTAAGCTTGCTACAAGCTCGGATAACTAGCTAGGGAAACAAACATAATTGGAAAGGGGAAGGGACGTATATGTATGAACGGGCCAAAAACATGTAAATCTGCCCAACTGGCGCCTCGCAATGGCGAGCCTGAGAGCACTTACATAAGGAATCTTCATCTCTGTTTCTCACTATAAACTCGTGTCTTTCAAATATCATCTCCCTAAATAAGTGCTTTAAACCTGAACCGAAATAACTACCATTTTTGACACGATTCACGAGTTTTATGCAAATCTTGTGGGCCTATGAGGCTCTGGGATACTCCTTCGTTAATATGCGCCTTTTAGCTTTGTTTGTTTGCGTAGTGGTGATGCGATTCGTACTTACGAGCGAATTATCATACAGAAACTTAAAATTTGGTGCCTATACGTCTTACAGAAAGCCAGAGTACTTCATTCAACAGGTAGGGTTGGTATTTGTGCGTGCGTACCTACCTTCAGGCGGCCGGCGAATTTATGCACTGTACCATTAGAAGAACGTTCGAACTACGACGGAAGAAAACAAATGCCCAAGTGGATGATACGACTATCCTCCGGTATCATAGTAGATTAAAAAGCACTGAAGAGGATGTAAATGTTCCTGGTTGGGTCTTGTATGTGGAACAGTCAAGGAAATTTAGGCCCGGTTACTGCAAGACATGGTCTTTTCTACGAGTTGGAGCTACAGGATAAATAGGTGTAGTGATCGGTGGTGGGGTTCTGGTTTCGATGACTGGTTTATTGATCCCAAACCCAGACCACTACAGAATCCGTGCCTAGGTAGCATCAACTTGAAGACCACCGGTGCGGGAAAATCAACCAACTTCTAGGCTTGGGGCTGCTGGCTCCTTAGAGTAAATGGTTTCATCTTCCCGCAGTGAACAAAGCCAGGACACGAATAAATACTCTGGAGAGCATATTGGCTGGGAAATAGCAGGGCCGTCTGATTTGATGCATAGCAGTGCAATCGGTTGTTTGAGAAATAGTTGGCTAGAGACCGCCGGTTTACGCATATGGCATGGAGGGTTTGCTCACAGAGCTGAGAAACCCTTTCGATGCTTCGTACTAGAAGGGTCGAATGTGAGCTCTTCTCAAACAGATAGCCCTGAGCTTCCGAGAGAGTTGTGATAGGTACCATCGCCAAGAAGGTCGCATGGCATCCGACAGTTCCCGGTTCAACGTGTTCTTCCGAATTGGTGCATGTGGCGTTCAAACTGCACAAATAAGCACCAGTTTGATAGATATCGATATATGCATCTTGATCAACAGGATGGTTAGAATGTACGAAATCAGAACACCAGACTGCATGTATTACATTGAGTGGGCCATGTCTTTGCATTATCCGACTAGGGAATGCCGAAAGTACCAGTATGTCGAATGTCTCCGGCGCTCTAAAATTGCAATACTTCGTTGCAAGCGGTAGCGACCCGAGCTGGCATGACATGCAGGCCAACCCTCAGTCACATGACACGGGAGGCGATCGGCGACATGGGTTCTGTGCACATGCAGGCCAGTCGCATTCTCTCGTCTTCTCGTCTTCTCGTCTAAATTTCCTGCTTTCGAGAAGCCGGGGTCCGGATATGCGGACCATCGGAGGTGGATGGTGGGATGCGACAGGGACTTTTATTCGCCCCGTCAATAGGCGATACCACTCATCCGGTTCACCATATTCAACCATGCAGAGACAACGCCTAGAACGTGGTGCATGCTGAATAGTAATCCGCCCAGTGCTGCGCAGTACATATTTGGTAATGGACGACTCGTAGCTGACTGGATCGTTGTTCTGCGGATATGGCCGGCCACTGCACGACCGCATGTCTTATCGACATGAACTGCATATCTCTATTGGCGACGCTTAACCGCACAAGGGAAAAATATCCCGCGAATATTGCCAGTATATCGTGCAAACAGCGCTAGGGTAATAGCTATCGGGACTCAAGAACGCCCAGCGCCACCGTCTCAGAACGGTTGATTCTCTCTGTCGTCTCGCCGCACAAATAGAACAGTTGCATCATCAATTCCTCCCGACGGTATACCGGTATCATACATCACTCGAAAGAAGATGGGTACACCGACTCCGAAGCTCAGGGCATGCGACCGATGTGCGTCCATCAAACAAGTGTGCGACCGTGAAGAGAAAGCTTCTTGTTCACGATGCACTCGTGAGTTTTCACCGTGTGTTGCTCGTTGTGTGGGAAGATACGGCAATTGCTGATGGCGACGATGGGAAAGGATTGGAGCTTCCATGTGCGATTACTCGGGTTCATAAGGTATGTCCTGAAAGCCTCCGTCGCCAAATTCCCACCACCGCTCCCCACGTTTCGCTTGCTCCCGCTGCATGTACTATACATCTTACCGTCGGGAGATATACGCTCAAGCTACTACAAAAGAAGCTTATATTAACGGTGCCGGTGTCTCTAGCCAATGGGCAGACCTCGAAAGAAGTCAACAGTTTTGACCGACCCCAGACCACAAACACAGACACAGACACAGACAACACCGGAGACCCAACCACCTTTGCGTATTGTCGGTGGGGATAGACAGCGTGGCACTGATACTTCCAACGGCCAGACATCAGCTTCATCATCGTTACAAAGCTCGGCATGCCGAATCAAGCGTGTTCAGCGGACAAGGTCAGGGTGTGTGACATGCAAGCAACGGTACCTCCCAATACTATCTGCCCTGCGCTTTTCAACATCTGACGGCCGAACCCAGGCGCAAGAAATGCGATGAAGCGATCCCCATCTGCGGCGATTGCGCCCGCCTCGGTCTGGTCTGTCAAAGGCCACATCTACGCCCCGCAGCTGGTGCTCGTCGAAGCCCCGCTTCATCAACGTCCTCATCCTCCTCGTCCGATGACTCCTCCATCATCCCTCATCTCGCCAACAACCGAAGCAACAAAAGCCCCAGTCTACAGCTATCATTCGGCTTATATGACGGCTGCACCTCGCAGGAGCAACACTTACTGCAGCACTACGCCAATGTCGTTTCGCGTTCTCTTTCGGTGGTCCCCGATGAGATCAACTCCTTCATCTCCCTCTTTGTGCCGATGGCAATCCAGCAACCGGCCATGCGCAACGCCCTCTTGGGTCTCAGCGCAACCCATCTAAAGCGTATTCACAGCAGCTTCGATGTTGCCGCAGTCGAGTACCAAAACAAGGCCATGAAACAGGCGAACCAGTTGCTAAGGATGGGAAGCAACGACGCAGCAATGGAGGGACTTGCCGCCGTCCTGTTCCTCTGCCTGCAAGAAGTGTGTGAAGGGAAGTCAAGAAAATGGCCATTGCACCTCGAAGCCGCAGTAACAATCATTAATAGCCGAGGTGGCCCCAGTGCCTACCCCGACTCTGTCAAATTCCTGATAGAATGTACCGCTCTCTCCCCACCTCTTCCCTCCCTTCTGAGTTAACAAGAAAACCAGCGGTGGCATATTTCGACGCCATAGCCACACTCTCATTCTCCAAATCCGCCTTCCTCGACCAACAATTCTACGTCCCCTCTTCCTCGTCCACCATGATCCCCGCCCACGCACTCTTCGGCACAGCCCACGCACTATTCGCCATCATCGCCGACATCTCCCAGCTCGCACAAGTAGCATCGATCCGCTACAACTCTCCCCTCTCAGACCTAACCTTCCGTGCCATGGCCTCCGATCTCGAACTGCAGTTGCAGCAATGGACACCCGCCGAATGCAGCCCCCTAACCTCTGACCCCCACCTCCACCAAAAAGTCACCGCTGCAGGCATAATGCTTCAATGGGCAGCCCTGATGCGTCTGCACCTGATCGTCAGCGACAACAGCATCCACGACATCGCGCACCCCATGGTCCGCGTTGCTGTCTCTAACATCCTTGCAGCGCTAAATACAATCCCAAACGGGGATCTGGTAGAGAGTATGTTGATTTTTCCGGTGTTTGCGGCAGGGTTTGGAGCGTTGAGGGAGGAGGAGAGACGCTGTGTTGATGAGAGGTTTAAGGTTATGGAGAAGAGTATTGGGTTTGGAAATGTTTTTGATGCGCATGAGGCGGTTAGGGAGCATTGGAGGCGCATGGACATGGGGATGTATGAGGGAAGGTGTGTTAGTTGGGAGGAGGCGATTGGGGCCATTGAGGGCGGGACGCTGATTATGAGTTAGGAGGGGAACTGAATGCGGAGATGAAGCTAGTCTGTTGCATGAAAAACCTCATATTCTATCACAATCCATAATTGTGCTCTACTGTGAAGCAGGAAGGATTTCTCCTGTGCTGGCGTACTCGGAAAGCAGCCTAGAACGGGACAAAGTGGGAAAGTACTTCGCGTGAGTTTCGGAGCATCGCTTCCGTTTTCTTTGGCAGCCGCTCAAAGACTTTCTTGTGGCAGTGTATGGGTGGCTGCAGTGGCTGCTATAGGGGCTCAATGTTACCAGGCTGTGAGGCCTACCGATCGTACGACAGATGTTAGTGTAGCCACTATCGAACCTCCTACGTCATTATGGCGCTCGACGTGCCGCAACGAGATGGGTACGCTGATGTAGCATCTGTTCAACCCAAACCAGCCATCGCATCTGCCGTGGATCATCACCCTCTCCATCTTCGATTGTTTCGCAACGACCTCTTCTCCAATCGCATCAACCACTCTCGCAGTACCAGCATCTCTAAAACACGAAAACCAGGAAACATTCATCCTGCGTGAGTAGCAGACGATGTTGTTTTTATCGGTAGGTGGACTATTTTCCGCGAAGAATGTACTATTTTTAAGTAGTTATACAAATTTGGACTGGGCATGGGTGGTCACTCGACCGCAGGCGCCGACTCCTCCGTTGACAGTACACACGTTTGAGGCTGCGGTGAACGCTTGTGGACTAATGCTGCGATCTCATTATCCCGATCATGAATGGTTGGGCGTATATTGGAGTTGTAGTATGCTTCCCGGCATTCTTTGTCTTTGGAAAAGAGTTTACTAATCACCGTGAGCAGGGCGGTGTCAAGTCTGTTCTTTGTTGTCCGGTTCGTGAGCGGCCAATGGTGCGTTGGATGGTGGGTTTCTGGTAGGGTGCATTGCTATGATTTGGAGGGTAGGGGTCGTCGATTAGCAAGTGGGGCTCGATTGAGAAGGCCGGGCGGCAGGTGGGGCGCTTGCACAACGGTACATGTTTATCATTGGCGAAGACTACGGGGAGAGTGTGGATGTCTCATCCAAAGAAGAGGAGATGGTGATGCTCTTTCCACACATCTTTCTTCTCAGGTTTCTTAGCTTTGTATCCCATCATGGTGTCATTACGTAGGGGCAAAAAAGGATCTAGATGACTCTTTCTTTGATGTAGTTTTTTGTTCTCGGCGCTGGGGTGTGTGTTATGATGATTTGATGTGGGCGTTGATAAATGGGGAGAACTGTGTGCGTGTATAGACTTAGATACAGAGAGAAGAGAGAAGGAGAAAGACGCGAGTTACATTTTGTGTGTACGAGTGATATGGTGAATATCGCTGCAACTTGACTTGGCTTGGGGCTTTTAACCTACTGTCTCTTCGTTTCCAAAACACCTCGACATCTCGCTTCCTCTCAATGTCGTTTTTCGCCTCCTTATTTCTAGGCCACCTTGGCCACTTGCTACTCCTCTTTTTCCCACCAGCAATTGCGGGCCGCCAGATCTGTTAACCGACCATACAAAAACCCCAAAAATCGGTAGAGCTCCGGAGGGACAGATCTGACCGGACTGACCGCTTGAGAACACTGGCCAACACCGGCTTGTCACTCATGTCTTGTCATCCTTACCGTCGTCCTGATCATGGATCTGTCATCTCAGGCTCCGAACTGATGGACACGGTTCCTTCGGGATCAGGTTTCTATATCGTATAAACAAATGACTGGACTGGGTATTGGCCTTGACATTGTGGAAAGAATCAACATCAAGGCTATCAAAGATGACATCGCCAAATAAGTGTAGATATAGTTTCGTTATATTGTACTGATCACCTTCAAAGCGCACTTGGGCTCGCGATCGGCATTTGCGAACGAAGTGCAAGTGGTATTTTAACTCCCATCTAGACTTGTAGGGCCACCTGCTACTGTGGTATTGGATACTGTGTTGACTGCTTTAATAGGTCCAACGCCCAAGTAAATCACCCAAGGTGAACCTGGCGACTGAATGCGGTCTCCACGCTGCCGCTTCGCCAACTCGTTACAATCGAATTTCTGAGCTAGCGGTATCAGCAGTGTTCCTAAGCGGCCTACAGATCATACCGGCCCGGCTTCATGCAAGCCGGCTGTGCATGGATCCACCACCACTGCCTCTAGATCTACAACCGCTGCTTCTAAATCAACCTCCACCAAGATTGCTGCCTCCACCACATCCATCTTATCAACTGGGTTAGAACTATACTCGGGAGTAACTTAACTATTCGAATGGACACTAGGAACTGAACGCCATGTTCCTTCAATCAAACACTAGATACTTGAACGATATAGACAGTGAGCCCCTTCAGTTGCTTTATGCCCTACAAGCTAGGTGCCTTGCCATCAGCTCAGCTGAAGCTCAGCTCTGTCAAGTCCATTTGCAACACTACCTTTCCAACACCTCCATAATCGGGGATGTTTTGAAGGCCCCCAATGTGTAAGCCAGCTGTCAGACTCTTCTACATTGGAAAGCTCACTCCTTACGCTGACCCATAGTTAAAAGTTTTTAATTTTTTGTCGATGCACTGATTGGCCTGTTTATGAGGTAGATTCCGACGAAGAGATGGCAAGACTTCACGCAATCGAGGAGTGTTCGTGCGTCTAGTGGAAGCGCTAAGCCTAAGATACGGTAGTGGGCAAGACTAAGAGGGGAGAGATCGTAACTGGTGTTGTGTTTTGAACCGGGCACAATTGAAGAATAGGATGAACACCTCCACCCATAAGAATGCGTGTGTAGGAGGGATAACGCCGATTGCATAATGGACTGGAAAGGGTCACATTTAGTTTGTAAGTACATATGCGGCAAGGGGAACAAATGCGATGGGAAACGCTTGGCAGAAAGTTCCCGCTACGCGCTGCAACCGGTGATCAGGATGGAAGTCCATTCTTTAGGCTTAAGCATCGTGATGTTGCAAATGCCACCAATGGTGAGTCTTTTATTCACCCTCTCTTCCATCCCATCATACTTCGGTACTGACAGGAGACAGATCTAGAACCTGAAGATCGTCCACTCCACCCTAGCCCTGAAATTCGTAGCGGAATGCCACTGGACGATTTCGGCTGTGCTATGAACTCTGCACTATATAATAATTGAATTCAACACACATTTACGGTAATATATCAACAGCTGCCACCTACGATTCCGTTATTTTCGTTAGCGACCTCACGCATAGTTACCCCAATTCTCTTCCACCTCAGATCATAAGCATACCGATATCTAGCATGCCGGCTCGTAAAAAGCTCGGAGCACGCGCACTCCGGCTGTCGTCTTCACTATTACTTTAGATATTTGATTGACTTGATTGATTATCTCTCTATCGTAGGCATCTATGCTAATCATATATATTCCACTCTATACGCAACCCTTGCCTATTTGCGGATTTCAACGTCCGGTTTGCAAACTTGTGCCAGCTCACGAATGGAAGAAAATATGCGACCTTGCTAAAGTACAATGCAAGCTATGGTGTGATATCACCAACTGCGGAGGACAGGCTCCTAATGCTAGCATTTTGATGTGATGGCATCTGCTTACTAGTGTGTCAGGCGAATAGACATACCAAATGCAGTTCTTGTAGACCTGGCTGGAGAGAAATATCTGAATCGAAGTACATCGCAATGATGGCTGTGAATTACTATTCTGTACTGTCGAAGAGACCAAGCTGATCATTGGAAAAGTATATAAGCGGGCCTTTTTCTCTCTCTACGCCCATCCTCTTCATCTTGCAGCAAGCACAATCCATTCAAATACATTCCACCCAGAAACCAGAAACCTTTCCCTGAACTCCTTGAATGATTTCCTATAACTATTATAGCTGCGGCACACTTTTAAGCAGAAATTTCAAATTTTCGGGTATTTCTGTTGGATTTGGAGATTTTTTTCCCAGAGTTCCGCAAGCACCACCACCAAGGTCTTATGGAAGATGAAGTACTCGTCAGCATTCGTGAGTTTGGGCAAGTACCTGTAGGTTCTTTATAACGGCAAGTTCAGTTTGTATATCAATTAACTTATTCTTTGACCAATCTTCTGTACTGTAATCCTCTGGAGGAAACAAATCTCTTTTAAGATCTTCTACTGGGATGCTTTTATTGAAATAGTGATGCTAGCGAAGCTTGATTGTATATTATCTAAGAGTGCCACAAGTCCATATATATATGAGTACAAGTGTGAATGCGTGCGTACGCATCTATGTATAGACCCTTCAGGCCGACAGCAATCTCCGGTCATACGAGGCTCACCTCCGGCCATACGAGACTCACCTCCGGCCATACGAGACTCACCTCCGGCCATACGAGGCTCACCTCCGGCCATACGAGACTCACCTCCGGCCATACGAGACTCACCTCCGGCCATACGAGACTCATCTCCGGCCATAAGAAGACAGAGACCTATCATACAATAGCCTTTTCTATGGAAACTATAACTACGGCAACGACCATATTGATCTTGAAAAGCTTGATTTATTAAAATTAACACTAGATATGCTCTGCCCTATTCACGGAATCACTCTATCTGCGGATAGGGTGACGCTTGGTGTGGTGTAACTGTCTTCATTCCCTGCTTACCCATCAAATCTCAGGGTTTTAAGGAGGCTACTATGGGATCATCGCTGGCGCATGTACACTACATTCATTTTTGTTTCTTGCTTCGCGGAGCGTAGCAAGAGTGGGGAGTGTTGCATGTAAACTTAGAATATCAGCCTTAGCCTCTATGAGACCAATATGAGCTGATGAGAGAGTATGGGCTGACGATAGAATACGGGTTAATGGAACTTGGTCGAAGCCTCCGTGATACTGAAACTTACAGATACGAGCTTACAAGGCTCAGCGTGATAAAGATAGAAGAGCTAGTACATGATACTACTGTATATATGAGCCTACAGACAGCATACAGCATAGGTAGAGATACAATCAATCATCATCACACAAAGTAACATTCACCCTTACCACAGTGCCCGAGCAACTTCCAGCTTTGTCCCAATGTCCATACTAACTTCCTTAACAAAGGCACGTATACGCTGAAAATCCGGACACCATACTTTCGTCTTGCCGCGGAGGCTTCTCATTCCGGCGGTGATGTTCTCTTTTCTCGCCTACATCTTCGAAGATCTATAGAAACCTGAAACTGACGTTGGGACAGCCAACGATATTTCTCCACCATTGCCAATCAGCAAAGAACCTTGACTCCGAGTCTGAGTGTGTTTCATATCGTTATCTGAATACTGGAGACGATTGCCTCTTTCTTGACTTTATCTACCGCTATGGTTATTGTATCTATCGCTCTGTAGTTGAACGATACAGGGATGTAAAGACTCAGGCCTGACTCCTGACAGATTTTTGGCCTCTTGTCGAAGAGGAAGGGCGTCGGGCGGCTTGGGAATTCGTCATCCGCCGCACGGCAGCCGCTAAGCGCGATCCAACTTAGCAACATCTGCTCTGTAAGAAATCCCAACACCTAACCGAAGGATTCTTTCCAGCCATCCGCAGGCTGTCGTACCAACACTGAGTCAGAAACTCATCGGCACCTATGGAAGATCGCAGAAATCAGGCTGCAGCTTCACGTACGATGCCACAAGTCGCTTTTCCACTACCGTGCACAACATAATATCTCCAATCAAGTATCTTCTCTGTAGCGGGACCTACAGAGCCTCCAGTCAGACAACCTGACACCGCTTGCCGAAATCTACACCAAAAGTTAGTTGCCATCCATTAATCCTAACAAAAAAACTGTATCAAAAAGTGCGTACGTCAATAGATCATCAGAATCCTTAAACATCCTCCGCAAACTCAATTACAGTCGCTACTATCCGTTTCACTCTTCGCGACCACCAAAACTCTTCAAGAATATTGTCCAGTTTATCGGCATATATTTCGTCTGCGGTCCTTTCGATTGTCGCGTCTTGTTCATCTTCAGATTCAGCCTCGTCATCTTCTACTTCATAGTAATTTTCGAGCTTGAATGTAACACATTCAACAAAAAGCGGTATCTTCCCTGTAAGGTCCTCGATCTCTTCATTGTCTTCGTCTTTGAGCCGAATGGGAATGTTGGCCTCATTAGCTTACCATCACGTCTTCATTTCTTTCTGCTACCAGTTAGAAACAGTGAAAGTCGATGATACTTAAGAAACTTTCATTACTTAAACTAATGTTCTCAAGCGGTCAGATCAACCACCCAATCATCTATAGAGTTGTAGACCGGCCACTCTTGTTAAGACCACCCTTAGCATAGACCGGCCAGATCAATAGTCGAAAAAGCCTAGATATCTTTAGATATTTAGAGATATCTATCTTGGCATAGATAACTGTAGATACGATAAATATCTACAGGTTTCTGGCGCTTAGAGGGAAAGCGGTGGATATTCATAACCATCTACCGGTATTTATGAGATGCGAGCCCAAAGAGCAAAATATAATGCCCGGGGTTTGTCTACCTAGTGCAAGTAGTCTAAATCCTGTATCAATTGTTGTTGATCAGCACGGTACTAAAACCTGAGTGAGCACAAAAAGTTGAAGCAACAGCAATGGGAAGAGTACAAGAAAGCTTGATCCTGGGAAAGCAAGCTGAGTAGGAGTTTCCGGCGGGTTAAGATCTTATTGGGCGATCGGGATCATTAATTAGTGCTTGAGAGGGGGTGGGTGAAGCGAGCCGGTGTTCCGGTGGCTATGAGAATTAAGCTGAAGTTAAATACAAAATAATTTGGAAGGAGTGCGTTCCACCAGTTACTTTGGAAATTCTGGAAAGCGAGGAGGTGAAAAGTCGAAATTATCTTGCTATTGAACAGTTCTCCAAATCTCCATCTCATCCAGGGTAATAGTCCTAAATGTATAAAGAAAGACGTACCTAAGCCAATTGACATAAGCTGCAGTAGTCGCCGATGGACATTTCGGACTTGCGGCATAAATCTAGAGTCTTAGGAAATGCTCTATTTAGCCTTACATCGCCCCAATCCCGCACCACATCGATATCAATTTGCCCCCCCTTTTTGCAATAGTATACGGAGGTATGGAACAAATTACGCACTCTTGTATGGGCAGGCAGACTAGACGCAACAATGAAACAATGTCTGCAAAAAACGAAGAAAAACAAAAAATGTTCCTTCTAGGCTTTACCCTTACCGCAGTGCCTGAGCGACTTCCACCTTGTCCCAATGTCCAAGCTGACTGAGGCACGCATATGCTGAAAATTCGGACTCCATATTTTCGTCTTCCCGCGGAGGTTCCTCTTTCTAACTGTGATCTCTTTGCTGCCTTCTGGCCTACATCTTCGAAGATCCATGGAAACCTGGAACTAACGTTGGGATAGCCGGCGATGTTTCTTCACCACTGTCAATTAGCAAAGAACTTTGGTTCCTCGGTAGTGGTAGCAAGGTAGCATGCCTTATAAATAGGAGATAGAAGCTTCAGTGCGCATCCTCCAGCCGATGAACTGGATTCCTCGTCCTGACAGCACTCTAATTTATTATTTGAGCGAAACTCGCTTAAGTACTCCTTGAATAGCAAAGTTGTGTTTCTCTTTTGTGGTGAACGGGAATATCTTGCAATCGTGGCTGCCCTTGTGCTAGAGAGCACTAACTGGGCTTAACTAAGACTCTAGTCAAGCAATCAGTCTGGAAGGCAATCCGACTCACACTGTCCCGCTCTGCTGAGTCTAGTCTCGGATTCGAAAGCTTACCGAGATTGTCACTATCGGTAACACCTGCGATTTGATTGACGGGAATCAACGTGACGATAATATTATTGGGTCTATCCTATGATAAATTTGCCTGGGCGTCGACAATGACGTCCAGTCGAGCAACGTTTTTGACCATTCGACCGCCCACGTCATTTACAAATTACAGTTTCTCGCAGATTTGAAACCGTTTGAAATATGCAGGCGAGTTTATGGTTGAATAGGTTTTCCATGTTTGGTGTCAGGCAATCCATGGATGTTTTCTCGACCGGCTTTGTTTTGAGGATGGTTTTTGATGGCCAAGAATAGTTGATAAAGAACTGCTGGGTTACGTCCCTCGTGGCCTTCCCAAGTTTGTGCCTAGTGATATACTCCTCGCGTTTCTGAGGTAGTGGATCGACCAGGTCGATGCTATGTTCATTGCTACTATTCGAGTCCGGCTCAGTCAGCTGCTATTTGAGTGAATGAGACCGATCGATACTCACAATTATTGGTGACCCTTTCCAACCCTTTGGGCACTTAAACCTGCCTTCGACCAGGGTTCCCAACCGTCCGTCCGGACTGGCGTCTTTCGGGGCCCAGCACCACCGTCCAGACCGGGTGAACACTTTGCTTGCCCTGGGGCGTTCCGGGTCGAGGCTAGAATTCCTAAGGCCTGTTCAAGGCGAATGTAGTTCCCCAGAGGATCCGGGCCACTCACGATGAGCCCGGGCCAATGAATAACGCCTCGGCACCCCGTACAAAAAATCACGAGCCCGAGCTAGTGGAAATAACCTGACTAACAGATACGCATTCTAGAGGTAGTTGACGATAATCAAGACCGGTGATCAAGGTCGGTGTTCGGGGTGGGAAGGCTAGAAGGTAATGGAGTAATAAGTAGATAATCAAAGCGGACGATCAAGGAAGAAGATACTATGGTAAGAACATAGGAGGTTAGGCAGGTTGAAGATTAAAGTTGACGATCGAGCGTGGTGTGGAAACAGGAAGTGGCGGAGAAGGGTCAGTACTCTGGCCGCTTAGGGTACATACTTAAGTACTTACCAAACCCAAGTATACCGGCTTCGCTAGCTACACACTTAGGTAAGTAGGTAGATAACAAGGCACCTTGGCTTCATATCAGGACAGCCTGCGACTAGTTCAGTGGGTTAACTATGACACCAGTTAAATTTTAGATAATAACCGAAATATTGTCTCGCACCAGACGTTTTACCCGGCCTCGACTAAACCCTCAACCCTAAATCGCTGCGCTGGGGTTGAGAATTTAGCCGACCCGCAAATGGGTTGAGCGCGCGATTTAGGAGGCGCGGTACGAGGTCCAAAATCACGTGCGACCCGCTTTTGGTCTGGTGCGAGACAAACCGAAATAAGTAAATGAATCCAGACACCAATTGCCCGAATGACTGGTTTACGAGCACATGCTTTATGGAATGTTAAATCTGAGCATTTATTCTCTTACACTCTTACATGCTTTCCTTGATCGTTGATCGACCTTGATTATCCATCTTGTCTGTTGTCATCAACAATCATCACCATCGCTTTGAATGTGCATCAAAGCATGTGTTCTTCGCCTCCTCTTTTTGAACTTTCGTCCTTTCAATATCACTATGCTCACAGTCGTCCCGCTAACCTCTTTCGACTATAGGAATCTGTGGATCATACTAGGCTAGCGGATCAGAGTTCGGGGTCTGATCAGGATCCCCGAATGGTATGTTCCCATCTTCCATAATCTTCCGTGTTACAGCAGCTAACAGTGTCAATCTATGGTGATGAGAAGCGCTCGATTGCAGCGAGAAACTCTCGACTAACTGGTAACTCGTATACGGTATGCACCTCGTTCTTTCCTTCCTTCCTAGCTTTCTTCTGCCCACTTGCTCGCTTAATTCGAATGCTAATGTTGTCTTGTATAGGGTTTCGCTACACGTACTTTCACTGCTGGACACATCGGTCCTACCCCTTATAAAAGCATCAGTTGTCGAAATGTGACAGACCGTGATTTAAACCTCACGCCAATGAACATGCGAAGACGAATTTGGAATCGGGTTCTTGTCTCTCTGGATGATGATTATGTGGATAGTTCTCAGTACAAGATCGAGTACTTGGAATTCTTGCTTCCGCCTGAGAATTGCTCTCTGCCAGAACTCCAGATGTGGAATCCCCTCCTGCGAGATTTGGTCACGATGATATTCACAGAGCTTCAACACATCCTGTGTTTGCAGCTGGACACTGAGCATTCCAAGCCATCTGGAAATGGAAGTGACTTCTACATAAGAGTCTTAACTTTGAGCAAAGACGAGATGCTTCGAATCATCCAAAACTGGGAATCAAAACACTTTGAATTTGCCCAAGTGGTCGAGTGGAAGCGATCTATTGAATTGGCTGTTACCAACGGATGCTATAATATCATGTATGTTGGGCAGGTAGAGGGAGGAGGAACCCCGTGGAATCTTCTCTAAGAGGATTACGATCGTCGTTACGGGATTCTGGGCCGTTTGTCTCATCCTTGGTTGGCTCCGGTGATAAAAATAGCCTTCACGATCGGTAGCAGATCAACCTTATACCATCAGCTTCAGTAACGTACCTCTAGGTACCCTGACTTATCATGGCGTATGCCAATTTACAAGTTTAAGTTTCATCATTTCTTTGTCGGCTTTCATCATTTCTCATTGCCGTTGAGTACCCTGCCATCTCTTTTCTGCAAGTTCCATAGTTTTAAAACTATTAACAGCTTCGGTGCCAGCTACCAGCACCTTCACCGCCACCATGGCCAATGTTGGGCTTTTGGAAGTGTGTCGCAACTCTTATCACTACAGCAGGGTGAAAACCGCATGTGACATCGGAGATATGAAGCTTGGAAGTTGTGGGAGGGGTGTGGATGAGAGGAGTGAGAGGGAGTGAGAGGGAAAAGAAACAGGGCAGCGGGAGGATTCTGGGGAGCGAGTGATATCACTAGAACAAACTGGAAATAAGTTGTGGGATTTGTAAAGCAAAATTATAGAGCTAATATTTTGCTTATATTTAGTCACTTTATCGAATGCAACATCAAATGGCTTCATGGTGTAGTTGGTTATCACGTCAGTCTAACACACTGAAGGTCCCCAGATCGAGCCTGGGTGAAGTCATTATTTTTCTGCACCCATTGGCTGTTGTCACTCTTTTCGACATTGCTCCAATACCCCCGAACCGCCGTAGGGTTCGTCAGGAGGGAAAGAAACCCCTGAGATAAGTGGAAGAGGGGCACGTTTTGCGGTCAGGAATCCTACTCGCATGTACTCTAGGAAAACCATTTAAGATGTACTTCTACAAATATTTACGACTTTGTCAGCGCGACCTGACAGTTGAATACAGTGCTCTGAGCACTCCAATGAATAGCCCAACGTAAACACTGCATGTACTGTATGTCTCATATCAGGTTTTGTCAGCTTAAGTGCAGTGATGAGTTTTTTTATCAAAGAGTATAAAAGTGCTGTCAATGATCTGCGAACTTGCCACAAAATCCGAATGTAGGGTACAATATCGACCACGTATTTGACAATGAGATCTCTGCAACAGTTCGCCTAAATAAAGTTGTGCGTAATGTATATCATCCCTGCAGACCCAAAACTCGGTTGTCCGAGCTGTATCTCGAGAAATATATTCCGTCCGCCAGTGTTCAGCTGACCATGAAATTACATCCTCCTCGAATTCTGAGCATCAAAATGGGAACTCGAATATAGCTTGTAGAGTAGATATAATATTACCGTCCCCTTAAAAAACCCTTGAAAAGGTGGGCTCATCGGGTGCGTTTCATGAACTCATCGATTGTTGCGTTTGTGTTAGTTCCGCAAACAAAAGTGAAGTGAAACTTGTAATTGACGATATGCATGCGATCGGTGGTCATGACGAGCCGGTCACTCTTGGAAATCGTGGTACCCCACGAGTACCGCTGCAAGTCGATCGGTATCGTTGACGTTCTCAAGAGCAGCTTAGCTATTTCGTCCCTAATCAAGATTGTTACATATCCATGCAATCATGGCAATCTATGAAATAAGCTAGGATATTGGTTGGTGTGGTGGAGGAAATATTCCACCAACGGGGTATATATATGCAGCCCTCACAAAAACAAAGTAAAAACGCTACCACATGCATGCATATGCAACTCCATCCGCTGTGGCCGCGGGGGGTTTCCGTCCGGATCTGTCGATCTCAACCCTAACGCAACCTCCTCTCTTCCCATCACAATAAACCTACATCACAATCGGTGCGCCAGTGGGCAACGCACGCTCCATCGATGGTGAATATCTGCCGAGATCGTAATGGTGCACCTGGAAGGTTCAAGAGGAGTTGTATATAATAAAACAATGAACGATCGGGCATTGTGCTACACAATGAGGCAGATATAAACATCTTGTGGGATTCCCACGCCCAAACGTCCCAAGACCATTAAGCAATTTATCAATATCATTTCATGCCCCGATATTTAAGGCATGCGTAGAGAAGTTCAGCCGGATTTTTACGAAAAAATCAATCTAAAAACGCGGGTTTGTCGAATTTGGACGTCGGTGATCGGCCGAATATCTGCCGTGCTTGACCCCGCAACCAGACTAATGCTCTCTATGTTAGATCTGAGCCTCTCTAGCTCAGGATATGGAGGGAAACAGCTGATGCATATACTGCTGAGCAGCTGAAAAGAATGGTATGTATAGATACTCTATAGTATATGCTCGCCTACTAAGAGGTAACGTCGACACTTCTAAACTTAAGATTCACGGTGCCTTGCTAGACCTGCTGCAAGAGTTAACAAATTCGTCAGTTGTATTCTTCGTCTGGTCAGCTGAAGCCCACAGCCAGCATTAACACTCCAACCAACTTTATCTGAATTAAATTAGTAAGACGCGACTGCCGGCTCGAAAGCATTGCAACCAATCGACATAGCGAGCAAGACTGCATGGTCAAGATTTTGTGCTTTGGGATCGCGAATTTGATATTTCAATTGCAACCCGCTGCTGCTGCTGCAGTTTCTATCGTTTCGGTAAGTTTGCTTAAGCTGAGAATGAGGGAAATCATGTTTCATAGACATCGGGAAAGAAGGTTAAGCACAGCGGTGAACAGAGCTACATCCCAACTATTTGATATTACTTTCTTTTTCGCAACTGAACCGGCTGGTAATAACCGTCCGTCTGGAGAGTTGAAAGGAATCCTTGACTTGTGATTGCCGTAACTATAAGACCCCTCTGTTTGCCACCCATTGCTTAACAAAGTAGCCCTTCTCTTACAGCTGGGTGCTTCATCTTCTCCTCTTCGTTCTAACTCCCGTCACCATGACTTACTCTATCTCTGAGCTCCGTGCCAACATCGCACGCCTCACAGTCGAAGAGCAGGTCAAGCGCTCTGTTGACAAACTCAACCAAATCCTCAATAAACCTGACCCTCCCAATGCTCCCTTTGTCCTAGATGGGCCGTCCCTCGCCATGCCTTTGCCTGCATTGCTCGACGCCACCAAGCCCGCTCCCGGCTTCGAAAACTTCAACCCTGAGCCGCCTCCCTCCTTCGCCCCGGGATTCGGCACCGACCCACCCAAGGCCCCTGAGGCCCCCTCTCCTCTCTTCCATGTGGGTATCGTAGGCGGCGGAATGGCGGGCTTATACACCGCCATGATACTCAAATCGCTAGGGCTCAGCTACGAAGTCCTTGAAGCATCGGGAAGACCTGGTGGGAGGGTGTGGACGCACAGGTTTTCGGATGCTCCCGGCGACTACTATGATGTTGGCGCTATGCGATTCCCGGATATCCCGATTATGAAACGCGTTTTTGAGCTCTTTAAAACCCTGGGGATCACAAAGGATGAGTCGAACAACCCCGAGCAGGGGAAACTCATCCCGTACTATTTCAAGGGCCCGAATAATCCGTTGTACTATAATAATATTTTGGTGCCGGATGGAAAGGTACACGGGGATGAGTTTCATGTTTCGACATCGAATGGTGGCATGGTCCCAGATTTGTAGGTTTCTGCCCGGCTATAGACTTGTTGCATGTTACTAATGATGACGGATGGATAGCTGGGTGGCTAAAGGTTACAAAAAGATACTGGGAGAGGTTCTCGACGAGTGGAGGAATGACTTTGCGGATGAGACGAAGTTCAAAGCCACGTGGAAGAGGTTGATGGACTTAGATGCAAGGGCGACTTCATTGAGAGGGTATATGATTCAGAAATTTGCAATCGATAAAGAAGGTAAACCAAAGGAGAAGCCAAATACCCCGTAGGTTGTCCATGCCAGTATTGGTCGTGTGTACTGAAATTGTAAATAGCAACGAGCTATACTATGTCACCAACTGGTGCGAAACAATGGATGCGTAAGGGCACACGCTGTTTCCCCGATATTCTCACTGACGTCTCACTCAGTGCATCTACTCACTACGATGAAGCATTCACCTCTCTCCTCCTCCACTCGCTCGAATTCGAATGGCCATCCGGACCGTACGCAATCGATGATCCTTGCCCAATCGTCGAGCAGGCCGCTACTGAAAACGTCTGGTGGTGTGTCAATGGCGGCGCCGACATCATAGCCACAAAGATGGTCGAGCACCTCGGGAAGCACCCACTGTACAACCACCGCGTAACGTCCATCAAGCGCAGCCGCCCTATCCTAGTCCCCATCATGACTACGACCAACACGGCCACAACAGCCCCTTATCGACCAATAGAGGTTTCCTTCCGCGGCGCCAACTCCAGACACTACTCCCACGTCATCACTACAACCACTGTCGCCTGTCTGCGCACCATGGATCTCACCAACGCCGAGCTCGACTACGCCCAGCGCGAAGCGCTCCGAGTCCTGCGTTACGACTCTGCCGTCAAAATCGGCATCAAGTTCTCCAAGCGCTGGTGGGCCGACGACAAAAAGATCAAGCAGGGTGGTTTGGGGAAGACCGACCGGCCAACCCGCGTCGTCGTATACCCCTCGTACGCACTCGACACTCCCAAGGGAGAACCTGGTGTACTACTCGCATGCTACAACTGGAGTGAGGATGCAGCACGAATCGGAAGCCTCTCGGACGCTGAAGCACTCTCGGTCATCCTCGCGGATCTTGCGGTCATGCATAATATCCCAGAGACGGAGTTGAAACAGATGGTAATAAGCTACCATGTGTATAACTGGTACCATGACGAGCTCACGAACGGTGCGTTCGGGTTCTTTGGACCAGGGCAGTATTCGACGTTGTTTGGAAGGTTGCAACGGCCTGCGGCAGGTGGGAAATTGTTTTTTTCAGGAGAGATCACTAGCATATATCATGGGTGGATCGTGGCGAGTCTTAATAGTGCCCGCAGATCGGTGTATCAGATGTTGCTAGCACAATGGTTACAGAGCAATCCTAGGGAGAAGATTTATATACTGCTACTAATGATCCTGCTGAATATCCTATGGGGCACGGATAAGTACGAGCCCAAGACTGAGACTGACGATGACCCGAAGGGGGTGGCGGGGTGGCAGGTCTTATTGGGATCGTTGGACCCACAGTATAAGGATATCTAAGGAGGGACGGGTTATCTGGCTTGGTTTTAGTTCGTTTGGTTATGGTTAGTTGCTTGAGCTGTTTTTATGGAATATCACTGCGTTCTTGACATCGATTCGTCTTTCCTAAACAATTAACCAGCTACAGTAGGGGCAGTTTGAGTAGTCATTGATTCAAGTATGGAAACTTGGCCCTGACAGGACTAGAACCCGAATTTTCCAAGAGATAAATAAGAACTGATGCTTAGCTTAACTGGAGTGCTCATGGTGCAATAAACGCCGGATGATATGAAATGCTAGGTGCCGTAAACACAACCAGGGTTCCAAACCCGCAACGCTCATTCTTTTGTCCATTGTGTCAAGAATGCTCGACAGATGTCAATCCGTATCGGTACCCCAGCAGTGTCCGAGGATTAATAGATCAACACATACCGTATTCACTCAAATTAATACTTTGCTACGCCAGTAAGCAGTCCGAGAATATCCACTCACTTATAAGGTACGCTAACGTATGTGCTTAGTCTCTGGGCTAAAAGCGAGGCGGATAGTTTTACCCGACTACGTTTTCGTCGGTGGTGGTAGGCTTTCTGAGATATGTTGATTCGACAGTGGCGCTGACATGACTCAAAGGTACGGCTGTGGCTAGGGAATTGCCACCCTTAAGAAGGTTGGCGACTTGGTGGCTGGCAGTGATTGGACGCTAGAGAGAGTAAAAAACATCTGAAAAAGGCAAAAATCTTGTTAGGAAGGGTTAAGGGATTTGGTGTGTAGGAAATAACAATGAAGTGGACGGCTCATACGATTTTTTATATTTGAACTGATGAGTTTCTACATTATCTGTCAGCGGGGAGATTTAGTGAGGCCATGAGCTGAGCCGGCTAAAAGTTTGACTCAAAGCTTTTAGCTCGAGCATTTAGCTAGGGTCTGTTCCCTTCGTGAGCTGAGCCAGCTCGAGGGCTCAGGACGTGCGAGTGATATTTCCATGATGGATCATTCTTACCTTCAGATAGTCCAAAGCGACTAGTTAAAGCATTAGCGCTGTTGAATCTGCAATGGGCATCGTAGTCTCAGACTGCTTACTCCGCTATGCTATTTGACTATGGGTGTCGCTTGGCCGCAACAAGGGGGCAAAGCAAAGTCACGAGTTGCAGCTTGTAATTGGTGTTTAAACGTTTACAGCACCTGGAAGTAACAAAGAATTATACTCATATCCGGTTCCCATAACAACCCTAATGCGAGAAACTAGGTAGGATGCTTTGCAGAAAAGATATTCGGTTCTTGAGTGTTTAGGCTCGCCCAATTTGGCCAACACAACATCAAATGGCTTCATGGTGTAGTTGGTTATCACATCAGTCTAACACACTAAAGGTCCCCAGATCGATCATGGGTAAAGTCATTGTTTTGACGCTTCCCAGCGTTCGAGACTAATTATTTTGTACACCACATGTACATGCTTTTAGTCGTGCCTATCTCATCTTCTCTCACTCAACATACAACGTTATACATTCTAGCAACCAACCCTCATACCCCTACGCTCTCGAACTCATCATATCTGGTCTCCTTCCCTGCAACCTCCTAGTATCCCCCACTTTCTTCATCTCATACTACCCCCTCTATATTAGCTTCTTTCCTCTTTCAGCTTTTATTCAACTCACCAACGCAGTCAACCCACTCCCCGCAAACGCCGCAGCCGCGAACCACTCAAACGCCGTGAGAGCATTTGCCTCTCTACACCTCTTCTGTCTATTCGCATGTATCCCGCCACCATTAATAATCCCATTATTCGCTAGAAAGCTCTGATCCCCGCAGCTTCGACCACCTAGGGATGCAGCCATCGCAATACCGGCGCAGAGAAGAAAGATGAAGTTTACACTGTCGAGAACGGTGACGGCGAGCGGGGAACGGATTGAAGGGAGGAATAGGGAGGGGATTAGGTAGAATAAGGATAGCGCCGCCAGAGCCAAAGCCCACATTGAGTAGTTTAGACGTGTCGGTGTGCCGCCGTAGACTTGTTGTTGCAGCAGCCCGCCGCACAGGCCCAGCATTATGGTGACGAAAATTAATTGGAGAATGCGAAGGAGAGTTTCGGGGAGCTTCATGATTGTAGTTTTTAGGGGGAGAGGAGGAGATGGGGGGTGTTATGGGGGCAGAGGTGGACCGGGCGGGGGTTGCGTCATAGGTGAGGTCGGTGTGAGGCAGAGGTTAACGGAGCTGTCGAAATTGTGCGGTGACCTTGTCGAGTGCAACATTGTGAAGCCGAGGCTGATCAGCAGCAGAGTGATGGGAGATGGTAAAGGAATTTGGATGTATGGTGCGTATGTAGGCGCAAGCATTTGGGACTCGGACTGTTCACGCTGGTGATCATCCTTCAATGCGATTGTTATCGTGAGGGTGGTGATGGTGAAGATTGTTATGGAGAACTTAAGTGGCAACATTATAGCAATCACAGCACTCTCGTTAGGTGACAGCAATTAAGTTAACCTTCGGCTAGCGGGCGGCATCGTTTAGGACCTACACCTGGCCTGTGCTCGGCCATTGCATTAGCCACTTAGCACCTTTAGCGCACAACAGACTTTATCAAGAAGACGTCACTATTCAATACCTGCAGAAACTTTATATACCCCAAGTTTTGAATCACTCAACTAGAGGACAGTAAACATTAGAATACCCGTAGATCATAATTAAAGAAAATTGCTTGCAACCAAATTTGACCCAGAACCATCCTAATAAAGAACCAACAACCCACCAACCCAGCATTAGCCGTGTTCCAGCGAAACACGGCTACAAAGCTGCAGTTGGGGAGAGCGGTGATAGGCATCGAATAAGGAGAATCTGGCTCCTCCAGTGATGCCGTACTGTATTCCCTACACACTCATGAAGGCAAATTTTGTTGACCCCTTTATTTCCGCGCTGATCAGCGGGCGTTGAACTTTCATTAGCAGTTGGTGACTTCCAGTAGACTAGACATTACTGCTTTAAGCATCACTCGCCGCTCTGGCTCGAAATGGTAGGATCTTCGCCGTGACGAACTGCCGCCCTGCGTGAGCGTGCAGGGGTTACAAGCTGGGGAAACCCCAGATGCTTATAGATAACCCTACAATCTTCGCGTACCACAAGAGACATCCTTTTCGAATCGTGACTAGAGAACGTGGGCCCCGTGCAAATCCAAAATTCACGTTCGAGAATTGTATGATTGGCTGTGAATCTACTAGTAACTGGTAAAGAGTGAGAATTCTCCCAGATTTGCCCAGGGCCCACGTTCTCTGCACCGACTTTCCTTCCAACTGTGTAGTAATGGGTACTGAGGTATTGGGCGCGGTCGGGTAATTTCAGAGCCGCACTCCTTTTGCTGCCAGGGATGTCCCCAGTCCAGCACAGTGAGAATGAAGCAAAGGATACCCGTGAGCAGCCCCGACGGCACTGTTAGACACGGAGTCAAGGACTTGGTGGCATATCTGGAAGTGCGCCCGACTTAACGCACCCTCGAGTACACAGCCATTTCCACGCTTACGGCACAGGATAGTCACTGACTTGATCGCCGGCTTAGACTACTTCCACTCCCTTACGCCGGGCGTTGGATCTCCTATCCCAGACGACTTCATGAGTTCGTTTCTTCTCGCACGATCTCACGTTGCTTTGAATATGACGGGAAAGTGTGTCGGGCTGTGTGCTCGTGCGCTAGCTTTGCACGTCTGCTATTTGCAACCGAAATTCGCTTTTATCGACAGCTAAGTGAGAAAGCTTACTCTAGTTAATCTTCAAATAGATTGTTCTCCAGTCCTGCTCGGATAGCGTTGGAAGTTTGGAGAGTGTTGAGGTACTCGAGCTGACACGTTTGCTAATGTCGGTACCTCACATGCACAGTTGCGTTGCAACGGTACCCGGGTTCGATCCGATATAACGGATCTAGAAAATTCCCCTATTCGGAAACGTCCGAAATTACCATTTCCTGTTCGGGGAAGTTTTCCAGCTCCGTTAAATCACTTCAAGAGACGTGCCGGCCTGCGGCCGGTAGGTGAATGACGTCATCTTCTTCCGGTGAGGTTTCTGCAGTCAGGTTAGTCGGCCGTTGTGTAGCCTCTCGTCATCTAAGCAGCAGACCTTGCCATAGCTGCTTACTATACTAAGCGCATGGGCGTTTGTTTGCAGTTTTCTGTTACTTTGGCTAATGTCGTTCGAGCTCTGGAGATGGTAGTGGCTAGTCATGGCGATACTGGTATTGAATTGATAGGTGAAATCTCCAGTAAAATTATACACAATATCACTTTCCAGTGGTCTCAGCTTGTCACTGCCTGTTATTCCCTTATGTACATTTCATTGCTAATTTCTTCTATGTACTCCTGTTCCTATCCCGCTTTTCTTCTCACCCGGTTTCTCGTCCTTATCCTTCTCTTCATTCCAATGCTCACCATATACTAGAGCTTCCGGCTCCAGCGGGGGGGCGCCTTTGAGAGGTGAATGCTCAGATTGAAGAACTTAGAGACAAACGAGGCACAAGAACATTGTCTAATATCCGTCATGTCAAACCAGTATGCAAGTAAAATTCGTCACGTATAGCAGGCCAAGTTATACGTTGATAAAGTATCTATGTTGTATCGCTCAAATGTGGTGGGAGGTTTGAATAGGCTAAATGTATACCAATCATTTCAAGATTCAAAAGGCCTGCGCATTTCTGTGGAAACGGTTAGAAATTATAGCCTGTGAGAGGTCCTCCAGTGTGAAGGTCACTTACATGTTTATCCCAGAGCCAAGTATAAGACTTTTGATGAATTCATCCTTCATATTCTGGAAGCGCGTACGCCATTTCCTAGTCTTTTTGAACTCATACGTGATAAATCTTCTCTTCTCTTCCTTGAATCCCGCCTCCTCCAAGCAAATAGTGGGGTATATTTTGAGTTCATCCTCAATGTCCGACTCCTTCCGGCTGGTGGTCAAAACCTTGATATCTTCACTCATGGAGACCCTGACGATGAAGTCAAGCAGATCTCCTCTAGTCGTGGTTGGACACTCATCAACGCCATCAATAACGACGACCGAGCGCTGGTAAAGTCTGCTCACTCTCAAAAAGTGGTCCGTGAGGTCTTTGACGTTTGAAGGCGGCCCCTGGCCATCCGCATGCTCCGAAATAAGGCGTTCAAGCACTTCTCCAGTTGAGTGGCCGTCCAAACCCCAGATCAGCTGAGCCAAAAGTGACCGTATTATGCTTGAAGGTGTTCGGGCTTCATCTTTGTCGTATTGGCAATAGAAGTACACGAGCCTGGAGTTCGGTGATGGTTCGTTTTCGATCCGCTCTATTATGCTAGATCTGCTCCGCTCCATCAGTAACATTCAATATATAACTTAACTCGGTGGAGGGGTACTAAACGCCAAAATGGTTTTTCCGACTCCTGGTATCCCTTGAATCCACAGTCCTGTAGACTGAGAACGTTCCCAGTCCAGGTAGAGTTTATGTTCGAATAACCAGTCTCTTGTCTCTTCTTGTTGTCTCTCAATCGACTCCTCGTGCTTGACATTGTAGTGCACAGGCGACAGCCAACTCGCGAGCGCGTGGAGCTTCTCTTCTAAAACACCCGAAGTTAACGGATTATTATTTCACTTGTCTGTCATATCGAAAGGCATGGTCCGTACTCTGTGCTTGAGTTCCTCCGTCGTGTATGTCTTTCGACTGTTGCGCGCGTACTTCCTCCACTGACGATTCCGCCCCTCGTGCATCTGTTTCTACCTCTAAGGCCACTTGCCTAACCCACCATGAGCGTGGAGCGAAGCGTAGGAGGTGAGGTTATAACTTACGCAGTATCTGTCTGCAAAGCGAGTTCGAACGTTTGCCGGTATCTGCTTAGCCGAGATATGAATACTATAACTTCCGTCTCTCTAAGTGGCCATCGCAGTCGCATTCCCATACTGCTCCGCACTTTGTTGCCAAAACTGCTTTCCAACTTGGTCAAGATGGTCCCCAGCGTCTTCTCATAGTCCTGGAGCGTCATCGATAGCTGTGAGATGCGCGGGATCGGATCTCCAGTCGCGCGGATTGAATACTCGAGGCGATGATCTGCAAGGCGACGACGCAGCCCATCAAGCGTTGTGCCGACAGCGGTCAATTCTTCAAGTAACGAACCGATGATTGTCTTACAACCCCGAGCAGATATAGAGAACTTGTAGACCGCGCCCAGTACTTTCGCCGCGAGGTCGACGATGCTGACGATGCTTGCTGCTGTTGCGAGTGCTTCCATTGCATCAGTCGATGGTTTGGTTCACGATATTGACGATCAAGACAAGAGTGGAGGAAGAGCTATGCTCTGGTAAATTCTCAGGTCTTGTGTGGGATAAGCTCATGTATCAGCCCCTGTGAAACCATGAAGGGTGTCAGAGCGGCTGTGAAGTACAGCTGTACGAATGCGAAATAATTGATTGGTCGACAAACCATGTTCCTACTATAACTACATCTTCAAAATATATAAGTAAACTCGGTTTCCCTTGCGAAATATGGCAGATGAAATTTAAAGTGGAAAACACACCTGATTTAATAAAACACAGCGAACTTGATATATCGCAAGTCATTCCAACCAAACTCGTTACACCTGCAAGTCGAACTATGCATGTCGGTATAGTTACACGAGCAAAGCCCAAACAGCTCGAACATGTACTAAAAGTACTACTCTGCAGGCGCCACCTGCACAAACTACTTGTTAATAGCCGAATAGTAGGATTATAACCCACTAAGAGCGGGGCAGAGTGATACTAAAAATTCACCGACATACAAATTATACTTTATATAACATAGACAGATTATGAGATCACGATGAACTGAGGTCCAACGGGTCAATGATCACAGTAAAATTTGTAGCTTCGGTACCGAGTCGTTCTCGGAATGGTAATGGACACAACAGATCGAACGTTTCAGATACTCTCATTTTTTGCTCAGAATTCTCCCCATTTGTGATGCTGTAAGAAGTAGGCTGTTGTTTGTTGCCCTAGCGTAATTTCCTACCAAGCAGCTTTCGTTGCCGCAGACAAAATATAAGAATAATCAAACCCGGGAAGTATAACTACAGTACCCCGCATGGTCACCTACTGCTGTACTAACCGGAGATGGAAAGCCTTGCTCTCGTTGCTAGAGAACATGCAGAGACGATCTCGATTTCTTTGTTGCGCTGTGTGGATCACGACACCGCGCCTCATCTGACGTAGTCAGCATGTATTGGAATGGATGATGTCGACTGGGTGTCGACATTGAGATGCTCAAAAGTTGAGGTGGGTGATTCGTAGTGAGTGGCATCGGAAAGCTTATTTGGTGAAGAAGCGATGTCGACATTGTGAGGTGGGCAAGTTCAGCGTTGTGAAGTTGAGGATAGTTTGTTCGGATATTCGACGGGCTTCGTCGGAGGACTCTGCGCCGGAATTACGTATTTCCGCGATGCAAGAACACTACCACGTAGCTTTGAGATGGTGAGATGACGGAACGGGAGAACAAAACTGAGGTGTGTTTGTTCAGTTATTCATTTTGGATCGCTAGAGCTGCTGGTTCATCGAGGAAGGTTGCTTACATTGGGTCGGTTATCAGAGCACGACGGCGAGCGGGAAAGATGAGGAGAACATGAACATGTGCTCTCTCGAGATCTCGATTCCTGCTTGGATACTGTACCTGTTCTGGTGTGGCTTAGTGGCTGCGATATACCTCCACCAGCCACCCCAGCGCATCTGACGTAGTTAGCGAACGAGCGAACGTTAGCGACCATCTCTAGCGCTTTAATTAATACCCCCCACCTCAACCCGCCATATCCCTCAACCCACACGACTAAACCGATAACCACTCACGATACGGCCTACCGACCATCGCGACAATGTCGCCGCCCCCGCCGCCCGGAACCCCAACCTACAACGAAGACGACCTCGCCATTCCCCCCTTTCGCCCGCGCCCAGCATCCCAACATGCGTCCTCGCCGTCCTCCTCCCCGTCGCCGCAGCACTCGACCCGATCTCCGCAGCGCCCCTCTGCCAGCAAACAGCCCACGCGGATCGACCACAAGCCCGAGAGCCGTCTGGGGCAGTATCGTATCATCAAGACGGTCGGCGAGGGGTCGTTCGGCAAGGTCAAGCTCGCAATCCACGAGGTTACGGGGCAGAAAGTCGCGCTCAAGATGATTTCGAGGAAAAACCTGACGAGCCGCGATATGGCGGGCCGCGTGGAAAGGGAAATTGCATATTTGCAGTTGTTAAGACATCCGCATATCATCAAGTTGTGGGTTGTCATGCGGTGCCGAGGTTGCTGGCGCTGAGGCTCATGCTTGCGTGCTAGGTACACGGTTATCACCACGCCGCAGGAGATCATCATGGTCATCGAGTATGCCGGTGGTGAGCTGTTTGAGTTTTTGGTCAGCCACGGAAAGGTCCCAGAGGACTCGGCGAGAAGGTTTTTTCAGCAGATCATCTGCGCTGTCGAGTATTGCCATCGTCATAAGATTGTTCACCGCGATCTTAAGCCTGAGAACCTACTCCTGGACTCGAATCTGAATGTTAAAATTGCGGACTTTGGTCTCAGCAATATCATGACGGACGGAAACTTTTTGAAGACTTCGTGCGGGTCCCCGAATTATGCGGCGCCAGAAGTGATCGGAGGAAAGCTGTATGCCGGTCCCGAAGTGGATGTTTGGAGTTGCGGCGTAATTCTGTTTGTGTTACTGTGCGGAAAGCTTCCCTTTGATGATGACTATATCCCGAATTTGTTCAAAAAGATCTCTCGTACGTCCTCTCCTCCATCGCTATCGGTATATACTAACGCAGGACAGAGGGAAAATATTCGATGCCATCGTACCTCTCCCCCGATGCCAAAGACCTTATATCCAGAATGCTTATCGTAAATCCAATCCAACGAATCACCATCAACGAGATACGAAAACACACGTGGTTTAAGAAGAACCTTCCAGAATATCTACATCCACCAAAGGAAGAGTTCTTCGACACGGGCGTCGACGTGACCAAGCTTCCGCAGCTCGAAGATCTCGAACGAGGCCCGACGGAGCGCCTCAAAGGCGAGCTCCACGACGCAGTGGTAGGAAAACTCGGCAGCACAATGGGATACCCGAAAGACGACATCCAAGATGCGCTCACCAAGAACGAACCTTCCGCAATCAAAGACGCATACATGATTGTCCGCGAGAACCAGATGATGATCCGTACCTCTCCCTCCTCCATTTTCCCCCTCCACCACTAACCCCCAACAGCACGATTATCAATGAACGCCAAAAACGACGGATTCATGGCACAATCACCCCCAGCGTGGGATTCCTTCATGCCCTCCTCCCCGCAACCCCAATCCTTCCGCCCCCCACAATCCCCCCTCTCTGGTCCACACTGGGGCACAAACCACAACAACCCAGCCTCCCGCACCGCCTCACCACTTGCCCTAACCCCAAAGGGCCTCGGCATAACAGAAGAAGAACACCTCGCAACCTCCCCACAGCTATCCCAACCCCGTTCCCCACAATCTTCAATCTCTATCCTCCCCTCCTCCATGCCCGCTTACCACGCCGCAATCATGTCTGGCACCACCTCCGCCCCGCCACCAAAATCACCCCTGGACCGCTTCACCCCCGTCGTCACAAACCCCCCGAATTACACCCCCAGGAGACCAAAACAAACGAAATGGCAATTCGGCATTCGCTCCCGTAACGCCCCACTGGAAGCTGTAGGGTGTATCTACCGTGCTCTCAAGCGCCTAGGCGCAGAATGGGTCGACCACCCGCATCCCTCCTCCCCGCCCTCCCCATCCCCCTCCCCAACCTCCTCGGACTCCGAGGACGACGAAAAGAAACACGCCTCGAAAGATCCGTGGATCATCCAAGCCCGCTGGAGGAAAGACGCTGTGTATGTACATCTTACTATACAGCTGTATCAGCTGGAACATGATAATTATCTAGTGGACTTTAAGTGTGCGGGATATGAGAGGCGGAAGAGGGTGGGGTTTGAGGAGGTGTTGGGGGGAGATGTGGATGGGAGACTTAGGGGCGGAGAGGGGGAGGAGTATAAGGAGGTTAATAGTCCGTTTCCGTTTCTTGATGCTGCGGGGGCGTTGATTGTTGCGTTAGCAGAGGCGGGGGATTAGAGGGGGGAATGTGGGGAGGAGGTTTGATGGCTTGATTTGCGGATGGATTTACTGGACTGGCTGTGAGTTGGCTTTTTGTTTTGTGCGTCGGGGCGAGGTTAAGATTCCACAATGATTTGTATGGTTTGCAATGTTTGCAATGTTTGTGAATAGCAATATCAGTGAGTGCGTGACCTTTCATAAGCATCGTGAAGCCTTCTAAAACCGGGTTAACGTTTTGTATCAGATTCAGGATGCTGTAAGACAACAACATCCCTCAGTTTGAGCTTCAGTATTAATCTTAGTCCCAGATTTCGTACATCAAGAGGGATCGAGAACTGTGTTAGCATAGATAATGCTACTTAGCTTTGATAATGTGAAGAAACGGCTGATAGTGCGCCCGATGCGGGAAACAGGATATAACAGCAACATGGCGCAGCGGAAGCGCGCCGGGCTCATAACCCGGAGGTCCCTCGATCGAAACGAGGTGTTGCTATTTATTAGCGTTAATGAGAGGTTGGAACTTTTTTTGGCTTGAGGAGGGAGGATTGTCTCGCACCCACACCGCCTGATTTGTGGTGTGGCTTGACGCTCATGCCTCGTTAAAACGTCATACACTTTAAATCCGTTTGGCGGCCAAGTAATTCGACAGCCTAGCATAGCAAATTAGAGCTAAGGATCACGAAGGCCGGATAAGAACGTTTGAGGCGAGACAAGGGGGGTATTAGGATAGAAGGGTTCAAATCTAAAAGTTCCAAACCTGCAGAAGCGTTATTTCTGTTACACTGTCATGCTTGGAACAGTTGCTTGTGCTCAGTCGTCCATGTGAAGAATACCCCGAGAACAACAGCCGCACTTGAATTCTCCCAATAGCGTTCTGGGTGTATTTGATACCCGTTACCGCTGAGGTATTGTACAAAGCTTATCCCTTATCTTAAGTGGCAGAAGATGACCAGTGATCAGGCGCTGTAAATGCTGGGTATATACAAGTTCGAAACCTGCATGTCAAGATCAACTATTGCTATTTACTTATACTTATTTCCCTTTCTCGCTGTGCCGTTTAGTTGCTTTGCAACTTCCAGCACCACTCCTCGCCATCCTACTCGCTATCCTACTGATCCACGGCGAAGCAAACGAGAACAAAAGTAGCTACAGCTTTCGAACTTCAGTGTTTGCAGCACCTGGTGTTTCATTGGCGTTTAGAGTATCATGAGCTTCTAGCTAAGCTAGGCGTCAGTTCTTGCTTACTGTAAAACTTGGATTTTGGTCATGCAATGCAAGGTTCCCAACAATCAGTTCGGTCATTACAACGGTGGTGAGAGGGAATTGTAGCTTCTGCATGTTTAGGGGAGAAAATTATATAGAGCACAGATGGGCGCACTACTGGCGAGACACACAAGACTGTTACTGAGAAAGCCTGTAATGGAGTCAGAATCAAGGGGAGATACGGCCTCACAGTTATCACTCGCTGGTACATAAAGTGGTATCAACATGCACAACTTTCACACGTGTCCGGGCGCTACAGCCAGACGCGAGTAGCGTCGAAGATTGGCAAAGGTGTTAACGGCGGGTAGTCATGGAGTCCGAGCTTTTAAGACTATGATACAACATGATTGAGCATACTATTAAAATAGACGAGCGAGATACGACTCGCTGGTAGGGTTGATAGACTTCAGCTATAAAAATCGGTGAATCCGAGGACCAAACCACCCGGGGCGAATGCTTGAGATTCTATCGGTTTAGTTCCTATGTTTTTGGCGCTTCCACTCTTTCTGTATGTAATTCTGGTACCTTATAGTCGGTCAGGAGTGCTTGCATACCCAGACGTCGACCCTCTTAATTCGATATCACTTGTGAGCAGCCTCGCTATGTTGCCTACGAGCTTATGGGTTGGGCAGCAAAGTCTGGTTTACGAGAGCAAGTTGAGGAAAATTCTTTATATTTGTTTATTATCTCCAGATTGTTTCTTCATTTCTTAACTCAATTTTGCATTGACAAAGTTCTGATCAGATAACCACTACTAGCCTCTATCCTCCGTACGCCCCCCCCCCAACCACGTCCTTCACCTCTGCTCTGCCTGGTACATTTCCATTACCATCACTTCTTCAGATAGTCCTTTTACTCGAGATCCCCAAGTAATTACCATCGATCTGCCTCAAAAGGTACGTCAAGAGTGGATCTGCATACGCTTCTTCTAGTGGATAATATCTGCCAGTTTCCTGGGTATATTCCACCAGATCCTTCTCTTCCTTAAATTTCTGCGCTCTCTGGCCCATCCGCCCACACTCATGCAAATCCACAATATTGATATGGGGGCTCATGACAGCCTGTGTCGCCGCAGTGTCAGCGGTCTGTTGCGAATGGAGAAGTTGGTAATCATAATCACACATCACGGCGGGCCTTAAGGTCTAGATTCGTAATTGACCGCTCCCCGACAACCCTACACAACCTTCCCCAAGCGTCGATGTCATCCTCCGCGGTACCGAACGTCGCACCAAAGGACTTCACTACCGCAATTCGAAAGGCTTTCCAGGCCAATTTCTGTTCGCTGTTGGGGTCTTTGTCTGCCTCACGCTGTGCCTTTGTTGTTGGCCAGCGGTAGGCCCAACATAGTTTATGGAATTGTTGCCAGAAGGGTGCATAGCGGTCATAACGGTACAACGGGTACCTGGCGAAAAACTTGTCAATTTCGTCATCGGTCCGCTTATGTGCAAGTCCCCACGATCGCTGAGGTTCTTCATAGTAGCGCTCCCAATTAGAGACACGCTGCTCGGGTTTTCGCGCCGGAGGTGTAGAGTGCCCGTTATCGAGATGCCACAGAAGGTCGTCCAAGTTGCGGAAGTTACTATTGCAGGGCGCACAGTGATGTGGCATGTTTGGCTGTAGGTGATGGGCTTTGGCGATGGGCTTTGGCGATGGAACAGAGTTCCGCACGGCACTGCGGGGAAGATAAAATGACCCAATCATCTATCATATGGTTACACCTCAAGACTTTGACACGAAAACACGTCGTGCAATATGGGATCATGGGGGATCCATGACTCGGCTGTGTCCCATAACGTCATGTTGCATGTGCGAGTATATTGACATGTACTGATGGGAAAAAGAGACAGAGGAAAACCTCAAGATGATCGACACTGAGTGTATTGGAGAATGCAACAAGTCACGAGGGCAAGTGCATATTTGCAAGGAAGTACTTAAAGTTACCAGTAAACCATGAATTACCACTCATATTTAGGGCGAATTGGCTGTTGCATGTGTATCTGCATCGTGAGCCTCATCAGGTCCGTTTGATATGCAGTTGGTGTATGAAGATATGCCTCAGGAGAGCGGCTCATATCAGTGCAGAGCGGCTCATATCAGTGCAAACGGATGAGCAAACGGAGATAGATATGGAGACGAATATGGCTGTGATTATGGGAGACAAGTCTGTATATATACGGGCCTTCGGGCCTCGAGAGATCAGTCAATCAACAAGTCTTAGAAGCATCCAAAATAACATTGGCAGGAACCATTTTGTTTGTAATCATGTTGTATTCGGCCGCTTGCGGCCATGACATACATGTTCCTAATAATCCTTCCCACTCCAATGAAATTACAAAGTAAAAACAAAGTAAAGCTGTGAGCCCCTTCCACTACCCTCTTCCCCTTATTCGCACCGTTTTCTCCTTCAACTCACCCTACCAGGGCTCTACTCCTCGTCCCCTGAGCTCTCCATAGGCAGGATCCATATTGAAACACGGTTTGAAAGCATCGCAGCGAGTGCGTAGCCGTGAGACAACAATCTAGTTAACGCCAAAATTCCTGATAATGTAAGCGACAATGCTCCCACAGCCTCATAGATGTTTCAAACATCTCTTTCCACCACTAGGACAGATCGATACCGCCGCAGAAATCCTAACTATATAGGCAACATTCAAGAAACCTTCAAAAACTGGAAGCCTACGCACGACGGAGAATAAACCCCCCAGCCCCCGCCAGCAACCAGCAATCAAGGTAGAAGACGCCGAAAGTATATGTACGAGAACGATAATGATATCGAAGACCGTTAATAGTTCGGCCATCGCGCTTCACCGCGGAAAAAGTCTTGGATGGATAAGTGAGATGGTTAGTCTGGGTGCCAAACTAGAACCTAGACACGAGAAAGAGAGGAGGATGACAATGGTTATGCATATATAGGGGGTTAATTAGAAAACCCAAAGAAGAAAGATAAAGATAAGCTTCAACAATATTCTGTGACATAGGAGCGGCGTGGGTTCTCGTCTTCAACTCCACCATCCCAATCAACTCATTCCCCGTAGTCACGCAACTTCCACTATACTCCCCGAGAGAGGATGGCCCTGCATCATCTGTGTAGCGCCTTCCTTATTAAGTTGCCTCGAATCTAGATATACCTTCTCCCCGACGCCATTGACTTTTCCAGCTGTCTCTTTCGTCCTAACCCCACTTTGTAAACGGTTAAGTCTCTCTTGGACCCCAAGTGGCTATCTCTGTGGATGCGAAGAGGGATGTATTCGTCGTTGACGTACGATGTGTCGAAGGGTTTACAGTGCCGGAGAACTTAGAATTTACCGTACCACATAACCCTTGAATTACCGTGCCGGTAAACCTACGGTTGCCTACCTGGCCGGTGAGCCTAATACTAATCTGAAGCCTTGTCTGCTGGAAGCTCGAAAGTCGCCCTGCAGTCGTCCGCCCGAAAGCTAGAAATATCTTGGTGTTTTCAAAGTGACCTCGAAGATATCAATCGTTTTCAAGTTTTCATGTCGGTGAAAGCCTGAAATCACGCTCGGAATTTTGGTGATGAACATTCTGTACTCAATTGGAGTGTAGAAGTGGCAGCCACCGGAATCTGCTACATCTACTGCGACTGAAGTAGCAGCTATAGTAGAGGATTTGAATCTCGCCCAAGATGAAGCAGCACTAGAGGAAGATATTAAGTATCTAGGTCTAGAAGCATGGTTGTACTAATAGATACTATTACCGAAAACCGAGAGCGTGAAAGAGAGGGTAGCCATTGGTGCGAGTTTGTTTATGTAAAATACAACTGATAGTTAGGAGGGTTCTAGATAGGCGATGGAAGAATTTAATTGTGTTATTGTCATCGGGTGATGTGATGTTTTGAGCTTTTGAATTATGATACTCGGTGGTCACTATTCGGCATCGTATACTATCGGCCTCCGTACAATGACGTCTAATCAACTGATCGATGCAATTGCGACCTTTTGAACCTTTGGTCTGATTGCAGACCTGTCCGGCGCTATTCGCCGATGCTAGGGTAGGTAGTTTAGAGCATCATAAGCTGCTAGTTAAGCTAGGCATCATATTAGAAAATTCAGATTTTGGTTATTTAAAATAAGGTTACTAACGGTCCTTTCGATCGGATCAGCGGTAGTAGGGAAACTATACCTTCTGCATGTTAAGGGAGAAAGATGCATAGAACACAGGCGTCTACTGGACGAGACACACGATCGGTATAGAATAGGCTGCAATTAGGGAAAACATCAATGAAGAGTAGTTGGTTCCCGCAACCATCAACTCGCGCACGGTCTTAATTAAGTCTGGTTTACGAGAACAGATTAGGGCGAATTCTTTGATGTTTGCCATCTCCATTTATTTTGCATTTTTCGGTTTCAATACTGTGTTGGCGAAGCTAAGTTAATACTGTCTTCCGTAATCCTTCCACAATATCTTTTGTAGTATTCCTTCTATTTCCCAAGTATTCATTATCGATCTCCCGCAAAAGGTACCTCAAGAGAGGCTCCGCATACGCATCCACCAATGGGAACTTTTGGCCAAACCTCTGGGTGTATTCCACCAATTCCTCCTCTGTCGCAAAAACCCTGCAATTCTCGCCCACCCGCCCACACTCATGTAGATCGACAAGGTTGATATGGGGATTCAAGACAGCCTATCCGCAGTGTCAGCAGAGTGCTTTGTGAAGGAGGAGAGGATGAATCATAATTGTCATAAAATACTCACATTGCGACGGCCCTCAAGGTCATCCGGAACTTGCCGCACCCCAGCAGCTCTGCACAACTTCCCCCATGCGTCGATGTCGTCCTCATCGCTACCGAACGTCTTGTTAAACGACTTTACTACAGCGACCCGAAAGGCTTTCCAGGCTAATTTCTGTGGGCTTTTAGGGTCGACATCTTTGTTACGTTGCTCTCTTGTTGTTGGCCAGCCTGAGAAAAAGCTTAGATAGCGGAATTCTTGCCAGAAGGGTGCCGTGGGGTCATAAGGGAAGTCTGGATAATCTTTGAAAAACTCGTCGATCTCATCTTCCTCCCGCTCCAGCGCCCCCGGCCGGGGTTGGTGTCTATGGGACGTCTTGCGGTGCTCCCTCAGGCCGACTCTGTTGACGGGGTCTCTGCAAAGGTCGTTACACTCGCGACAGCGATACGGCATTCTAGGTCCAAGAGAAGGGGGCGTTCTAGGCGTATAAGGAGAACGAGACGGGAGACTTGTTGGAAACATATCGATGATTGAGCTCTAGAACAGAGTTCCGCATGGCATTTTGAGTTGGGTGGAAGATAAAAATGGCCCAATTATCTATACGTAGAGTTACACGTCAAAGACTTTGATGCGAAAACACACCGTGTAACGTAATACCATGACTCGGCCGTGTCCATTAACGTCATGTTGCATGTGTGGGTGACGTGTACTGGTTGGGATAGAGACAAAGGAGAACCTTGAGACGATCGGTACTGTGTGTGTGGGAGAAAGTAGAAAGTTACAAGGTTAAGTGCATATGTGCAAAGGAGGCGGTTATCAAGCAGCCATGAATTATCACTCGTAGTTAGAGCAAGTCAAGTTGTTGCATATATGGTTTATCTCCCTGGCGTATGGCTTCAGTTGGACTGATGCATAATCTCTCTAAGATGATGGTCATTTCATCCTCAGCTGGAGATGCCAGACTCAGCTGGAGATGCCAGCTGAGTGTGCATGCAGGCGTACAAGACATACAAGACATACAAGACATACTCCGAATACCGCGTATATAAGTTCATGAATGTACCTGTACTTTAGAATACGAGCTTCTAGCAATCAGTATTTCAACAGGTTAGGAGCCCAGTTATCGCTACTATCTAAAATCACACGATCTTTCCTACGATCTCCTTCACGATCTCCAAAAGAGCCTCAAGAACTCTAAACCTTGTCACCGTAGCAACAGCCATATAAAGAGCACTAAAACTCAACACCATTATGAGCCATCTCCACGATCTCACGATGACTTCCTCCGAACCCGTCTTCAACAAGACCAGGTGGGGCGATATCTCTAAGCTCACTCACGACAACTATGATGAATGGAAAGACGACATGATTCCCATCCTTTCAGCCATGAAAGCATACGCAATCATCACTGAAGAGGATCCTGAATCGCAGCCACTTGACTTCGACCATGATGACAACTATGATGATTGGAAGGCTAAGGAAGCTGAGACTGTGTCTATGATCAGACTTTCCTGCTCCTCCGAAGTACAGCACATCGTCAAATGTATACGAAATCCTCACGAAATGTGGAACACACTAGAAACGAGTCTGGACACCACCGGATCTTATAATGGCAGACAGGACATCCTTCACCAGTTCCGTGCTTGCCGACCTAAGGAGGACGAACCACTTAAAGCATACTTCACCAAGCTCAGTAACTACCGCATACAACTGGGCCATACCAACGATGCAGTCACCGATCGAGATTTCCGCACGCAAATATTCACATCACTGCCATCTCAGTATGTGATCATATTAATGGTCCTAAAGCATAGAAGGCCCTTACCTACACCTGAAGAAGCCATGCATGACCTCCTAGAGGAAGAAACTACAGCCAGCCTCACCAAAGAACTTGGAGATGCATTCACAGGGGCCACCCTTTTCTCTCAACGTGGCGGCTACCGTAGGCGTGGGCGTGGTGGACGTGGTGGACGCGGCGGACGCAGAGGATGCGGTGGACATAGTGGACACGGTGGAAGCAGTGGAACCGGAGACAGCCACGAAAGTGAGTGCACCTATTGCAAAATTGTCAGCCATACTACAGATGCATGCAGGAAGCGGAAACGCGCCCAGGAGGGAGGAAACAACGGAGGAAATGACGATCGCATTTGTTTCCAGTGCGGGCTCCCAGGCCATGTCAAAGTTGATTGTGTCTCCTACAAACGTATAAAGGAGTGGTGGAAAGTGAAGAAAGCCACTGCTACAGCAGATCTCGCTACAACCGGCGACTGCGATCCCTTCTGACTAACTGCTTGTGCTCTCGCCGTGGCCGCGGCTCCGAAGTGGGTCATTGATTCCAGAGCGTCACACCACATGTGCAATGACCGCAGCAGCTTCTCAACATTCCAAAAGCTGTCACTGCCTATAGTAATCGAGCTTGGAGACAACAATTCAGTCACCGCCATGCACTACGGATTCATCGACGTTATACAAGGCTATCATGTTGAAGCCCTCCATACTCCTACTTTTCGACTTTCCCTTCTATCGATCAACCAATTGGATTTGGGCGGGCATACGACTATATTCCGGAACCGAAAATGCTCCATAACTTCGCCATCTTCCTGCAGTCTTGCTGGAAAACTAATCAATGGCATATATATCATAGTCCCCGCGACTGCACTCCTATCATCGACTACCGAGAACGGAAAAAGGAGAAAGAGAGACAGCTTGCCTACAATCGAGCCTACAATCGAGCCTACAATCGAGCCTACAATCGAGTATACAATCGAGTATACAATCGAGTATACAATCGAGCATACAATCGAGCATACAATCGAGCATACAATCGAGCCTACAATCGAATCATCACGAGCACCTATCGCAGCCAAACTTAAGTCCACTCGAAAGTCTCTTACAATCTCAGACTCAAGAATTTGGCACCGACGACTAGCTCATATAAATCCTACTGCCATAAAGTCTCTAGTCAAGGGATATACAAACGATGATTCTATGTGCACAGTCTGCATTCAGGCCAAGCACAAACAAAAGTTCATCAAAGTGCCAGTCAAGCGCACTACGAAGCCCTTTAAACTTGTACACTCGGATGTGTGTGGTCCCTTCTCTACACCGACCTTCGGAGACAATTGATATTATATACTATTCATCGACGACTACACGAGGTACACATCCGTATGGCTGTTCCCAAATAAGAAAGCCGAGACCTGCACCTCAGCCTACCAGTCATTCCAGACCCGAGTGGACTCAATGGGATACGAGATCAAGTGATTCCGGTGCAATAATGGACGGGGAGAATACGACAATAAGACTTTCCGATATGTCCTCCCGGCCCGCGGAACAATATATACGCCATGTTCTCCATACGCTCACCATAAGAATGGTGTTGCCGAACGCATGATCCGTACAGTCACTGAAAAGGCCTGGGTGATGATGATTGACTTCCAGGCTCTAGCCAAGTTCTGGGGAGAAGCAGTTAATACCGCAGTCTATCTCCATCAGAAATCACCGAATGAAGGCCTGAAAAGAAAAAATGACTGCGATGGCTATCAAGCGCCGTACGAAACGCCATACAAAATGCTGCATGGATTTGGAAAACCTACACACGATGCCGACGGCAACAAAATATCGTGTCAAGCTACTCTCCACAACCTACGCCAATTCGGATGTTATGCCAGCAGACGCATCCCTGAAGTTCAACGCCGAGGTAAATTCGGCCCGAAATCAAAGCCCTGCATGATGGTAGGCTATACACACGACTCAAAGACGTTGTGGAGACTATGGGATCCCGAATTTCAGAGGGTAAAAACCCAATCAGAAGTCGTCTTCGATGAAGAGAGGAATGCATACATGTCGTGTCAGCATGGAAGCAATGAGATCGACATGTTTGGATTACCAGAAGATGAGGAATATGTCGAAGAAACAGATACCGGAGATGAGCCTCTCCGAAATAGTCAACCTATGCAGATAGGTAAGAGATCCAAATCTCACATGCATGAAGCTCCTGACGAGGAAGCAGAAAATGCCCACAGCCGGCGCCTCCGCCAAGAGTATTGAAAATACAGGAGTATCTACATTTCTCTTACTAATATTTGTACCTTTCTCTTTATTCTCCTTAAATATGGAAGGTCTTTGCGGATAAGCATAATGTGGTGTGTTAATACTTTTGTTATCTGTTATCTTTAGATGTCTAGAAAGTTCCGGTTAGAACTTGTCTAGAATCTTCTTTTTGTTCTATTGGAAAGGGATTTATCAGCGGTTATCTTTTCGAACGCGCCTAGATTGTTCTAATGGTTTCCTTACGGTTCTTGTTTATAATTATGTACAGTTGAAGAGTTTTTCTTTACTGTTTTAGGATATTGTTCTGCGACCGTGGTCATGGACAATCACTCCTTATGTTATGTATATATAGATACTGTTTCTCCGGTTAGAGAACAGTTCTTTAGACTTGCTCTGACATCGATAAGAATACAATAATATCTTCTTGATACCTCCATCTTCAATGTTATATGTATGGGTTCCGAATACTTCTGCACTTCGTTACTTTTATCATACTATTGCTTCGAATACTCTTCTTTAGATTTTAACCAATCTATTCGTACTTTCGCGCCCTATTCTAATAGAGACGATCAGACTGCCCAGCGTTCAGCAGCAAATGCAGAAAACATTGCCCACAGCCGGCGCCTCCGCCGAGAGAATCAGACTGCCCGGCGCTCGGCAGCAGCAATCAAGAAATGAAGCGAAGTACCGCGAGCAGCTTCAGTTCCAGCTCCAGCTCCGCCGATAGGGAGTCGTGTCACAAGAAGTCAAGGTAAAGTCTCCGCAGAAGCATTAATGGCATCCGCAACAGATCCATTCACCTATGCAGAAGCTATAGAAAGCCCTCAACGAGATCACTGGAAAAGAGTCATGGAGGAAGAAAGCACATCGATCCTGCTCAATAACACCTTCTGCGCTCTCAACTCCTGGGAAGCACGGCAACTGCAAGTTCAGCCGATTGGCTCTAAGTGGGTTTACAAGACTAAACACAATCCTGACGGGTCCACAAGGTACAAAGCACGGCTAGTCATAAAAGGATACGAACAGAAGAATTTCAGTGAGACTTATGCCGCTGTTGGGAAGCTAACTACGTTTCAGTATCTCATCTCTCTTATCGGGAGATACGGGTGGAATATGGACCACTTGGATGTAGTGACCGCTTTCCTAAACCCTGAAATTGACGATGACGATATCTACATGACTCTACCAGAAGAATGGCCAGAAGGATGGCCAGAAGGCTCCAACGCCCCAAAGATCGTCGTCAGACTCAGGAAAGCTCTCTACCGTCTTAAACAAGCTCCACGGCTATGGCACCACGATATCAATGCCTTTCTACTCTCTCTTGGGTTCGCACAGTCCTCAGCCGATCCCAACCTCTATCTCTGCAGCAATGGTATTGTGATACTTCTGTATGTCGACGATATCTCCATGTCATATCCGGAGGCTGCCACTAAAGCTGCAATCAAAGTTAAAGCGAAACTCTCAGAGAAGTACAAAATCACGAACCTCGGCCCGGCACACCAATTCCTCGGCATCGAGATCTACCACAATGAAAATGGTACCAGAATCAGTCTCGGTCAGAAAGCCTATATCACTACAATACTCAGACGATTCGGCATGGAGTATAGTCACGGCATCTTGACACCCATAGATCTCAACATAAAGTTGCACTTGGCCGAGGATCGGAGGGAGAAGGAATTGGAAGATATCACAGACTATCAAGCAGTCGCGGGATCACTAATGTACGCAGCACTTTCAACTCGGCCAGATATCTCGTATGTGGTCGCTGCTCTTTCTCGATACAATTCGTGACCATTCACCAGTCATATAACCGCTGCCAAAAGAGTTCTTCAGTACCTCAAATCTACAGCCGATTTTCGACTACACTTCACCGGCAATGGCTTCGGCATCGGCATAAGCATCAACATCGGCAATAGTCTCGTAGGGTACTCAGATTCTGATTGGGCCAATGACAGCGCGGACCGCAAATCCCAGGGAGGCCATGTGTTTCTCGCCAGCAATGGAGCTATCTGGTGGCAGTCTCGAAAGCAAAGTCTCATCGCCATGTCAACTCTCGAGGCTGAGTTCATCACCTGCTCAGAGGCCTCTAGAGAAGCGAAATAGTTACTTCAACTACAGAAAGACATTCACGGCAAAGACTTATCACCGCTGCCAATCAACTGCTACAATCAGGGTGCTCTCACCCTTATCACCATGGGAATCATCAAAGCTCGAACTAAATACATCGACGTTTGCTATCACAACAGTCGAGATCTGCATAGACGACGAATAGTCAACTACTCCTACGTAAACACAAACGAAAATGTGGCTGATATACTCACGAAAGCACTTACTAAAGATAAGCATACAAAGTTCAAGAAAGCAATGGGTTTATGGTAATTGGAGGTCAATTGGATTTAAGGTTGTCTTTTCTTTTTACGGATTTCTCTGTTTATATGGATGGCCATCCTCAGGCTACAGTAGTACTCTTTCCCTGCTCACTTGTCACGCAGGGTTTTAAGGAGGCTACTATGGGAATTACAGTTTGTTTGCTTCTTTGTTTTCTTGCTCCACAGAGCGTAGCAAGAGGGGGGAGTGTTGCATATATGGTTTATCTCCCTGACGTATGGCTTCAGTTGGACTGATGCATAATCTCTCTAAGATGATGGTCATTTCATCCTCAGCTGGAGATGCCAGACTCAGCTGGAGATGCCAGCTGAGTGCGCATGCATGCGTACAAGACATACAAGACATACAAGACATACTCCGAATACCGCGTATATAAGTTCATGAATGTACCTGTACTTTAGAATACGAGCTTCTAGCTTGATTCTACTATCTAAGAGGGCCACAAGGCCATATATATACGGTACGAGCACGTACGTACTCATGTAAATGTAGAGACGGCTGAGCTCCGTCAGCCCGTATCAGAGCCATCTCCGTCAGCCCGTATCAGAGCCAGCCCCGTCAGCCCGTATGAGATCTATTTATGCAACACAAGTGTTGCATGTGTACTTGGATCGTGAGTCCCAGCACCGTCTGATGTCTTGTATGAGAATGAAGACTTGTATGAGGATGGTGGCTGTATGAGGATATGCATCAGGACCAGGGTGATGCGTCTCAGGTCAGTGGAGTATACGCGTACGCATATGAGAGATTATATATATACGGGCCTTAGGCCCTGGAGATAGAGAAGTCAATCAAGAAGTCACCGAACCATCCAAAGTAACATCAAGTGTTGCATAAATAGATCTCAGCTCTCATACGGGCCGACTGAGCTGACGGAGATGGCTCTGATACGGGCTGACGGAGCTCAGCCGTCTCTACAATTAGATGAGTACGTGAATGCTCGTACCGTATATATGGCCTTGTGGCCCTCTTAGAAAGTACAATTAAGCTTCTCTAGCAATCAGTATTTCAACATCAAGATTGTTGCATATGTACCTGAATCGTGAGTCTCAGCTCCGTTTGATAGCTCGTATGAAGATGGCGGTTTGTATGAGGATATGCATGGTCTGTATCAGGATCAAGGAGAGTGTCTCATGATAGTGCAAACGAGTATGCAAACGAATATGGGAGCTTGTACATATACGGGCCCTGGGCCTCGAGAGATCAGTCAATCAAGAAGTCAATCAAGCATTCAAAGCAACATCTTTAAGCCGTTTAATTCAAGAACAACGCACCTGGACTATTTGGGTGCTTTTGAATGTTGTCTGGTTGCCGTAAAATGTAAAACAGCAAAATATGGTGCGGTAAACACCAGGCCATGTAAACTCTGTGTAAGGGTTCGAAACCTGCATGTCAAGATCAGTTATTTTACTATTCCCTTTTCTTTTAACTATTTTCACGGCTTTCGGGCTTGTAGTTTCTGACATCACTCACCACCCAAGCTGGGTGTGAGTACCTTAACCGAACCATGGCGAAGTAAAGGAGAGCAAAATAATAAGCGCAGCGAGTTTCGAACCTTGGTGTTTACTGCACCTGGCGTTTTAGAGCACCTGGCGTTTATGCATGGGGTCTGAGCTTTTAAGACCATGATACGGAGTGGTTGAGCATGCTACTAGAATAGACGGGCGGGATACGAATCACGGGCAGAGTTGATAGGCGTCAGCTATGAAATGCGGTGCGCTCGAGGATCAAACCACCCGGGGAGAATGCGTGAGATCTTTTTACTTACTCTAGTTACTTGTATTGGGTAGCTTATTGTCGGTTGTCCCTCGCGCACAGCCTCGCTAGGTTACCGGGGAAGCTTGCAGCTAGTCTGTCAGACAGCCTTTTTTTCTCCCTAGCGGGCTACGCAACGCCGGATCCTAACAGACTGACAGACAAGCTTGCGGCGAGGGCGGCAAAGTCTGGTTTAGGAGATGTTTGACATCTCCAGTTGTTTTTCACTTTCCGGTTTCAATTTTGTGTTGGCCAAGTTATTACTCTGGCCACATGACCGCCGTTAATCTCCGTGTTCCGTCCACTTCCAATCCCCGTCCTAGTTCCCACTACCGCTCTCATCTCTTCCTCTATCCCATACACTTCCACCATTCTTCAGGTATTCGGTCTATTCGCCATATATTCACCATAGATCTCTCGCAAAAGGTGCGTTAAGAGAGGATCTGCCTTCGCGGGTACTAGTGGATAATATCTACCAGTATCCTGGGTGTATTCCAGCAAGTCCTGCTTATCTTTAAAAATTTGCACTTGCTGGCCCATCCGTCCACACTCATGCAAATCCAGAAGATTAAAATGTGGGTTTAAGACAGCCTGCACCACTGCGGGGTCAGCGGGCCGTTGTAAAGAGAGGGATGGAAGGGGAAGGGAGGGAGTAATCATAATAGCACCTTACGGCAGCCATCAAGGTTCCTCATCCCCGGTACCCTGACAGTCATGCACAACTTCCTCCAAGCGTTGATGTCGTCCACCTCGGTACCAAACGTCGTACTAAAGGACTGCACTACCGCAATTCGAAAGGTTTTCCAGGCCCTTTTCTGTGAACTATTGGGGTCTTTGTCGGCCTCACGATCCTTCCTTGTTGTTGGCCACTGGTAGCATATGCAGAGCTCGCGAAATTGTTGCCAGAAGGGCTCGTCACGTTTGTAGGAGTACCGCGGGTACCTGGCGAAAAACTTGTCGATTGCGTCAACGCGCCGCTCGTATTCATTCCCCCGCCCGCGTACGTGCCGAGGCACAGAATACCAGCGATGCCAGTTGGGGCGGACAAAGGGCCCGGGGTTCTGCCGCTCTACTGCCCCCGGACCCGGCGGAGAGACAGAATGCCCGTTGTCGAGGTGCCACAGCAAGTCGTCCAAGCTGCGGAAGTTACTTTTACAGGAGGTACAGTGATGCGGCATGCTAGCTGTTGGTAGTGGTGGGATTTGGTGATGGAACAGAGGTCAGCACGGTGGGCATTCCGAGCTGCGGGGAAGGTAAAAATGGCCCAATCTATACATATGGTTACACTTCATGACTTTGATATGAAAACTGTAACGTGGGATCAGGTGAGATCCATGACTCGGCCGTGTCACATAACGTCATTTTGCATGTGTAGGTGTATTGACGTGTACTAATGGGATAGAGAGACAGAGGAGAACCTCGATATGTGTTGCAGAATGCAGCAAGTCACAAGGGCAAGTGCATATTTGCAAGGAGGTAGTTACCAATCAACCATGAATTATCACCCGTATTAGGGCGAGTAGACAGAAGAACACGATTTGAAAGCATCGTAGCGAGTGTGTGGCCGTGAGGCAACAACTTAACGCCAGCGACAACTGCTCCCCCCTACTATCTCCCCATACCTTTATAGACGGTTCAAAAGCTCTTTCCACCACTAGGACAGATCGATATCGCCGTAGAAATCCCAACACCATTTTCAAGAAACCTTTAAAACCCGGACGACAGAGAATAACCCCCTCCAGCAATCAGTGATCAAGGTAGAAGACGCCAAAATTTATCCATTAGAGGTACGAGAGCGATGATGATGTCGTAGGTCATTAATAATCCAGGCCATCACGTTAGGGCGCTTCACCGCTGAAAAGTCTTGGATGGATAAGTAAGAAGGTTAGTCGACGTTTGGGCGGGTGCCGAACTAGAACTTGATACGAGAACTAGAGGTGAGCTCCAGGGGTGAAGCAACAGGTTGGGGCCTACAGTGGTACTAATTTCCGATTCTCTAGCTCATCTGTGTTTGCTCTAAACACGAATGATGGTCCATGATCCGCGAGATCAGCAATGCTGTCAGTCTCACCCCGTAGAGGACATCGCACACTCATGTAGTGATGTGCGTTCTTGAATACCACAGTGGGGGCCTTGCGATTGTTCTTGAACCGAGGAACAGGTAGAGTGGCGTTGAGGCATTTGACGTTGAGGCGGCTGACGGTATGATCTATCGTAGGGAGATATTCTCTTAGCTGCTGGTTCTGAGGAGGACTGGGATACATTGAAGGCTATCCACTATTGCGAGGTTTTGGCCTACGTAGCAGATGTAGGGCTGCAAGGAATTATGTCATGACTCGTGGACGTTGTGCCGCAACTTAAATATGCATCAGCCTTGTCATACATAAGCGCCAAACGTTCAACCGAAAGGTGGGGTTTTAGAGCAGATTAGGCTGCGGGAGCGGGGAAGAAACATGCGCGACGTGCGGGTCATATGCATACTATGACTGCTGAACTACTTGGCGTAAGAAAAAGCCCGCTGAGCGAAATTCGAAAGGAGATGGCAGCCGTCCGAGACTAAAGATCACTCATCTAATAACAGCAGCATCTTCAACACATTGTGCAGAGCCCGGTGCATCAGCAATTGTCCGATCTCTATCACAGTTTTCCATACCCACAATGCCTTGAATCTAGCCTTTTAGGGCGTACCATTAGCATCATATGTCCCAAAGCATACGCTCTCTCTATAACCCTATTCCTTCGCTAGGAAGCTATTGCTTGTTTTAACGATGCATGAGCCAATCACAGGCCTCTCACGAGTCACGAGTATACAAGGACTGATTCTCATAGGTAACCTGCAAGAGAAAGAGTACATAAACTACATTAAAAAATTTCGGTCAATAAAGTACAACATGCCATACCACCTACTACCACAATCATCGGTTCCCCGTTGGAAGCAGGTCCAAAAGTCAATTCAAAGGAACCGAGTTACGACATCCTTTATAATTCCTTAAGGACTGACAGCTGGAAATACCTGCATACCAGTACTTGATTGTCCCATCACACCTTTAATAGAGAAAGTCTGTTTCTCTTTCGATGCACCCGGTCCGGCGCTCAAGTCCAGGATTGCAACTGACACTGATTCCTTCAATGGGCTCAGGGCATATAGAAAATCCCCACCGACTTGGACATCCAGATTACCCTCGTCGCCATTGGTGAGGTTAACAGTCGATACGACGGAACCATCAACTGGATTGATCTCGACTATGTGGTTAACTAGGGCGTCGGTGACGAACACGGTGTTGGTTTTCTGAGAAAATGCAGACCAGCAGGTGGCACGTTGCCCATTGATCCGGGTGGTACTGAGGAGCGTTTGTTCGAAGCCGGTGGCAGTCTTATCAATCTGTATGGTTACAGCTCCGAAGGATGCGTCGGCTGCGAGGAAGGTAGTGTTGTTTACGAAACTGCTACCAAAGAGCACAGCTGTTCCATTGGGCTTGTTGGCCGTTGGAGCTTCGCACAATCCGGTCTCGATGTTGCAAGGGAATGATAACAGAGATCCATCGCCAAAGTTAGGGCCTTTTATTGTGACGTGAAGGCCAGAAGAGTCTGGGGAGAAGAAGATATCGGACACTGTGCTGAGGGGACCCATTGGAGGAGTAGTCTGATTGAGACCAAAGTCTTTCACCATGAAATCTTCCACAGGTGCAAGGCCAGCTGTCCCATCAACAGTGTAGCACGCGACATTGCTGACAGCACCACCGTTCACTACACACGCCTGCTTGAGGGCCGAAGAGTATGCGACACTGACGGGAAACTCTCCTTGGGTGTCCACTGGCTCGCCAACCATAGTAAGGTAAGTCGGGTTAGCGGTATCGATTGAGAACATCGATAAAGAATTGGAGCCAGCATTAACAACGAACAAGAACTGTAGTTGGGGTAATTAGTATCTATAGTCGGAAGAACTAGGAATTTGATACGTACATCATCTCCAACTCGTACAGAATCTTGACTGAACAGTGGATCCGGAAGAGCAGGTTTTCCTGTTGTAGCGTTGATGCCGATGCCCCCTTTGCCCCCTGTGGTAAATTTGCTCCCCATGGCCAAGAGTCCGTCTTCGGCCACTCGAATAGTTATTACGGCGTTGCCTGTAGGATCGTTGGTGCTGAAATAAATTGCTTGGGCCGTTTTCAATTGCCCATCGCCTTGTCCATTTCCATCCTCATAGAGATGACTGTTTCGTGCATTTACAGATACTGGAGGTGCGGCAGTGGCTATAGATAATAGGAGGGCGAGAGTAGTAAATGTATTGATGAACTGCATTGAGCTTTTATTGGCTAGTGTTGAGCGAAAATATTGTGTTGGTTGTATCGCTTAGGGAATAGTGGCTGTTATGTCGATGTTGAGATATGGAAAGGAGAACTGTATGCGTGTGTGTATAGACTATGGTTCAGAGAGAAGAGAAGAGGAAGAGACTCGAGATATATACTGTAGCGAACAGTGAGGATATAACATTAGGGTGTTTGTATCTGCATAATACATCTGTTAGAGTTAGAACAGCTTTGTATGATCGAAATCATGTCAATTGGTTCGTTCTGGACGAAAACATACCACCCATTGGTAGTATCTCGTACGAAATCTGCAAGAGCTTAGAGTAGTAGCAAGATACGGAAGGCGCAGCTAGTTTGTTAGACGGCTTGGATACGCGCACAGCGTTGCGTAGTTTTGAAAGTTTGGGATTTTTATCTGCGTAAGCGGTGCTCGTATTACGATTGCTGCATATCGTCAAGTTTGGTAAGCGCAAGGCTAGAGCTGTTGCTCAGCCTTTCAACCTCTGCGCCCCCAGTGACAGCCACAACGTAACTTAATATCACTCAAACTCGGGTCAAAAATCATTCAACGCGTCAAAAAACCTTAGGAAAATTCCTAATTTAATTTAACCTATTTAAGGGCTTAATTTAGCTTCGCCTAATTTTGATGTGGTATGCCAAGATCGCGAATACTTTTTCAGAAGTACTTCTCTGAGCTTTAGAGACTCGGCAGTGCATCAGCGTTCAGCCTACCAACAGTCGCTCGCACCTAGTGCCAGCAGCTTTGACTAATTGCATCAGGAAAAAATGTGTCAACCCGCCACTGTATCCAGAAATTCCGCGCCAGCGCAGAATCCTCACTGCTCGGTACAGTATTGTCAGCTCGGTCAGGTCTATATATGCAACAGTCGGCATGTACCAGAAACGAGGTTTTATAGGCTGCTCGCAGAGGTGCAAGAAATGAACGTTCGAGTATTGTATAAGAGTTCGAAACTCGGATTATAACAGGAGGGACATGTTTAATAATCTAGTGGCTGAGATGGAGGCATGTAGGCAGCTACTCATTCGTACATACATGCATGCAGTGTTTGTCGCCACGTGCACCTGCTCGGACCTAAAGATTATGCGAGTATTAAACCCCCTCGAAGCTTCTGGCCCAGTTACTTCTTGTTCGAGTGCCCGAAATGCTCTCTTCAAAAGTAGTGAATTTCTTGCGTTGGCCGGAAGTCGTAACGTCGTCATGTATATACTCGTTACAAGTTACGGTGGCGGCTTCGCCGCCCTTTGGAGGTACCGAGATAGATCATCTCCAGCTCAACTCCCAGGAATACCTTACCCCTGGCTGTCAAGTGCTTGGAGGGTACGAAAAGTTGGGCACACTTCCAGATATGATATCAAGTCCTGGCAGCCATTTCCCTGGGCTAGAACATATCAAGATAATCTACTGACATCTATGACTTGATTTGTGTGGAGGAAAAAAGTTGAATGCACCACCTGGTCTCTCTACCAAATACCACACATATGGTGCCATGCCACCCTCCACATCAATGACTGTCTGTATCCAGGTGAATATTCTACTAAAGAGAGTATCCAGCCACTCTGTTGGTTGTTTCTGTTGAGGGACATTATGGTGGAGAAGAGGAATGGAGAAAGGAATCGAGACCACAAGAGCAAATGGAGTGAGGCTCTATGACTTACTTAACTGCCACTGATATACCCTAGGATGTTTAGTGGTGAATCAGTGGCTCTAGAAGGCTGAAGGCATATCTTCAACATTCCACCAAACATCTTGCAGTGTTGTAAGGGAATTCTGGAGGAAGCAGCTCTAGCTTGAGGAGCATAAGAATATGGTGACAGGATTTGACAGAACACGCAGCCTTGAGGAACCACATATATTGCATGGATCAACAAAAGCTCAACATGAGTACATGTAACCAAGAGCTGGAAAGAATAAAGTGCGTATTCATTGTGTGGTAAAATGATTCATCAGCAAAAGTACAAATTGACCATAGCCTGCACTATGTGTACCTGTGCACATGTACAACTCATAGCAAGCTTCCCGTGGACCTCTGAACAATGTGCAGTCTATCATCATCTACAGTTCATTCATAGTGTTGTGCACCTGTGCCTGCAAAACTATATAAGACTGGTGGCCAGAGATGGATGTATACCTGTGTTAACTACATGGCTGTTATAGCAGTACGGAGTCCACTGCAGGGCCTGCCGGTACTTGAACACCTTATCAGAGCCTACTCTGAAGCCTGCTTGATATCCTGCTTGTAAGCCTTCTTCATAGCCTGCTTCAGAGCCTGCTTGATGTCTGCATGATGATGAAATGTGGGAGAGCTGCAGCTGAGAGATGCATACATCGGGAGGAGTTGAGTTTTCCTCGCGATGCATTTGGCTGATGGAAATCTCTCAGTTGTTGGAATGTTTGAGATGAATGTTGACAAACTGAATTGACTTGTCTGAGTGCTTCTGGTACTGTAATCACCATCACCAACACTATCATCATCGCAATCATCACCATGGCCATCATACCATTACCATCATCCCTTACAGCCCTGGACTAAATGTGCACCCAAACACCTACAATCTGTAGGCTGCGGGCAGCAGATCTTTCTAGAAAATCTGAGTCCCAAGATCCAATTTTCTACTTTTTTTACAGAATCTAAAATTGTGATTGTCACTATCATAACTATGAGGTATTGTGAGATCTCATTGTGGTGGGGACAATAAAGATATGGTTAACACTTTAATATTGATTGACGTTATGATTTCTACCACGATATGGCACCCGCTACCCACTACCCATCATCTGCCTTCTGGTGCCTGGTGGCTTCAACTCTGCAAGTCTCTTGATCAAATACCAAGAAGCATATATGGGAGTATATAGTCAGGTGAAATTGGAAGTGTCTTGCCTCTTGAGAGTGAACTTGAAAGCATAGTGTAACGGGCAGGGTTGGGCATAGGTGATATTGGAAACTCAAATGTGATAATGCAAACAAGACGAAAGGCGCTCGAAGTTCGTATCGAGGGAATCAAGGCAAGTCAAGAGTCGAAACTGTTCCAAAGTCGTAACTTGCTTTGCTATACAAGAAAATGAGTAAAGAAAGAAGAAAAGGAAATCCTCCAACACCAACAACACTCTCTTTATATACAATTCATTTGCCACTCTCGAACCATTCCCCATGCTCCGATGTACCATCCGAATCTCATCTCATGATCTTACACACCACCAGCACAACTCCTTATCACTACAACCACGCCACATCATCCGACGTCACAACACCTCAATCTACTTTCTTAGCTTACCAAATTATACCGTCACCATCTCGCTGCTTCCTCCGCGTCTCCCAATGTCTCCGTCTTTCCGCAACACAATTCCTTCCACACCATTCATAACTTCCCTCTATTATCTCCAGGTACCTCCATACTTTCTAGCGCTGTGACACATAGAGCCAAATAGACTGGGAGTGTATCGTGTAATGCAATTGGGAACATACTTGAGAGCATGCTTGGAAGTATGCTGGAGAGCATCTTGAAAGCCTACATAAGAGCATACATGGCTGCAAGTATACCATCATATGCAATTAGGAGCATTGTTGAGAGCATGCTTAGAAGTGTACTTGAGATTATCCTTGGAGGTATACCTGGGAACTTATTTGGAGTGTACTTGGATGCTTCATGAGAGCTGACCTGGGAGCATAAAGTCAAGCAGACTCGGAATGTGGGATTGAGTGGAATTGAAAGCATACGTAAGATAGTACTGGGGTGTGTACTTAAGAGCATCTTGAGAGCTTACTTGGGAGCATGCATTGAACTGTATTTGGCTGTATTGTTGAATGCAGCACAATGTATAGTATTAAGCGCACAAAGTTGTATGCATATCATAGTAATGTAATCCACATGCAGGTTGATAGGAGCTCATACTGCCATTTGTCAAATATACTATGGATTACAATTCCAGAAACCGCTTGTCTATAGGTTATGCATTTTATAATATTATTTTTTTCGGTGTACCTATCTACTTCTGAGCCTTCTAAATATATACACTTGCCATCACCCAGTACACCTCTGTTATCCCTGTACACCACCATCTCCCTCCTGGCATTCCGTGCCGATATAAGTAGTGGAGATAAAATATGGATGTTTCCACCACTCTGTTTAGACTCAATTCCATCTTCTACAGGATACCAACTGTTCAGGTTCCAAGCCAACTAGTATATCTCTCGAAGTCTCTGTAAGTTGGTACTAATTCTATGGCCAGAGCAATTATTGTCAGTTGAAAAGAAGCTTTCTGTACAGCTATTTGAATTATTTGAAATCCAATGATGTCACCAAGTTTTGCACTGATCATAACATGTTCTAGGGATGAAACATCCATAAATCGGTCGTATTTCGCTTCCCAGTTGCCAATTCACTCCATTGCAAATTCGCTGCATACTACTGTAAAAAAACATCATAATTAAGGTATTAATCCACAACTACTCACCCAATATTAAAAATATCATGAATATCAACCTGGGATGTGAAAGCATATAGAGTATCAGAAAAAAATATTTCCGTCCTGCTGGAATGCCTCCGTCAGAGTGGACGCGCTCCGTCAGAGCCGTCAGAGACACCCTGGTGGCGGATGACTCCTCGCCCGGCATCAATACCACGCGTCGCGTTGCATATTGCCCTCCGATCGCTGTGTCACTGTTTCTTCTCGCTCTGTCGGTCTCCTATTTTGAACGAACACTGTCGCGTTGAAGGCCAACTGTGACCATACGTAGAAATGGGTTCATTGGGCACACGCTTACATCGGAATTGCAATGCGATGGGTGATGCTGCGAAAACCACTCCACGCGTTCCTTCCACCTGCGCGCAAAATGCAATTCTCTCTTTATTAATTATACACATCATTCCAAGTTGTCAGATCTATGTGGCTATTGACAATCCATCGCTCGTTCCGTCCGTCTCCTGTCTTAGTACTAGTAGCTATCTCTGGAATTACGCGTGCGCAGCCAACGTTGTTTCCCACGCTGAAAACTTGCAAAGCAACAGCTGCCGGTGCTTTTCTGACTTGTACAAATTTCGAGACGGGATCCAAGTTACCCGAGTTTTCAGGTATTGCGGTGAGCGCCAGGGCTAACCAATACTCAACGAAAGCTCCATCCTCGTTTTGGAGCTTGATCTTGAATAGTCGTTGCAGTTGCCATGGCAGACGCCCATTCAGCGCACCATAACACCTCCCTGGGTGTTGCTTTACCCACACCCAGTCGTTCCGTCGATCCCCTCTGCACCAGCTCTGGTTTCCTGTGCATCGACACATTTGAGATATGCGTTCACCTTCGAAACCCTCAACCGGAACCTTAATACCGTGGTAAATACAGAGCTCCATTGCATGCAGTTGTTCATCCGAAATATACGTCTTGTTACGACTCTTATACTTTATAAACTCCCGCATGCCGCTGTATATTGCCGCGCGGTGAGTTGCGTCTTGCATATTGTCGAGTAATGCTCTGAAGTCTTTGATCATAGCGTCAGGATACTTTCCATCACGGCGGTTTTGGGGCCCATGAATTTGGGCTTCACATATGACTGGGAGCTCAGGGGGCCAGCCAGATCAGCACCGGAAGGGAAGACTTTGCAGGCGGCAGCGCTGTTCTCCCAACGCTGAGCGAGGGCTTGGAGATTGAGCTCTCTGATTTCCAAGCAGAGAATGCGACACTGAAAGGTTATTACTTGTGGCAGGTAGTTGAAATTGTGATTGGAGGCGTTCCAATTGTCCTTGAGGTTCGTTTTATGTGCTTGTTCATGTCTCTCGGCAGAATACTGTTGCAAGGCTTCGTATCAACGAATCTGTTCAGCCCAATGAGACATCAAGTGGATCTTCGGAAAGTTGAAGTCAGCATCTAACTCCTTGGAAATATCTATCTCATGGTTGATATAATCCCGCCAGGCATTCATTTCGTGCTGCTTCTTGGATGGCATCCAAGTTTCAGCATTTGTTTCCTCATCTACCTTTCGCGTCTTCACGAGTTCCGTGCTCAGGGCATTGGCTTTGCCCTTCGCCTTTTTGCCGGCTCGCCCGACTAAGAAAACATCTTTGAAGGTGTGAAAATGATGCAAGGCATCCTCCATGTAGCTCAATGTTGCATCATCATGAGATTTATATCTAGCATACATACAGAATTCTAACAATACCCGGGTGCACTCAATTGCACGATTGAATATGGGACGCTGAGTGGGGCTTCCACCTTGTGGAGACTGGGTTACAACTCCAAGCAGATACCGACTCATTTCCTTCATCTCCTTCCCGTTCCATTGAGAAACTTCCTCAGATGACTTATTTTTTGGTGTGAGGTCGTTGTGAGCAGGCACGGATAACCAGATTGCATTGTACTTGTCGAGCCATTCGTGTGTCTTCATAAAGTGGAAAATCCACTTCTGGAGGTGGTGAAGCATGCCGATCTGCATTGTATGGAGGAGGTCGGGCTTAGGGAGGGCGGTCACAATACAGGAAATGTGTCGAAACACATTGAATCCTCGGTGCACATGGCGCCACGAGAGTTCGGCATCGGCTGCCTTGGTGTTGGCATTGCTGAGTGTTCTATATAGATTGTGATCCCGCCAGGGGTGTTGCTTGTCAGGATGCACATAATCTCCAAGTTCGTTCTTTGGACACTCGCACCAAAAACAGACATGCCGCTTGAGATGATGTAGGTCGCTATACTCTGGGCAATTTGCAAGCCATGCTGCCAAAAACCGGTGTGCAACGCCTGAAGATGCCATCTGCACAGAGAATGTTGTAATACCCACTCTCGGCGCTGGGATGTTGTTCAAAGGTGAGTGGCTGGAGTACCCGCCGGAGTACTTCGTTTAGCACCTTTTGGTTTGTTTGCCGCTGCTCATCCAGCCGCTTCTGAGGAATATTGCGGTTCTTGATTGGAATCGGTAGGAGAGCGACCATTACAACGCTGTGCATTGAGGGCATCTGGCAGATCTTCAAAGATAGATTGCCAATTGTCATATATACAGGCTACTCTTTCTTGACGCCAGCAAAATTCGAGAGATGTGTTCCGTCGGACATGAAGATCAAGGGAACCAGTGTATCCCCCACTCTGAGCGTTGACTAAACGTCGATTAGCACGTTATTATCCTCGAGTATCTCTCCTTACCTGTGTCTCTCACCACCAGTCCGCAGTGTGCATTTCGGTATAGAGGCGTTTCGGGGGCATATCGCTGTTAAAGCAATGCTAATGGGCGAAAATGAGATGCTCAGTGTACGCTGGCTGCTGCATCAACCATCTCATGGTTTTGATGATGTCTCGACTCCAGTATTTGATAGGGCATTGGTGATTGTCGTTCCATCTCATATCCTCGAGAGTGTGTAGTTCCCACTCCCCGAGGGCCAGATCATCTGGCACACTAGCCACGAGCTTCGGGACACCATCCCCGTTTTCGAAGCTTGGGAAACACAGAGCAGTGTTTGCTTCCTTCAGCACATTGTCATAGTACGTCTTCATACTCTTCAGCTTGATCCCACACTGGATATATTTGTACTCTTCACGCGTCACAAATGGGTAGTAGGGATTGATCAGTAGGTTCGTCTCAAGGCAACCCTGAGCGTCGCGTTCCCATGGCTCAGCAATGTAATGGATCAGCGGAGCGCCGGCGCCGGGGTATATTTCCATCTGTAGCAGAGGTGGCGGTAGTTGAGACTCCGAGTCTGCGATGTTTTCAACGTATTCAACTCGGTAGGGAAACGCGTCCAAGTCTTCGACTGAATCATTGATAGCGTTGAATTCACGACGCTGAGCGGGTTCAACGCGTCGGGGCGCGCTGTGAATAGTCCGATTCTTCTGGCGTGCAACTTGGAGGTGTTCAGGATGGTGTAATTTGATATGTTTAAGTCGCCAGCTGTCTGAGGTCAACTTCTTTCCACATGAAAATTCGGGGCAACGGAAAGGGGTCTTCTCTGGCATTGTCCACGACATGCGAGGGGTGGAGTATACACTGTAGAAATTGACGAAAGTTGGTGCTGGGCCTGAGCAGCCTTGTGTGTAAGCTCACGATACTATCAGCTAACTCATTGAGCCTCAACACCATCACAAGGAGGTTCCTTACACGCCATGAGTTGCAAAAACGCTGCATGCGCGATGTTCCATAATACTATGAATAAACTAAAACCAATGAAAATAAAACCAGTACAAAACCCATAAATAAAATAAACCTTGAGCGATCCAAAAACCTCGCGACGCGTGTAATAATAAATACCTGAGATAAATAGATCAGAGCAAAGGAAACGAACAAGACAAGAACCCGACCGTAACCTGGACGCAACAACCATCGCCTCCTCTGCAATGTGAGGACTGGTTCACTCCTCGCCTACAGAGCGATCTGGGCGTGCCTCAGGGAGAGGGACATCGGGAAGACTGTCACCACCTGCCGATTCAATCAGCAGCTGATGATCCACATCCACATCCACATCCACATCGACATCCACATCCACATCCAAATCCACATCCAAGGTGTTTCCGGCTGCCTCAGCTTCTCGCAGAGTTGGCACCGGCGGGCGAGGTTTTTGCGGCGTCCCAAGCCCCAAATGCTACAGCCCACTGAGGGGATGAGTCTCCGGAGTTTGTGGTCGTGGGCGAGAATCCAGGGCTTGTGGCCATGGGGCAGGCACCGGAGGTTGTGGCCGTGGGGTATACTCGCGCATCTCCTGGCCTTCCTCAGGTAGCACGATTGGCTGATTGTCTACCATGTTATCAACATCGTCAGCTGATGTATTTACGATCTCTCCCTGGCCAAGCGTCCGAGGTTCTTTGCCATCATCCTCATCCTGATCCTCCTCCTCATCTTCATCCTCCTCCTCCACCTCCTTCTCATCATCCTTCTCATCATCTTCCTCCTCATCATCGTCACACTCACTTTCCATATCCACATCGCCGTCTAAATCAACGCCGTCCGGTGCATCCACATCATCCTCCATGCGCATATCCACATCAGGGTCAAGTTCTGAGTCATATTTGCCCTCCAACTCGATAGAGTTGGTATCATCATCTGAGGAAATTGACACAGCGGGCGATGCTTCCGGCTGTAAATATACCCACTCTAGTTAGCCCTCCCTGTCTCAGTCTGCCTCATACATTTCTGTCTGCAACTGCACAGCAACGGCACGAGAGATATCATCTCCTCCTGGGGTTTGTTTAACAATACCTTTCCCTTTACCATTTCCCTTTCCCTTCCCCTTCCCTTCCTCGGTTGCCTTCCCCTTCCCTTTCCCCTTTCCATCCTTTGTACCCTTCCCTTTCCCAGTTCCTTTCTCACCACCCTGCGTGTCCTCCTCACACTCGCTGTCGTCATTGTGATTGCCATCGCGAGGACAGCTCCTTCCACTGCTCGGCGCTCCGGGATGCGCCCAGTTGTCATCATCATCATCCTTGTCGATTATCTCATCCCAATTCAGTGGTCTAACGGCCAGACAGTCGCCTGGCTTGTACTGCCGGCAGCTTGGTGGCTCAATCGTTGCCCTGAGATCATTGCTACCGTACCAAGAGAAACGCTCGCCGGTGAGTTTAACCTTCCCCGAGCTGGTTGTCTGCGGATTGGAGCGATCGACTTGATCCCTGAAGGCACAGACAGTGTCCCACCTCCAAATTGTTCATTTGATCGCGGGGTTTGTCAAGCATTTGCCCCATATATGCGCAGAAGACTGCCCACCACTCCCGAAAAGGCGAACTCCTGCTCCTCCGGTGCGGCCACATCAGCTGGAATTGTGAAAAGTGGCGAGTCGTGACTGGATCAAGAAAGATTATATCATAAAAGATGTCCCAGGCCCTCTCATCCTTGACGCCGCGAACATTGTATATCCATATGAGTCCACGGATGTGTTCCGAGATGAATCCCTTTATACGGTCCCGATCCAACGACACGCGTCGATTTATAACCGATGTCGGCATTTTTGCCCTGGCAGTTGCCTTCCCCTTTCCTTTGCGGCTGCCCTTTAGCGCCATCGCGGTGTGTTGAAAATGACTCTACATCCGAGGCATTAGCATTATGATACAGTTGCATGGAGCGGAAGCAAGCCCAGAGGGAACGTACAAAGTTGTGTAGGTTATCAGGTGTGTTTTGAAATGAGAGGCGTTGTTTTGTGCAAGTCACGTGTGTTGAGAGAGTTGAGGATGCTGGCGGTGTGTTAAATATGGGAGGAAAAGACAATGGAGGTGAAGGCGGAAAGAAGGGATATATATACTCGAATTCCTGCGATTTGATTCATATCCTCCATTTCGTTGGTTAATGAACACAAAACGGCCCGGCCTTCATCTTCCGCAACCACCAGGCACTTCATGAATGACAAGCCTTGAGACAAGATTTAGTACTCGCAGTGAAGACAGTTTGCGATGCCCGGCATTGCTTTGGCATCTCATACCACCTTTACCGCTCAGACCTCATGCATCTCGGAGCAAACTGAGTACTTCTCAAGTTGTCCTAACTGTGCAACCATCCAACACGGCTACCAACGCCTAGCGGTGGAAAACGTACACGCAACTGATGTCATAGGATAGAGAATACATCATTGTTCCCATTGCGATGCTTTCAGCTCTGCAAATAGGGGATCTCCACCGGAAAGCTGAAGATATACACAATCAATGGTTCGGAGTATTGTGGCAAGAACAAGTGCAATACGATGATAATCGCGCCAAGAAGGCTGAAACACCCTTCAAGCAGTGACAATAGACCTTCAGACGTTGCTGTAACAGTGAATAGCAATGCTGAGTTTAATCTGAGTTTAATCTGATGGCGGTTAACCCCATAATTCAATTCTTTTGAAGGGATCTCGTTGTAAGGCCGTATATCCGTATATGGCCGCATATGAGAGTATATGAGAAGATACGGTTGCACACGTGGATGTGGTAATATAATAGAGTAGTTGATAGGTAAGATTATCGCTAGCGATCTCAGAGAGAGCGCGAGTCGTCTATATAAGGTTGCGGTTACCCGGCCCTGGACAAGTCTCGTGCCATTGCCGAGAACCTAATCATGACTGCCATTACATCATCCCCCCCTTTAGGAGCAGACCCCCTGGGCTGCCACATACGTCTATATAACAAGAGAAACCCCACAAAAAGAAACGAAACCGATGCATCCGCCTCCACACGACATAATAAGTCCCACAACCGATCAGTGCTCTGTGAGCAGCCTCTCGGCGGATTCAGTGCACCGGGAAACTCCACCTCCACTTGACTTGTTTCCGGAGATGGTAAAAACCCGTGCCGATGCCATTTGTACTGGGCCAAGATCCATAAGAAAGTAAGCAAAGTAAAACCCACGTAAAACGTTCAATCCCATTCCTCCAGTCCAGTCATTGTCGAGGCTTCCTCGGATGCTCTTGGTGGAACTCATCAACCAACTCCTGCGTATTCCCGAGATTCTCCGCAGGCTCCCAGCTAGTCTGTACGTAACTGTAACCCGTCCATTGTATGAGATAATGGAGCTTCCAGTAGTGTCGCTTAGAGTCGAGGATTCAGTCAACTTCCCATTCGTCAGAGTCGTCGACGACCATCGGCTGCGGTTCAGATGGCAGCTGGCCGGCGGTAGGAGGTGTATAGCGGTCGAGCAAAGAGACGTGAAAAATGTTGTGCTTCTGGATCGTATACGGAAGGTCTAATTTGTAAGCATTCTTATTGATGACCTTACTTAGCGTGTACGGTCCTGTCCGTTTGTAATCCAACTTCTTTGACGGTCTCGTCGTCCGGAAGTGCCGCGTTGAAAGCCAGACCTTATCTCCAACCTCGAAAACAACCTTTTTGGCGCCGGCGTATTTCGTCTGATCAGCTCGAGCCTCCTGCAAGTTCCTACGGAGGGTTTGGTGAGTGTCCTCCAAGCCAGCTGCGAAAGTGTCTTCTTGGATTTCCGAATTCAGGCTAGATGGTTGCTTCGGGACCTTAAACTGCATCACCTGATGGTAGTGGTAATTTGCCCAGAATGGAGTCGTCCTCGTGGACGCGTGTATCGCGTTATTGCAAGCGAATTTGGCTAGCGGCAAGAGTTCGACCGAATTGTCCTGCTCGAAGTTGCAGAAAGCCCAGAGGTACTGCTCCATCGTCTGGTTTTGACAGTCCGTCTGCCGGTCCGTCTGTGGATGGAAGGCTGTCGAGAGCCAATGGTCAGTACTCAAGTGAGAACATACCCGGGTCCAGAATCGGCTTGTAAACTGGGTGCCGCAATCTGTGACTATGTTGTCCAGGACGCCGCGCTTGCAGAAGACGTGTTCAAAGAAGAGCCGGGCCAATTCTGGCGAGTCGATATCCTTCCGGCACGGTAAGTAGATTGCCATCTTGGTCAGTCGGTCCACGATAACGAGAATCCCGGTGTAGCCCGATGCCGTTGATTCTGGCAAGTCGGTGACGAAGTCCATCGTGACGCCTTCCCATGGCCGTAATGGCGCCTCCAAGGGAATGTTGATCCCATGCCTGGTGTGCCGCGGTGCTTTGATTCGGTGGCATACTTCCCAGCCGCCGACATACTTACGTACACGCGAGTCCATTACTGGCCAGTAGAAATCCATAGATACCAGCTCAGTAGTCTTAAGTGCTCCAAAATGACCGGACTCAGGGTTGTCATGGAATAGACTTATCACTTTTCCGCATAGAGAATCAACCGCTGGAACGTATATCCTCCCCTCGTAAGTCAAGACTCCCGCGATGACTTTCCATTGGCTCTCCACTTTTGCGGTATCAGTGCCTTCTATCATTGGTCGGTCGACAAGCTTCGCCGAGACATTGGCTGCCAAAGGGTCAGAAACCTGGGCCGCGATAATTGCTGGCATGAGATCGTCGTATGGTTCCACTGAGACGGTTACCAATAGTCGTGCCACAGGCCTTTCGTAGCCGATCTCGTAGTCAGGCCATCTGGATGGGCCATCGGCCGGGTTATTGCTGCCTTCCAGGTGCTCGATGACAAAGTCGTAAGCCGAAAGAACTTCCAACCACCTGACTTGTCTTCTGGAGAGTACTTTGGATGTCTGGAAGTATTCGAGATTCTTGTGGTCGCACTGAATTAAAACCTTGTGATTGGCACCCTCAAGGTAGTGTCGCCACTGTTTTAGTCTTTCCACAATGGCCAATAGCTTCCCATCATAAGTGTCGTAATTCTGTTCGGCTGAAGAGTACTTCCGGGAGTAGAAATTAACCGGCCTGAGAACCCCGAAGCAGTCGTACTGATTGAAAATCCCCGCAATCGTGAATCGACTCGCGTCCGTTTGGAGAATGATGGGCTTGGCCGGATTGAAATGCTGGAGGATCGGTGCCTCGGTGAAGGTCCTTTTCAGTTTCCGGAACGCCAAATCGGCTTGCCGCGTCCATTCCCATTTGACTTTCCCACGGTTTTCTGACTTCTCGCATCGAGATCTGCCTTCTGGTGGCTCACCAGCCTTATCTGCCTTCTTTAGTAGTTCTGTAAGCGGAAGAGTCACCTTGGTATATTTCCGGATGAACCTTCAGTAGAAGTTCGTGAATCCAAGGAGCACCTGGACATCTCTAATTGACTTTGGTGTCGGCAAGTCCTCGATTGTGGAGATCCGGTCCGATTCCATGCCGACTCCATCGGGAGTGATAACAAACCCCAGGAAGGCAACTTCCGAAACTTCGAATTGGCACTTCTCGGCTTTGCAATAGAGGCCGAATACATTAAGTCGCTGCAGCACTTGGCGCACATGCTCCTCGTGCTCCTTCTCGTTTGTCGAATAGATTAGTATGTCGTTGAGCTAGCATACCGCAAAGTCGTCAATGTATGGCCATAGACAATCATCGATATAAGACTGGAAGGTAGCCAGTGCGTTTGTTAGACTGAATGGCATGACCCGGTATTCGAATTGGCTGTAACGCGTTCAAAAAGCCGTCTTGTATTCATCGCCTTCCTTGAACCGGCTGAGGTTATACACACTGCGGAGCTCCAGCTTCGTAAATATCCTGGCCTCCCACATATGGTCAAGCATCTCGGAGATTAGTGAAAGGGGATACCGAATCTTCACCGTCGCCAGATTGAGCGCGCGGTAATCCACACAAAGCCTTAACCCTCCATTCTTCTTTTTTGCAAAGAGGATTGGCACTGCCGCCGGCGATGATGATCGCGGAATAAACCCGTTGGCTAAGTTTGCCTCGATGTAGGCCTTTAACGTCCTCAACTCGAACTCTGATAGATTGTAAATCCGCCCATATGGCAAGTTATAGCCGGGCTCTAAGTCAATTGCATGGTCGGTTGACCGATGCGGCGGGAGTGTCTCAGCCTTTTCTTTCATGAAAACCTCCACGAATTCTCCGTATGTAGCCCAGATATATTCTCCATCATCTGTAGGCACCATCTTTGTCGTTGTGTCGGCTCCATCTGCGCACGTTAGTTCTCAATTCATATTAGATATGGAGCGGTAAGGAGGAATATCCAGGAGCCTGGATTTAAAACGGTTCGCCACAATAGGGCCAAGCCCCGCCGTCCAGTACTCCCTTCATGTCTCGGCGAGCCAGCAACGTTTACACAAGTATACCCTTAGGAACCTTTGTCTGATCGTTGCCGCCGCTGCTCCCTGCTCGCCTGTCCAGCGCCTGGGGCCTATCTCACTCACCATCAGTGATGCCTTCCACGGTCGCTCCCAGCAGCCCTGTACAATCTCCAACTATTAGAAAGAATGTCCCGATGACCTGCTCACTGGCCAGTAGATCGTCAAAGGCAGTTGCTCTGAGTATTTGAATATGTGGGATGCCGCCACCTCCTTCGGAACATGCCTCCTCGCTAGCCGTAGATCCTGGTACATTCCTGGCGCATTCCTGATGGTCTACCCGGTCCACTGCCACCACTTCCGCTCCCTCTGGGGTTCACAGAGCCAAAAGTCGACCGCTTTGCGAATTGACGTCAGGTTTCCTGGACTGGAACCAAGGCAATCCCAAAACCAAGTCGTAAGCCCCCATAGGCACGACTAGCACCTCCGCTTCTTGAACCGGTGATAAGTGCTCCATATACTGAACCATGAACTCCGTTTTTCGACTGTCACTCACGTGAGCCATTACTTGGCCATGGAGGCCTAGAGTCGTGACGTATGCTGGTTCCTCCGCTAGACCAAGCCGTTTTCGCAGTCTCGGTGCCATAACGATGCTCGTCACACCGCAATCGATGAGAGCTCGCACGTGTTGCATTTCCCCATTCCCATCTCTTATAAAAATCTCGTGAATAATATGGAACGTGTCCGGTCTGCACGTACCGCATAAGTACTTACTTCACATGTAAGCTTTTGGGCTCTCCAACAACACCCTTGACTTCAAAGCGATCGGATGCGGTTGAATGCTGTCCATCGTCGCCATCAAGGTCTGCATTGCCAACCTCTCCAACCCCAATTCCGTCTCGTCGAACCTCTCCCGTCGGGCCAGATGCAGAGAGAAGCCTATGAGTTTTTTGGCTGTTGATTATCAAAGGACTTCTGTCGTTTGATTTGGTGTCCTCCGTCCCTGTTTGGAGCTAATGTCTGGTCCTGCTGTGGTGGGTTACCTCCTCGTGAGTATTTAGGGCAGAAGCTCGCCTTGTGGTTCGGAGATCAACATCGTAAGCATTTGCTGGTAGAATGTCGGCCTTCGAAGATTTCCATTGAGACCCATGGTGCTGGTAGTAAGCCTGAATATTGTTCTCCGCCGCCTGATTTGCCGTATCTGTTTGATCCCGATTGGCCGGATTTGCCGCCGGTGGTGTCGGCTGGCTCGGAAATGGATGGCCGGTAGCCTCATTTGCCGCCTTTGCAAGACGAGTCCATAGGCTGTTTCTGCTGCTGTTGTTGCTGCTGCTGTTGCTGCTGCTGTGGCTTCTTGTTTTCGACATGTGTAACTTCCGAGGCCACGGCCTTCTCGAAGAATTTGTCCAAGGTGTCAAATCTGGCGCAGGCAGGCGTCATCAGTCCAACTTTGTTCTTGAGAGAGTTGCGGAGGCCTGCCCAGGCAATATCGTAGAGGACTTCTTCGTGCTTCTGTAGTTTCCACCCAGCCTGTCTCCAATTAGCTTTCATACGATTTGCATAGGCTCTGACCGATTCTTGTGGAAGTTGTATGTATCCCTGCATCAGTGTGATCACCACCACGCGTCGTCGGTCCTTATCCCCATAAACCTTGGCCATCTCTGGTGAAAAGAAGTCGAAATCTTGTAGGCATGGATCGGATTCTGCAGATAAGTCGCCCGCCCATTCCGAAGAGTCTGTCATCGCCGTCTTTGTAAGTGTCAGGTTTTGATGATTACGCCAGGCGTCCAGAAGAGAGATCACGTATTTGACGTGATCGGGTCCACTGCGTGGGAATAGGTGGCCGTGGGAGTTGAAATTCGAGCGTATCACGTCCAGAAATCGGTTCAGCTCTTGTGCACCGCCGCAAAACCTTACGGGGTCAACCATCTTGTACATATTCGGTCTTGCACCTATGGTGCTTCGTTCAGTGCATTCGGCGCATTCGGTAGCCCATTGATCCTGTTCGGCAGCCATTCGTTCCCGTTCGGCCGCCATCCTCTCCCGTTCGAGTCTCTGTTTGGGTTTCCACTGGGCTTGATTTTCAAGCAGCATTTCCAGCATCAACCGGTTTTGAGTCGCCACGTCTAGACGATCCTCGTCAGTAATTTGGGAACGGAGATCACCACTATCATTGTCGATCGGGCTATCTTTGCGTCTTTGATCTCCGAGGTCATCGTAGAGGTTATCGTCATCATCAATCTCGGCCTCTGGTAAGACTGTTGGAGTAGTGCGTTCGACTGTCGATGCCGCTGCCTGCAGAGTGTCATCACTCTCATGGATGGCAGTGACGCGCAATTGAGTTCTGGTAAACTTCATTGGAGGCATGTTTTGTGATAAAACGCATTATTTCGTAGCGACGCGTCGAAAGGGGTAAATCGCGAGATCCCATGAGCGAAACGTATCGAATTGATTAAGAGCAATAATAGTGTAAGGCTGTATATCCGTATATGGCCGCATATGAGAGTATATGAGAAGATACGGTTCCACACGTGGATGTGGTAATACAATAGAGTAGTTGATAGGTAAGATTATCGCTAGCGATCTCGGAGAGATCGCGAGTCGTCTATATAAGGTTGCAGTTACCCGGCCCTGGACACGTCTCGTGCCATTGCCAAGAACCTAATCATAACTGCCATTACACTCGTCACTGAGTATTGTCAGGGTTCAGAGTCTAGCGCAGTCTACACTGCGCCTCCCTTTATTGTCGAAACCCTTCCTGGTCGCTCAAATAGGAGTCTACCTCATCTGCCGTTGCATATCCATGCACAGGCAATTATTCCTACATTCTTAACGTGGAACATCAATATTGGACTATGCCTTCCCAAAGCCCTCACCTTGACAAGATTCCGGTCGTACGAAATGTTCGAAGTCTTGCTAATTGTCAGAATCAACAAAAGCGTAGGCCTTCAGGGAATTCTCAACTTCCGCCTGCTAAGAGACTCGTTTCCGTACCAGCTGGCGAGAGGGATTCCTCTCAAGGAGGGAGTTCCGTAGCCTCTACAATCCAAGGTCAGAGCTCCATCCCCTCATCTTCGCTGAACAATTCTCGAGTTTCAGATATCACTCAATGCGTGACTTCCACCCTGTCCGCTGCACAGCGACGGTCAATAAATACTCCAACCGCCATGCCGGTTACAAGCAGTCGTAGCACACCAGCCCCCAGAGGAACCTCACCGCGTCGCATTGTATCCAGCCCCGCATTCGGCATTGCTATCACTCCCACTCCTCTTAGCGGTCTTGAAAACCTGCCTACCCCCATCCCTAATCCAGAAGCCCATGTGATCATTACAAATCCACTCCAAACGCGAGCTTCCGAAAATTATCAGAGACAGAGGCAGTGGCAATTGCAACGGCAGATGGTGTCTACACCTCGATCAATGGTCTCCGGCAGTCGCAGCATCCATTGATTTGGTCACTCAGACATGACGCGTCTTGTGTTTGCAACACGCAGACTCCTGGAGCTCTACATGTGGAACAGATGGCCGTTTATGAGTGCAAGCGACTTGGAGACCGTAAGTTATGCAACGCGACACGTTTCGAATGAATTAGCTGAAGCCCCACACTGGCAGATAATAGAGACGTACTGGAACACAGCAATGCAGCAAAACAACATTTGGTCCAAAGCATTTGAGGCGCACACAAAGGAGATCTTGAAAGAGGTATGCTGAAGCAACGGCCCATGTTGGATATTACACGCTCAAACCGGTACCAGGTTCGCGCACAAGTCAATAAGGTTAAATTCCACTTTATTCAATCAGCAAGGGACAACATAGCAGAGCTTGATGATCTCCACCGCTTTGAATCAGCCGCAGAGCATTTGAAATTCATTCATTCCCTTCTGGCAGACAATAAGTATCTTTTTCTTGTAGGAGAGCGTGTGGAAGGTGGTGTACGCGGCCCAAATCCAACGCAGAGGGAGTCGAAAGCTGCTAACAAATGGCCAGCGTCCACTTTACTTCATGGCAGAAGCAATCCCGCGGTTTAGCTACATCAAATTTTATCATCGAGCGAATAACCACGGTAAGTATGCTGATGGATTTTATACTTCCATGATTAATGACAAGGACGGTCATATACCCTCGCCACTGATCATGTTTACCTGCACTTCATTGCGCCATGCTCTCCTGGAGTGGCAAAAGAACAAAGGTGTTCATCTGAAAGCTTCCAAGTCAAAGCTGAAAGCGGACAGACCTGATCACTCGAACTACTTCAATCATAAGAATGATGGTGGTAAGAATGCATCCTGCTGCGCTGCAATGGGTCCCAAGTTGTTAACCTCGCCTGGCGTTGCAGACACGTATACATTCTTGATGAATACCTGGAATACACTACCAGAGAGCTACCAACAGAGGGTGTATAACAACACTCTTGCTACAGTCAAGCGTCAGATCCAGCAGGCAGAGAACCCAATGCCTGCCAGGGTCATCAGCACGAAAGCAGCGCGTGTTGACAATGCTATTCTTCTTGACTATTTGACCTCCGAAGTGGCACTTGAGGAGCCTGAAATCGGAAGCACTGACCCAAACATCCCGATAGACAACAATTGCATGGATGATGAACTGCATTTCGGGATGCCAGGGGCCAGCGGGGATTACGAAGATGAAGGTGACGGAAGCAACGAGCGCAATGCAATCCCCACCGCCAGCCGGAGACGACAGCCTGCGACTGAACTTGAGAGGTTTGACTTGGAAACCAGTGATGTCAACGGCTATGAGGGTAAGGACGGCGACGATGTGGATGTGGATGTGGATGAGGAGGAAGAAGCATCGCAAGCCGATGATGGATCAACGCAGAATGTGGAGGACTGAGGGCATAGTAGGTGATGTTGACGGGTATGAGTGCGATGATATGGATGCGGATGAGGAGGAATAAGCATCGCAAGCTGATGATGGATCAACGCAGAATGTGGAGGACTGAGGGCATAGTACTAGAGAGTGTGAAGATTGGACAGTATATTTCAGACATGTAAAATACGATAATGGCGAAGCAAATGCAACAGCAAGCGATGTATCCGAAGCGAAGACTGTATTGCAACAAGTGACAAAATCTCAAAGCTAAACATAAATCAGAGTGCGGCATATGGCTATCGGCCAAAGAAAGGCATAAACATCGCCAGGCGTTGTGTAAACGGCTACTGCATAACTGCAACCCCTGCGAAGAGTGTAACATATGTGTTGTTCGGATGCTGCGTATACGTCACCACATTCCGGATGCAAAGTAAAGGAAGCCTGACGCCAGAGCGGCGAGCGTAATATACAACATGACGCGTCGCAAGAATAAAAGGCATGGTATAATAGCCGCCCGAAGGGAAGTATGCGACGCAACCCGTCGCTAGGGCAACGGGTCACGTCTGATTCTCCATCAGAGGGTACGAGGTTCTTTCAGAGCCGTCAGAGCCGTCCAGAACACCCGGGTGTTTCAGACGGAAACTAGGGTTGTTGCTGATGAGTTATATACATTTCATATATATCACACTTTGTTGTCAGAGTGCAACTTGCAGACTTAAATTGGTGGGTTGTTTTTAATTTGAGTTCTTGTGGTTTATACTTGCCACTATCAGCCACTCAGCCACTCAGCCACAGAATTCTGACCAATAAGAATCGAAAGAGACACATTCCGTGTGCTTATATGAATAATAATTAAAGATGTTGGATTTTATAATAAGATGACAATAATACAAATAGTCTTAAATAGTTTAAAGCCAAGGCTGAGATAGAGCTGAAATTCAGAGATTTGAAAGTGGAGAAACTGAGGAGTCGGGATGTATCTAACGTCATACGTACACAGATATGTATACACCATTGGTTAAAACCGCAAGCCCATATGCATGCCACCGCCTTCGAAGTTGCCCAGTCTAATCCCAAGCATACATGTAAAGTACATAAACGCAAATAATTTTAATATATCTCCAAAGAAATCTATCGGAACAATCGGAACATACAAGTACACAACCATACAGCATAAACACTCAGCTCTACATAAAGAAATAACGGCACAGCCATACGTAACTGCTGCCCAAAAACCTTATTCCAAATTCATCCTAAAACATATATAACTTCCTTGGGTTATTGATATCAAGTCTTAGAAGATTAAAGGGGCGTACATAGAGGTCTTGTTCATGAGGTTCCCTAGGTAACCAAGAAAGTCAATATTCCCTCGGACACATCGAAAAACTGGGTTACAAACCGAGGATTGGCTACCCAATGGCACCTGCGTTCTCTAGCATTTCCACAATGACTGGAGGCTCTTCACGCTCACGGTAGTACTCTCTTGCGGCCTCAATTGCAGATAGTCCTTCTAAGGGCGACGGTGATGCATTAACATCTGCTCCACGTTTTAGCAGCATCGTGACAAGTGATTCATAACCACCTCGACATGCAGCCTGAAGAGCAGTTATTCCACCCCTAAGTGCTGGAGAGGCATTGACGTTGGCCCCGGATCGCAATAATGTACGGACTATTGATCCATGACCTGCCGCGCATGCTGCCTGCAGAGCAGTTCGTCCCAGTTCCTTGCGAGCCTCAAAATTTGGGTCTGCACCTTTGCTGATGAGCTGCCGGACTCCGCTTATCCAACCCCTTCTACATGCGTGCTGCAGCGGTGTCTCGGGGTACGTGTCATCTCCACCAGAATATTGGAACCCGTTGATATTAGCACCTTCTGCGAGTAATATCTCGACTAGATCTTCCCGTTCAGTTTCAACTGCAACCCATAGTGCTGTAGGACTTTCCAAGTTGGAGCTTTCCATCCAGGCTCCCCTTTCCAGCAAAAAGCGTGACAAGTATTGATGTCCACCACAAAGAGATCCTATCAACGCCAAATCAACCATTACAGAAAACCTGCCAAACTCAAATGAGAGGTCAAAGAGTGGACGTGAGTTCACAGCTAGTCCCTTATCCAGGAGTAGAGCTACCACATCGTAAAGACCTCTGATGCATGCGCAAACGAGCGCATCTTCCACAGCAGGAAAATTGTTAATATCTGATATTCGGTTCAATATACGCATGGCAATCTTGTTGTAACCTCTGAAGATTGCAGCATGGAGTGGGGTTGCAACCTCCCACCAAACCTTGATGCCGTCTTCCGAGCCGTACAGTTGAGCTTCTACTACAGTATCCGCGCCACGGTCTAAAAAGAAGTTGACCATTGGTACCATGCCATAGTAAGCGGCAACGAAAAGAGGAGTCCTTCCTTCACTATCCCGAGCTTCAAGACTAGCACCTTGTTCCAAAAGCTTTCCCGCGAAGTCAATGGTGTCCTCAATTTCAGACTTGGAAACGAGATGCAGGATAGTCTGACCTTTAGCATCCTTTGCATTTCTGGTAATTTTGAATTCTGGGAAGCTGTCTAGAATAGCCTTGATGAGTTTTGGGCACTTGAGCTCTAGGGCTCGGTGTAAAGGTAAGATGGAACCGAGTTCCCCGCAGAGACTGCCAAACTGAGCCAAGTATTGATGATATAGAGTCAAAAGAGACTTCACTGCCTTGTCAATATCGACATCGAGCCAAAGGCAACGGCTAATCCAGTATCCAATTAGGTTTTCGTGGATTTCGATCGCGGCATCGTAGTCGCCAGTGTGGCTGAGCATCGTGACCAATTTTGTGACTAAGTCCTGCAGCTTCCATAGCTTGCGAGTGCGATCTTCAGACAGCTTCCATATTGATATCAATTTTCGATAAAGCTTTTCCGCTTCTGCAAACCGTTCTTGTGATACGAGAATGGCGGCAATTTTTTCCGAAGTATCAATCGTATCATAGTCATGGCAGCTCAAATCATGGGACGCCCGCTGTAGAGATTGAGGGAAATGGAGGTTTTTGATGCTTTGAAATATGGCAGTTAGTCGCTATACGAGCTTTGAAATTCAAATGTTCCCTAACATACCACATCTGGAGTACCCATCGCGGGCACAAGTCTCCTTCCTTGTATCCACTAACGTAGGATTTTACATCGTCAAAGCTGCAATCGCTATTCAGTGCACAGTCTTTGCTGGTCCTTTGAGATACCTGAGGTATGATATCTATGGCTACTCGCGTGGAGTCAAAACACGCTTCCGTCGCTCTCGCGTGTACTGTAGGAAAATCTATGGTACCGTGATTTGAAACTGTGGGAACGTCCTTTGAAGCTCTCACATCGAGGGAAGGCTCTAGTGGGTCTTGTAGTCGAGGTCTTTCAGAAGTTTCATAGGTCACCGTATTCTTTCTCTGTCTACCAGTCGCGAGCTGTGGTTCAGAGCATAGCAGGTCTTGCATCACGCACAACTTGCACCTCTCACCCGGCCATTGACGCTCTTCTGGCTCGCACTACGTCGATGTTAGTGTTTCGGTAGCAATGGATACTATGCTTCATACCTTTTGCTTTTTTGAGCGACACTGTTGGCATTTCCAGCGAGAGAGCTTGCGCCGTTTGGCGTCCCCAGGTGCGTCTAAGAGGCATGAATACTCATAATCCTTGCATCGCTGGCATGACGACAAATCTGAAGATGGCTCGCACTTTAGACCTTATGTCAGCAGACTGTTTTTATGAAGTACACTGAAGGCCTCTTACCTTTCGTCGGTCGTTTGTGCAGTGCCAGCATTTTTGATCCCATTTTTTCTTGTACATGGTTGAAGGTGGTGACAGTGTTGACGGGGGATGAGGTCCAGTAACTTCTGGCGGTGGCTCTGGAAGTGATGGTGTAGAGAAATCATAGTGAGATTGTTCATATGAAAGAGGAGTTTGCCCGTCGTGTTGAGGAGTTTGCCCCTCGTGTGAACTCCATGTTTGAGAGCTGTGAGCATGAAAGGCCTGCATTATTTGACCAGAATGAAAGTTTTAGGAGGATGAGAATCTGTCTGTCTGGTACGTGAGCGAAGGTGAATGTTATAAATTCTTCACGCCTAGCTTCATAGCCTGACGATTGGTTCCTTCAGCCGCGGTTACGTGCGGCCGAATGCAATGTAACCGCAAAGACGATGAATCCTTACAAAATTTTCTTTGCCCAGACTTCCACTAGTTTTGGTTTTTCTGGCCACCCTACCAAGTATGGACGTGCATGATGCACATACGTCATAGAGCAGATCTCCTAGCTGGTGACGCCAGCGAGCATGCTGAGCTGGACTTTTTGAACCAACGGTCTGGGATATTCCAAGAGATGAGATCTCTTCGTTTTGTGGGGTACATCGATGATATCGTGCACGCACATGCGCATTTAGCGGAATTTTTCTATAGACAAGATAGGTAGCAAGAATGGATTATACCAACGGTAAAGTTAGGAGCAGCAAAAGAATGTAACAGAGAAGAATAGTAATAAGCAAGAATACCTGTGTCGATCCTGCGGTGCACTGAACCCCTACTTCGAGGCACCGGACTGCCCTCGCAAGAAGTTTCCATCTTGCCCTCCCTCACGCCACGTACCGGTTCTTTGCTTCTTTAATCATACTCATGTGCGCCATTTTCCGCTATGACTCATGGTCCAAGTAATATTTGCTCTGCTCTTAATTAAAACTTATAGCGAGCAGCGAGATACGTACGAACATGGTTGTCACTAGCACGTTTTGGTTCGTTGTTTCATTCGCTGTCCTGGAGGAATGCTTTGTTGGCTAGAATTGGCCACTACGACTAGATATCCTCACCACAGCCAAATGGAATCAGGTCAACGAAAGATGGTAACACTAAAGGACGAAGATGAATTTACCGCGTATTCCGAAACACTCATCTGGGCTAGACATCGTGGTTCCGGTGAAATGTACAGCTTCCATGACTCCCCCTGACTCCACCGCGCGATTCTCAGATGTGTCACTCAACATCCAGTTTGATTATCTGAATTGTCACTTCACTAGCATGGTTTGTACCTCAGTTTCCTCTATACATCCATTCTCTGGATGACATGGACGAATACGTGTTTGAACTGATGAATAGTAAGATATTGTATTGAGCGAAGGGACAGGGTATATTCCGAGGGTACGAAATTGCTTCGACCCATTGAAAGATCCGGACAGCCTGTGGATGGCCTGGACAAATCTTGATAGGCCCGGGCTTTCCAAAGATCTACAAACGCAGAGAAGATAGAGTGCTCATTAGCGTCGATCCACGTCGATGCTTCTAGCACGCACTAGCATTGTTGTCTTATTGAGTTTATCTCCATCCTAACGACACATGTACAATTGAGATTGTATTGAAATAGCTCTCTCTACGTACTATAGCCATTCTAAAACCGACCGTCACCTTACTACGTAGCTACATAGCGCAGGGATGAATTGATATGGGGAATGTTAGGGGTCAAATCCGAGGTGAGGGAACCAAAATAAGAGCGTAGGCCTACAAAGACATACATGATAAGCACTAACCGGAAAGAAGGGAACTTGATATAGATCCCGGCAGGTGTGCTGTGTATTTGTATGGGTAGCCAGCCGTGAGAAGTCTCGTAGAGTTATGGGATGGTCCATACCCGGATTTTATATACTAACGCCACGAAATAGACCCATTTGAATTGTTGCGAGGCGATTTACTAGCTAAGGTAAGATAAAACTCTAGACCCATAGGCTACTCTTGGAAACTGAAACATTTAGTTTACACGTATACCTATAAGGCGTGCCGCGGGTTTGATTTACAGAATCAAGGGGGTTGTATTACGGCAAGAAGGGAACCATCCTGCATTTCCCCAAATAGCAATATACCTTCCATATATCCTCCGTTCAACTTGGTTAGTTCCTTGACCCTCTAGTATTCTTCTGTGATGCTATCTGTTCATGTATGTTGCATTGGCCGATAGGTAACACGCTTTCGACCTGGTCCATTCCCAAACCGAGCATCCAAATGAGTTAAAACTCTAACCCATTTTCGCGTTACGAAATGCATGATGATGGTAGTTGAGAAATCTTTCACCCTGGAACCTTGATTTCAGGCCAAAGTCAACTTCTATCATTGATATCATTGATGTTTTCTAGATGGCCTCCAATGGTTTCAGAACTTCACCCAGCCTGTTCCCCGGAATCAAATCACTCAGTTACACAACTTGATATAGAGAAAACATCTTGTTTAAGTTGATGTTAAACAGACTGACATAATTGAATTGAATTTAATATATTCCACCTACTGTACCGAGCGTCAAGGTTCTTAGGCTTTCTTTGCGTGACGTTGTTTCTCGTACTTTATTTTAAGCAATCGATGCTGTTACAGCGATCTATTATTGGCTAGAGGGCCCGTGATAGGGTTTTTTGTGAGGTTATGGACGAGTGTGGATCATGTTTGGGTGTACGTATCTACTTTCGAAATTTGCTTGGTACGGATGAAGTAACCAATAGCCTGAACTGCGAGGATGGATTGTGCTCTCGTATCCCCTCGACTGGAAGTTTTGTGAATTACTACTTGTGGCTTGTCTCGCCCCAGCCTGACGAAAAGTCTTGGGGGTAAGTACGGTTGTCGCAGGAGGTCACGTGATTTAAAATGGAGGAGTTTTTTTGCTGCAAAAACAGAAAATCCAATTAATTACTAAGCCCCCACCCTAGCCCTGCACAGCCCAGCACTATGGGGCGAGACAAACTTGTGGCGTGCGGCCGTATCCTATACTTATTACCAGCTTCGCTTCGCGGCGAAACGAGCTAGCGAGCGAGGCGAAAAAGTCTAGGCACGAGACAAATTTAGTGCCTGCCGTCATTGTCCCAGTGCACAGCCACACCTTGAACTTTAAGCCGGGCTTTTCCTACTCGCCTTCGCGACCAAATGCCATCCTCCAATCCCGAAATCCACGGCCAAACCACCACTACCCACCTCTTGCGACGGCGCAGCTAATTACCCACGACAAACCCATACAACCGTCGATGTTCGCCCTTCGGCTATAATTATTACCCATGCCACATAATCTAGGTGTGATTTAAAGTATCATAGGGTATTGTGTTTGCTTAATTGAAACCGCCCTAGTGCACTAGGTGCACTGCCCTCGTAAAATAACAGCAGTACTTTTATATAAGAGATTATCAACCCAAGTAGAGCACACGGAGCAGCTAGTTAGACACTATTACAGGTGTACTTGTGCCGGAGATATGTTACAGATCTGATACACGGTGACTGCTGCAGGGACTGATGCCTCCTGTATATATCTCGAGTTTTCTCCTTCTCTCTTTTCTCTGTACCATAGAATGCATGCACATGGTTCTCCCCAACTTCCATATCGTAACAGACACAGGAAAACTCTGTATGGTGATTATACATGAGGAGTGCTATTTATTCACTCTCATGACTGGCCATGCCTCGCCCTTCTGTAGACAAAATTGCTATCCAACCCCCAGAAGCACTAGCATACTGAATCGTAGTTATCACACACTAACACTACAGTGCGACGTCGACTTTAAGATTGAAGGTAGACAGATTCATTCAAAGGGTACTCCGAAAGCTCCGTCACATCCTAAATGGTATCCCCAAACATTCTTCGGTGCTTGGTACGCTTAGAGAACGGCTGTAGAAGAATTACCGCCAGCTGATTGCAAACCTAGGTGTAAATGGTTCGCCCCCCGATTTAGCTAGTGGAAAATTTTATTCTTTATTTAGAAATAGCTACCCTAAGCGATGATAAAAGTCGCGTAGACACAAAATTGGTTTCCGATTTCCGATTACGGGAATAGTACGGTATTAGAACCCCATTCCACTAACTTAAGATCATGTATACTCTACATTTTTATCAAATACTCTAGCTTCCGCAGCTTCCAGTAAATCAAATTGAATACTAAGCCAGGTACGGACGGAGGTGGGGATTCACACCTCGGTATTTTTAACAGGACTTGGAATGATTTCTCTACAACAAAGCCAAAAAAACTCTATTGAAGCGCCGAAAACTGGCAGCGGAGGTTCCGAGGGTTGCAACTGTGAGGTTTTGGATGTTGTAAATTTCACTTCCGAGACTCATGGGGCCACTAACAGCACCTAACCATCCCGAACCAACCGGCTAACCCTAAGCTCAAACCTTATCTTACGCGATGTCTGGCAGTAAATCATCTTGAACCCCGTCTAGTGTTGTCAGAAGCGTTATTATCCGATTATCTTCGGTATCCCGGTTTAAATTTACCCCTCTGCGACGGAATGGCGTAAGACAATGGCAGTAGGTAGCTGACAAGACATAGCCCAGCTACCTAGGCACAGAGAGTCGGTCCCCACTACGTATACGTAGCTCTTTGAACCTGGAGGTTACGCGAATCTACCAAAATTCCTTCGTCGCATGGTCCTGGCCGAGACATTCCCCCGAAATGCTTTCTATAAAGTAGCGAACCCCTTCGTTCGGCTAGGTTCAGTATTTCGTTCGACAAAGATGCCAACTTCAGCCATTATAATTAGACTAAACAAAAATTCTTAAGTAATCTAAGACCAAGAGTGCGAGCGTAATAACGCGTACGTGGCTTAAATGTGTGAGTGACATCTTGCAATGTTTGATAGGATCAAAGTTAGATGATCCTATCTAGGTAGCATAATAAAGTAAAGGACCTATTAGACAATTCCCCAGGGCTTTAATGGGGCAAAGCTGCACTCACGCGAGGATGATACGGAGATGGAGACAATGAGAGTTGATAGAATGCGCGAAGATTTTGATAGTAATTTCAGATATCAATGCATGTGGTGGCGAAATTTCAGACCATCAATACTCGTAGATAGCATCCCTGTGATTTCGCCGACCATACATGTACAGCCTTCTATGACGGGTGACGTTTGAACCATCGTACTCGCTACAGTACACATACATAGTACACAGATGAAAATTCATTTCCCCCTACTTTCAAAGCAATCAACAATTCCATACAGTTATACGGCGAATCTCAAACCACACAACGAACCACCCTTCACAAAACATACTAACCGCACCAGCCACTTCTACCGCCCAGAAACTAAATCCATTCCGAAAGGCATATAGCTTCCATGAGCTGTTACCGAAGTCTTGGGAGTTTGAATTGCATAGCATCGCAGTCTTGCTCATTAGATTTCTAAGTTAGAACGTTAATATTCTCTTTGATGCTCGTGAGATGACTGGATACAAACCAAAGATAGACTTGACTACCCAATTGCACCTGCATCCTCCAGGATTTTTACAATTGTTGGAGGTTCCGCATCCCGGTGCACGTGGTAATACTCCTTTGCAGCCGCGAGCGCAGATAGCCCATTCGAACGAGACAGTGGAGCATTAACATCCGCTCCATGCTCCAGCAGCAGTGTAACTAGCGACTCATGACCCACTTCACATGCAGCCTGAAGGGCAGTCCTTCCACTGTTGTCAGACGGGGGGGCATTTACGTTGGCGCCATGGTTCAATAATTCACGGACAATTAATTCATAACCCGCCCAGCATGCGGCATGAAGAGCAGTCCTTCCATATTCCGGGGCCGGTGGGGCATTAACATCGGCCCCACACTCCAACAGCATTGTGACAAGCGATTGGTGCCCTTCCCGACATGCAGCTTGAAGGGCGGTCCTTCCACCTTTGGCGGCCGGAAGGGCATTTACGTTGGCGCCATGGCGCAATAATGCGTGGACAATTGATTCATGACCCTCTTCACATGCAGCCTGAAGGGCAGTCCTTCCATATTCCGGGGCCGGTGGGGCATTAATATCCGCCCCACACCCCAACAGCATTGTGACAAGCGATTGGTGCCCTCCCCGACATGCAGCTTGAAGGGCGGTCTTTCCACCTTTGGCAGCCGGAGGAGCATTAACGTTGGCACTATGGTGCAATAATATATGGACAATTGATTCATGACCCCCTTCACATGCAGCTTGAAGAGCGGTCCTTCCATCGTTCTCGGCAGGTGGGGCGTTTTCGTCCGCCCCCAGTTGCAACAATCTACGGACAATTGATCCATGGCCCGCCTCGCATGCAGCCTGCAGAGCAGTCCGCCCCTTGTTCGAGTGAGCCTCCCAGTTTGGATCCGCGCCCCTGCCAATAAGTTGTCGAACTCCGCTTATCCATCCATTTTTACAAGCGAGCTGCAGCGGTGTCTTTGGATACCAATCTTCTTCATCACTGCGCATCCAATAGAGGAAATCGTCGATATTAGCACTATTTGTGAGTAATAGCTCCATGAGATCGCCCCGCTCTGTTTCAACTGCAACCCAGAGTGCAGCTGGACTTCGCGAGCGGGCACCCTCAACATTGGCTCCGCGTTCCAGCAAGAAGAGTGACAAGTATCGATGTCCACCACAGAGAGATCCCATTAATGCACAGTTAACTTCTACTGGAACACCACCGAGGTCAAATCGAATGTCGGAGAAAGAATTCACAGCCAGTCCCTTATCTAGGAGAAGAGCCACCACATCGTAAATACCTCTGATGCTTGCGCAAACGAGCGCGTCTTCCACAGCTGGGACATTGTTGACATTTGATATTCGGGCCAGCATACGCAAGGCGATTGTGTTGTGACCTCTGAGGATTGCAGCATGGAGTGGGGTTGCTTCTCGCCAATGGACCTTGATGCCGGCTTCTGAGCTGCGGAGTTCAGCTTCTGCTGTAGGGTCCGCGCCTTTATTCAAAAAGAGTTTAACCATCGCTGGCATGCCATAATAGGCTGCAACAAAAAGAGGGGTTCTCCCTTGATTATCCCGCGCTTCAAGACTAGCACCTTCTTCCAAAAGCCTTTCCGCGAAGCCTATGGTGTCCTCAATTTCGGACTTGGAAACGAGATGTAGAGCAGTCTGACCTGTAGCGTCTTTTACATCTATTGTGGACTTGAATTCCGTACGGCTGTCCAGGATGGCTTGAATGAGATCCGCGCATCCGAGACCGAGGGCACGATGTAGAGGTAAGATACGACGCTCACGTCGGGCATCTTCGTTAAAACCATCGATTTGCAATTGCTCGTGATAGTGATGATACAGGACCAGAAGAGACTCCACTTCGCTGCTGCGGATAGCATAGTCGCGGCTACTCCAATATTTAACCGAATCTTCGTAAGCTTCGATTGCAGCATCATAATCGCCAATGTGTGTGAGCATAGTGGCAAATTTTGGGACTAGGTTATCTAGCTTTTCAGTTTTGCACCGCGACCTAAAGATGAGATCCCGCATTGATATAATTCGGCGATACAGCTGTTCGGCTTCTGCAAATCGTTGTTGAGATTCAAGAATACTGGCAACTTTCCCTATAGTATCAATCGCATCATCGTAATGGCGGCCTGGATCATCAGATCCCAGCTGCAGAGTGCGAGAGAAATTGAGCTCCTTGATGCTATAATCATGACAGTCAGTCGCTGCACTAGCTTTGGAACTCAATACAACATACCACACACGGGTTACCCACTCTGGACACCTGTCTCCTTCCTTGTACCCCTGAACGTAAGATTTTACATCGTCAAAGTTTCGATCGCTATTCAATGCGCAGTCTCTGCCGGTCCTTTGAGAGACATCGGCCTCAGCTGTTTGTGCACAGAAAAAATTCATTGCAGTTGTACCAACTAGCGCTTGAGGATGCGGAGCAGTGCCATGATGTGAAATTGCAGGCTGGACCTCTAAATTCCCCACGATAGACTCCGGCGCATCCTCATTTGCTGGGCTTCGGGGCCTTTGCCTGCCTGCCGCGAGCTGCGGTTCAGAACACGGAAGGTCTTGCATCATGCATAGCCTGCATCTTTCCCCCGGCCACTGGCGTTCATCTGGTTCGCACTATGTTGATGTCAGTGTTTAAATAGCACTAGGTTACGTGTATGCTTCACACCTTTTGCTTTTTCTCGCGACACTGTTTACATTTCCAGCGAGCGAGCTTGCGCCGTTTGGCTTCCCCTGGTGCGTCTGGTAGGCATTCATACCCGCTATTTTTGCACCGCAGGCATGACAACGAGTCCGAAGATGGCTCGCACTATTGCCCTCATAAATTAGCAGGCTGTTCTTTACAAAATATGTTCATACTGTTACCTTTCGCCGGTCTTTTGTGCAATGCCAACATTTCTGATCCCGCTTTCTCCTCCGGGTTGAAGCCAAGTATGGTGGTGTTGACGAAGACTGGGGATCGCTACCATCTTTGAGTGGCTCTGATAGTGATGGCGTGGGGAAATTTAAGTGCGATGGCTTGAATGGAAGAGAGGTCTGTCCCTCGTGTGGGCTCCAGGTTTGAGGGCCGAGAAAAGGAAAAGTTTGCCTTGGTAGCATTTTCAAGGCAGAATGAAGATGGAAGAAACTCAGAAGATGTGAAACTGTCTCAATATAGCAGTGCTCAAATAAGCAGTGGGAGAAGGCGGATGCTATATACGCGTAAAATGGGGTATTTTGACAACCGTTACTGTGCGGACTGCGCTCATAGACAGTCAATTTGGCGTTCGAACTTTCTCATTGGACGGTCAGATACGCTACAATGACAGTCATAAAAGCGAGGACGAAGGGTAGCGGGTGGGAGCTCCGCCACCTAACTGGCTCGCCCGGAGGCGGAGGTGCTTTAGATTCTGTCATACTCTAGTTAGAGTGAATACAGTATGAATAAAACAAAACAAAACAAAACACATAATACGTCATAGTCAGACCTGCACGTGACCACGTGACCACGTGGTCGGGCAAGTGTTGAGTGATTAAGTACCTTGAACAACACCCCAATTCAAAAAGAAACTGTTGTTCCCATTCTATGCATGTAGCTATTATCTCTCTCATCGCCTGTAAGGAGTTGTATGACGTTGTGACGACGGTTTTGGTGCACGAACTTATAATTACAAACTTAAGAAAGCACACCCAGCCAAGCATATATATCTGACAGCTAGATGGATGGACAACAGACCCACAAGAAAATTTCTAGTTGGCGTAATTGATGTGTGGTTGTGAAGCTGTATACGTAGCTGATATCGGTTTTCTTTGAGAGCATAGATTTGATGTCGTAAACCTAACAACCGAGTATGGATAGCTACGAGCCGACCGCTGGGGCCGGAGTTACTTGATGAGAATTCATATGGTGCGAATTAAAGCGCGCAATGTGCGGGTGTAACCTAAGTGCGCGAGGTGCGTAACAACACTAACAGCTCTGCCCAATCAAATATGGACATGACTGATGCATATCATCTTCGTCACGCCGTAAGCCTTATAGATCTGTAACGCCAGCACCTGTAGGGAGAAACACTGAGTTGAACTTGTCCAAAGAACTGGGTCTAAAGAGATGAGACTTCATCGCTTCGTTTTGTGGGGTAGTTACATCAAACTGCCCATCACGCGCGCACGCGCATTTGTGGAGATTTGCTAATGAGTGTGAAGGACGGATTAGATATACCGACAGTAACGTTGCGGCCTACAAAAGAACGTAACAGAGAAGAATAGTGAATAAGCTAAGAATAGACTAGATCGACCTTGCCAGACACTCCACGTGCACCGAATCCCAACACCGCTGCACCGAACCCTTCCATCGCAAGGTGTTGTTCCGTGCTCTTCTCCCCGCCACGTACGTACGTGCCAGTTTTGCTTCTTCAACTATATTCGTGTACGTCATTTCCGCCTGACTTTTCGCCTCATCCTAATCAGCATTCTATCGCAATTAATGAGGTATGAATACTGTGTGTTACCAGGATCTTTTGGTTGGTTGTTTCATTTGCTGTCATTTCAAGAAAGGTTGATTGGCTAGAATCGATCCGCCATCACCACTATATAGTAGATAGCCAGAGGCGAGCCAAGCCAACGAAAGACGGTACTGCTAAAGGACGGAAGATGAATTCATCGCTTATTCCGGCCGTTTAAAGGTTTGTCAGGCGTAGATCTGGTGGTCCCGGTGAAACCTGCAGACGCCCCTGACTCTGCCGTTAGTTGTTCATGTGTTGCTGAAAACTCATCATCTATATTGCCACCTCACTAGCATATTTCATTGCTTCTATTCGTCTCTTCTCTGGTTGAGAGGACGATGACATGGACGAACACGAGTACGAACTCTAGGATGAACCGGAAGATATTATAGTGGGTGAAGGAGCAGTGTATATACCGAGGATGTGGAACTGCTTTGGCCTACTGAAGGATCCTGGACTGCCTATAGATGACCTGGACAAATCTTGCTAGACCGGGCTTTCCAAAGATCACAAATGACGCGGGGGAAATAGAGTGTTCACTAGCGTCGATCCACCCGCCTTCCAAAAGTTGGATCGATGCTTCTAGATGAATTAGCTTTGTTGTCTTTATTTAGTTTTTCTCTATCTTAACGTCAGAATTGAAGTTGTATTGAACTAGCTCTCTTTACTGTATATTTTCTAGAACAGACCATTACCCAGCTACGTAGCTACACATCGCAGGGATGGATTAGTAGAGGGAAGGTTAGGGGTCAGATCCGAGGTGAGGGAACCAAAATAAGAGCATAGGACTACAAAAGAAATGATAGGCACAAATCGGGAGAAAGAAGATCAGATATAGATCCCGGTATTGTGCGTGTTTATGTGTATCTGTATGGTAGCTAGGCCTCAAAGCTAGCTGAAAAGTCTCGTAGAGCTACGGTTAGTCCATACGCAGATTCTATATATACAAACGCCCCGAAACAGTCCCTTTTTGAATAGGTGCGAGGCGGTATAGTAGCAAAGGTAAGGAGCATAGTAGATACACAATTTCATGCGCTATTCTTAGATACTACAACACTTCTGTAGGGTCCGACCCGTGGAATAAGGGTGGCCATATCGTGGCAAGAAGGGAACAATCCAAAGCCTGCATTTGCCCAACTAACATACGCCTTCCATATATTCTCCGTTAAACTCGGTTAGTTTCTTGACTCTCGGTATTATTCTGCCATTGCCACCTGTCCGCAGTCCGAGTACGTTTCACCGCAGGTAACGCTTTCAACCCGTCCCAAACCGAGCACTCGAATGAGAAAAATCCCTATCCCATTAACATCCAGGGCGTGGCAATTACCCACGGCGCAGCTATTACACATGGCTCCACGCCAAAGCTACGAGCTTTGGGGTAGTATCCCTCAACTGAGAAGAGAGACAAACAAGGGGCTGTATCTAAACAATAATTCCTTGGACTTTATTTTGCCAACAGATATAATAACCAGGCAGTCATCAGTGCAGGGAATTTCACAGCTGGGGAAAGCCCCCTCCCCATACAAATTGTTCATGCTCCATCAGCCATAGAGTGAATAGTGCATGGCTAATCACCAGAGGGAACAAATAGCACCTCTCAGGTATGATCACTATACAGAATTTGCTGTTCTAAACAACTGCTCCATTTGCTCTACTTGGGTGGATTATCACCTATATAAAAGGGCAGCGGTTATCTGTATGAGGACAGCATAGCAGCATTTTCTCTACACCCAGTGCACTAGGGCTTTTTTAATTAAGCAAACACAATGCTCTGAGATACTTTAACTCACACCTAGACTTATGTGGCGTGGGTAGTGGTTATGGTCGAAAAGTAGGCATGAACATTGGCGTAGGTAATAGCTGCGCCGTGGGTAATCGCCACGTCCTGTTGCATGTGTACCTGCATCGTGAGCCTCACTGCTCAGGTCCGTTTGATATGCAGTTGGTGTATGAAGATATGCCTCAGGAGAGCGGCTCGTATCAGTGCAGAGCGTGCAAACGGATGAGCAAACGGAGATAGATATGGAGACGAATATGGCTGTGAATATGGGAGACAAGTCTGTATATATACGGGCCTTCTGGCCTCGAGAGATCAGTCAATCAACAAGTCTAAGAAGCATCCAAAGTAACATGTCCCGGACGTTAACTGCCAAGTGCTGGCTGATGATGCTTACAGAAGGTTTTGCCCAAACATTTCCCAGTCTGCTCCAAGAATCAAATTACTCGCCGATTATATAACTCAAAATATACAACTTACATCTCCCTATTTGCTTAAGTTGATGATAAACAGATTGACATTGAAATTAATATATTCGCACTTATTCGTGGAGCGTATGCAAGGCGCCTATATTTAGCGTCTATCGTCATTGTACTCAGCCGCAGTTGAAATAGAGTTTCAGATCCAAACTGCAAGCCTCTCATGCTCCAGGGGCGACCAGATGCCATCTCTCCTCCGTCCAATCACAAACTCCACAGCCCCCAACTGTCGCAATGCCACTACCCTCTTGCCACCCTACGGATTGAGTATCTTCGCCATCTTCAGCAATATTGCACCAATAGATGCCATGTCGCTGTCGCTCCTCTCACTCAACGGCGATACCACCATCCTCCTACCTTCGGCCCCACTTCCTCGACATCCTACATGCTCCTCCTCGATCAATGGTTGCACTCCGACGCTCCCATTTTGCACCGCCTCATCTTAAACTAAACGTACACACTCACGCCGTCGATTGCGTCGCTTCGGGAGCTCGCTGCTCCGCCGGGTGCTGTGGTGCTGAGCCAGGATAAGAGCAACCACACGCATTCACGCATACTGGGAGAACTGCACTAGAAGGTGGGACCACGCGGATCTATGCAGTGCCCAGCGCGGTGACAGTGGTACGAGGATGGAAGTGGTGGCAACCGCTGGTAGAGGAGGCTAGAAGTGTTAAAGAAGCGAGAGGTTGTCAGAATTCCAATACCTACTACTAGGCAAAAGGAATATGGGGAGTGCTATCTGGAAATTACTCTGCTTTCCCCCCATACCCCTGGAAATTCCCTTCGTTGCATTCAGCGATAGGAATTCGCTTCGTCTCCCCGACTGACGAGGTGAGCGTGTTGTTTTCATCCCACGGGTCGCCGATAAGTTGTGTTCGCCCTTGGCTAAAGGAAGGGAGGCTGGATCTGCTGTTATGGCCTTAGGATCGGGTGACAGCACCTTGGTAGTTGGGTGGCATTGTGTGTACGGGTTTCCCGGCGGTTAAGGTGGGAGGTTGGGTTAGTACACATGATGAGGAGAAGCGCTTGGAAGGGTAGGTGAGCTGATGGATTGGTAAGAGGAAATGAAGGATGGAGGGGGTTATGGCGGGGGTTGGGAAGGGGTGGAGGTTCTGACGGCGAGCGTGGGAGTGATGATAAATGTGGGGAAAGTGTAGGTGATATGGAAAGGGCGGATTTCCTGTACATGCTGCTTTCCGGCGCTGCGGTATCTTTCAGGAGATGTGGAAGCGGGTTTATTATCTATATCAGCGCTGTTTCGATTGCACATACGTAATACCAGATGTACGACATCGCGTCAAGAGCGAAGAATACTCGACTGCACTTTTATAGAGCTCATCCGGTTGAGACCGGCCTGGCGGCCATTGGGCAAGGTACGGGACTCCTGGAACCTATGGTGACAGCAGTGGGTACTGTCATACTCACGGGACTCCTGAAACCTATGGTGACAGCAGTGGTACTGTCATACTCTAGTCATACTCTAGATGGAGTGAATAAAGTGTTCTACTGGGAAGTGAGTCCCACTGAGAAGTGATAATTTGTGTGTAAAATTCCCATACAAAAAAATACAAAATTTCAAAAACACTCAAAAACCCCAAAGTCTGTGGGAAAAAGAAGACCCGGCGGTTACAACCCCAGAACAAGACTCAATACAAAAATTAAATTTGTTGTAGTTGAGAATCAAGCCTCTGTAATGTCTGATTTTGTATGTGATTCGCTTCCCAGTGAGACTCGCTTCCCAATAGAACACATTACCTAGAATACCTAAACAACAGCTGCCATTCCAGAGACAGGCACATCGCTTGTATTTCATATGCATACCAAATCAGAGAGAAACAGGGATGCCAAACCCCGAGTTTGGTAACTCAACCTGCGATATACCTTTTGATTTCTCGGTAATACCCTTTGTAGAAGTACCTCGCTCTTCGTTTTTGTCGTTCTACCCGTTATTCTTAATGTGTATTTTATCTTATTTGATCACTGTGCTAAACTATAGTAACCCATACGCTAAATATTTAATAGGTCGATCCATATGCTAACTCTTCATCTTGGTGAATAGGGTAACTGATATGCCAATTGAGAGAATAGATTGAGGTGCTAAGTAAGAGATTGGGAAGGCACGGTGCAGCGCGATTTCTCTCAATTTTTGAACTTCCACTGTCCTACTTCTTCATTAGTGACTATCTTGTGTGCCTCCAACTCTACCAAAATTATCTCGACTACAACAATGACTTTTTTCGTTCCTATCACCATCACCACTAGCACTTCCACTGAGTCCACGTGTACCCCAGTAGTACTGCCTCCCAAGGATTTTCATAAATACGTAGTTTACTAGAGGTTCCTCGTGTACCTTGGGAGTAATTTAACAGCAACAAAGACCCTGTTCAGTACTAGAAAAGTTAGCGAGTACAAAAATTGGTTGTTTTTTTCAAAGGAAAAGCCAAATGCCCCGAAGGAGTCAATGCGAGTCATCTTATGGTGAGTGGATTAACCCATAGGCCAAAGAGTTGACCGCTTTGCCATGTGGGTTGACCATTAGCCAATAATTCAACTTGTAGATCAAGACCCGTTAAGTCAGCAGTAAAATTTGGCATATAGGTTGGAACATATCTTAAGCCACGCTCTCACTATCGCTGTTGCTTACTTGGTCTATATACCACTACAGAGAAATACCTCATTTAATTTCATTCAACAACCTCTTAAATTATTGACTAACTTCATGATTCCTTCAGACTCCATGATCCCTTCAGAACTTCATAGATTCCGAACCACCGCTATCTCCCTGCATCGCAAATTCTAGAGAAATGTCAGCTCTAGATCATACGTTCATCGTCTAGATGTACCAAGGATTTCATAAATCTCGCCACTACCGTTGCTAAGTTCATCGTGAACCACGTTATGCAGCCCGGGAGAGGCAGGGACTGGTAAACCTGGCATCTTAACCTATTAGACTGCGTTACTGAATGTCAACTGGTAGTGACCTATTTCACCAGAAGTTTCCTGAGGCTGCATCGGCGGGAATGGACCCCAACCAGCAATGTCAAGCCAGAAAGAGGTACTGCATACGGTGGGCGAAGTGGACGCAACATCGTTGACGATATTCGCATCCTGAACACCGGCCCAGTCACCGTGACCGCCACCTTGGTCCCCACCCAGTTGTACATCAAGGTTACCAGCCGACTGGCTTAAGCTCGTACCACCATTCTCCGTAGTGCCATCAGCGAAGGTGAGGGTTGTGGAGGGACTTGCGGTGTTCCAGTCGCACACCAGCTGAAGTCGCGTACAGTTCTTACAGACCGGGGATTCTTCGCCGCACTTGACTTTTCTTTTGCGACAGGCTACGGTTAGTCAGATTGTGTCCACACGAAGTTAGGTTGGAGGTATGAACTGGACTACTCACTCAAGCAGCCGGCCCTAGATCGTTTGTAGCCGGGCTTGTGTTTGCGGGAGGTAGGCATTTTAGGCGCAGAAGGCTGCGGATCCATGAGTAGAATATCTGTTAGTATCATAATTGTGTATCCTTGTTATCAGTCTGCCTACGCAATAGTGACAGTTGGTCGGCAGTGGGACTTACATTTTCTGTAGAATTAGAGTTAGGCCCGTCAGACGAAGAATGGTGGCGGTAGTCCTTCTGAAGTGTAGGATTCAGGTTTTCATATGTATACTACTTTCTAGCCGACAGTCCAAGCGAATTCGAGATTTTTGAATGCGAACTGCAAGCTGCAGAAACATGATGGGAAGTGTCTGGATGGGTTGATCCAGGTGTCTGTTCCTGTAGGGTAGAGCATTGAGTTCAACTTAGTCCAAAGAACGAGATCTAAAGAGATGAGATTTCGTCGCTTCATTTTATGGGTACGTCGAACTGCTAATCACACGCACGCATATGTGTAGAGATTTACTAGCGAGTGTGAAGGACGGATTATACGGCCTACAAACGAACGAAACAAAGCCAGGTGCTGGCGTTACAGATCTATAAGGCTTACGGCGTGACGAAGATGACATACATCAGTCATGTCCATACTTGATTGGGCAGAACTTTAAACACCTCGCACTTCGCACTTCGCGCACTGAAGTTAGTTCTACTCTATTCCACCGGTCCGGCTTAATCTAGTTGCACTTTGCGTTTTATCATATTGAATTCTCATTAAGTAACTTCGGTTCCACAGATCCGAGCGGTCGGCTAGCTATAGATAGTCTGTACTCGTTGTTAGCCGACATCAAATCTACGCTCTAGAAGGAGATCTGCTACAACTCCACAGCCACACAATACTCCAACTAGAAATTTTCTTATGAGTCTGTTGTCCATCCCTCCAACTAGCCAACTAGCCAGATATATGCTTAGCTAGGTGTGTTTTCTTAAGTTTGTAATTATAAGCTGTTAGTGCACCAAAATAGGCGTTACAACTTCAAATTTCTTACAGGGTCCCGATGCCACGACATGAACTTTGTTGGATATGGAGAAGATGATATACAATGATAACGTTACTTGCTCTAAAGTTTACTTCAGAGTATTAGCGATGTTCTCTCGTTCTCAGTTTGTCTAGCCACGTGCTCGCAAGCTCGCACATCGGCAGAACCTATTTCGCCATCACACGAGAATTAGCGATGCGGGAATAGGGGAAAAATTTGACCCGAAAGTTCGAGTTAGTTACCCTACTTTCACTGCTGCATCACAACTCGTTTCATACAGACCCTCATGTTCATTCGTGACTTTTTTGCTCTCGGCCATCAGGGAGTCGCATACCGATATATCGCGATATCATGAGGCTTCCGCCACAGGAGTCACTCCTCCTCGTCAGTCAACCTGACTCCCACACATACACTCCTCCTACTCCTCCTCCACGGACTTGGCCACTCACTTGTAATCAGTTCTACTTTCACTACCCAGATTTCACGTGATTGAAGAGCTGCTATGAACGTTTGACCAAACTTCAGAGCGTTTTGCCGTGCGGTAGCGAATGCTTCAGTTAGCGAAGTATATTCCTCGATTTGCGTTACCCGGCTTTCATTACTCTACTCTTTTGCGTGCAGTATTGTTAGAGGAGGATAGCATTGTTTTCGATATCGAGTAGTGGGTTCGAAAGAATGTGGTATCGAAAGCGGGTTGCAGTAGTCTGTCATCCGGCATTTTATCGCTGGCGCTTGATAGACTAGGATTGCAGATGGAGAGAAATTTCGGGGAGTAAACTTATATGTGCGAAATGCTAGCGAAGTGATGGCCCATAGTGTTCCTTGAACCTTGTCAATGGCTATTGAGGGTGAATGTGTGGTGCTGCAAGGTTGAATCGGAGCTTGAGGTTTTGATTCACGCTGTATCAAACTGGACAGGATGTCAACCCTAAACGAAACACATGCAAATTCCAGCACCAACTCAGCTCCACAGCTATCTAGATGGATACTTAAGTATATATCGTACAGTGACCGCCAGACTGATGCAGAGGTTGCTCTCGGTCTCCTAAACAGTATTCCTAAGCGGCCGCGATTTTGGAGGCCTGGCTTTTTAGCGGCCAGGCCAGGCTTCATGCAGGCCGGCCGGGCCTAGCCGCTTGGGAACACTGCTCTTAAAAGGGGACTTCGGTATACCCTAACCCATCGATTGTTAAATCATTCTGTATTCGCTCTATCTAGAGTATGACAGTGATCCTCCAACTTCCCATTTCCTCGCTACTTCAATGAGAAAAACACCCACAATTAAGTTGTAGCTTCCCTTCCTCTGTGCAATGGAGGGACACTAGGAATCTTCGCTTCGACATCACAACCACTAATCTATCCACAATACCCTAATCTTTGACAACACTCTTACCCATAGTGCATGTTGCATCAAGTTTTTCGATGAACCCTTTTGAGTCTGATATTTGCCACCAAAATCATGGTTGGTCAGGTCAGCCTGTGCGAGTTGGGAGTTTTGCTATTGCCCAACTACAAGAACGGCCAGGATCATTGAATCAGGAAGAAGTAATCTATCGGCTTACATAGCTGAGCATAGCGCTAGAAACACCAGAGTGTGGGTTCAAAACCTGCATCGGTGCTATAAGCACCAAACACCGGATGGAAACCAGGGCCATCACGTATTGCACTTTTACATTTGCTTCCACCACAATAATTAGGTCAGCGGTCACTGCACTGACGGGATCTAGAACGCGAATAGATAGCTCTGACCACTGTGAGTATCTAGCTAGCCACTAACTATGCAGGCTAACCACGGCCATGACTACTACTCTAGCAGGAAACGATCACTTAGCTGAGATAGCTAGGGTGGTGCAAGAAACACCAGGATTGAAGTTCAAAACTCGCAACGCCACAACAGGCGTCAAACCCGCGACTGTCGGTTTTTTGCTCTTCTTTCATATGTGTGGTCGATATTGTCAGGGGTGGCCGTCCAAGCAGCCGCTTTATCGAGTGAGTTTTGTTGTTTCTCATTTATTGAATTGTCCCAATAAATAACCAGAAAAGAGAAAGTCTGCCGACCGAGACCGGCAAAACCACTGGCTTGTGTTGAGGGTGGGATGTCTAGAGCGAGTGAGAAATGGTGATATAGATGGGAGGGGCAGGTTCCTCTAATCGGGGAGAGCAGATACGTACTGAGCGCATTTATGAAATTATACTGTAAAACATTCGACTAGCAAATATAAGGATATAATGCTCAAACAAAACAGACACAAGTTCCAGGGTATACAAACCAAAACAGATAACAATACTCCTCCCCTCGATCCACTACCAATCATCCGCCTGCTTCCACGGAAATCTTTTCCTCACACTCGCACACGTCAAATGCTTATACTCCACCTCAGCATCTAGCTTCAGTTTACTCCTGACCAACCACTGAAAATAATACATCCACGGGCTGCCAGTATACTCCTTCACATCCCTTAAAATCTTCTCAATACCCCTATACATGATTCCCTCTCCCTCCCTTTCCTTCTTCCACAGCTCCGCCAGCTGCGCCGAAACCTGCACAACCGGATGCGGACTGCGCGGCATATACTCCGCACAATGCCTCGTCGCAGCAAACCGCGCAACTTCCCGATCTACTCGCGTCCGGAACTCGCAGACCATATGGTGCTCCTCCATCACTGCGTTCCTGATCTCCTCCGGCAGCTCATTCCGCCGCTTCCAGTGCGCCTCGAACTGGCCAACAAGGTGCACGAATGCGTCATTGTATAGCACCTTTGAACGGATCTTGGTGGCGAGGACGAGCACCTCAATAGGCGAGGCGTCAATTTTCCCGTGCGAACGCGACCACTTTATCAACAGCAGCTCTATGGCGCCGGAAACGTGTGGGAGCGCGCAGTACTGGTCTGCGACAGAGACGAGGGTTTGGATCATCGAGAGCGTCTCAAAGGTCAGGTCTGACGTGCGGTTGTAGAAGATCTTGAAGAGCGCGGAGTATGCGGCGCGAAGGTTGTTGGCGATGTCATGCGGGGGCGGAGGCGGGGTTGGAGAGCGCGAGGGGGCTTCAGTCATGCTGATGTCTGGGATACTCAGGCAGCTGTGCGAGACGTCCATGGTATCGTCACGGATCGAGAGTGCACTGAGGTCGGCCTAAGTGCATTAGGCAGAAGGCACGGGATATATGTACTCACAGACGTACCTCCCGACGTTTAGCCACAGGCTCTATCATACTCATCTCCGGCGTGTCCTCGTCAAGTTTAAGGCGGTAGCGGTACTGGATCCCGTCATCGCCGTCATGGGTGTTGAGCTCCTTCCACCAGGTTGAAGAAAGGCCTTTGTCGAAGAAGGGGGAGTTGTGGCGGAGGTTGGCAGAGTGGAGATGGTAGATATCATCAAAGATGGTGATTTCGACGTCGGGGGGAAGGGAGGATGACGAGAACTTGATTATCGAGTTGGAGTGGAGGAACGTGTGAGACCGCGCGCGCTTGAGAGTTTTGTTGGTGGGAGAGCTGACGTCGCGGGCACGCTTCGGTGGCATGATGCCGGTGGTGCGGGGACGCGTAAAGGAGGTGAGATGGTGATGAGGTTTGTGTGGGTTGCGGATACCTAGGCGGAAAGGGAATAGTGCGCCACGGGAGGGATATGCGCACGGTCCCCTTGGTGCAGTCGGTTGTAGATATTAATTGCATCCTACCAAGTCTCTCCACATTTCGCCAATCGGCTGCATCACCCCAACGATACTGGTCCCAGTCTTGCACAGATGAAGGGTCTAAGCTTTATTCGCAGTGCAATAGCAAGTTACATTTCATCCTCGTCCTCATCTTCCTCCTCCCGTCATTGCAGAAGTGGTGCAGGTTTTCAGTATAGCATCGCGAATAGCAGAGCATGAGATCACTCCCGGTGTTTCCGGTCTCTCCAGGTCCCGGTTGACAGAGAATCGAACACGCTACTTCCGTGGCACAGCCGCGATCCTCTACCGCAACCTAGACCGATACGTCACTATCCATAGACCTCCGAAAAGAGTGAACGGCCTCACGATCCCCTTCTCATCCACTGCCCTCACCGGTACTGGCTCGACCAACTGTTGTCTATGCACGACCCCTCTAGCTTAAGCAAATAGCAGTATCTGACCCCAGCGCGCGAGCATGGTGCGTATTGTCTTCCCACCAGGTGCTCGAAAGGCTCTTGTCTCGAAGCGGGATCCCGTGCGCAGGATTGTGCTGTGGGTGCGGTAGGTGATGGTGATTTCGACGTCCGGCGGAAGAGAGGATTGCGTGAAGGTGATGGCTGCATTACGGTGGTGTGGCTGGAGGTAACAGCGTTCGTGGGGAAATGCGCGGCTAGGCAACGGCGTCGACAGGCTAGTCTGGATGTGGCTCGATCTATAGCTACGCGAGGCCCCGCCTTACCCCGCCAACACCCGACGCTGCGGACGCGCTTTGAGAAAGGTCACACCAGATTTTTGGAAGGTCATGTACCCTGACGCAGTCCGCCGACATGCAATCAATGAATAAGACGAATTCCCCTCGGCCACTTTAGTTTCCACCGCATCAACAATCTACTTACTAGTAAGTAACACAACTCCCCGTTCATCGCCCATCTTCTGTCACTTCCCGGTTCAACTTTGTTCCGCAAGTCCAACCTCACCCACTCTGACACCACCGATTCGACTTTGACCCAACCTACCAATCACCCTCATCATTCCACGGGTACATGTCGCTGACCTTCGCACAAACCAAATGATTGTATGACACCGGATCATAATTCAGCCGCAACCTGTTGTGAAGCACCTTTGAGATTGCCTTCTGCAGGGAATCAATTTGCCACATTTTGCGGTCGGTCCTGATCTTGTTTACGATGTCCAGCAGTGTTCTGTACTGCATGACATCATAATCTTCGCCCTTGGCGTCATCAAAAAACGTCTTCAAGGACACCGGAACGTCGATGCGATTTCTGGCCATTGCCATCGCAACCCAAGTCAAAGCTTGGTAAACACCTTTGCGCAGCTCTGCAATGTCAAGGCGCGCAATCAAAACATGTTCACGCACAGCTGCGGGAAGCCTTTGCATTTGCGGCCTGTTCGGTATGTCTCCGTTGTCGAGACCGCCGACGAAGTGAATGAAGGCGTCATGATACATGGTCTTCGACCGGATTTTGATTGCGAGGAGTATCGTGTCGATGGGACGGATTTCAGCGATGGTGTCCCTCCCCCGGGTCCATGCGATGAGCATCGACTCGGCAGTCTGGGCGACAATGGGCAGACAGCAGTATTGGTCTGCAAGGTTGACAAGATTTTTGATGTCATTGAACGAGGCCTTCTCCGAGTAGGTCTTGTGGTAAAATATGTGAAATAGCCTGGCATACGCCTGTCGCAGAGCCTTCGTAGTGTTCGCTGCCAACTGTAAGTTGTCCTTTGGGTTTCCGAACGAATATCCTGGAGTCCCGTCTTCATTCTGGACATCGTCAGCAAATTAGCCCTCTTTTAATGACAATGCAGAACGTGAAACTCACTCTTTGGGGCGGCATAGGCTCCAACATACTCATCATCGGATCCTTGACATCTACAACAAGTTTGTATCGGTACTTAATTCCGTCCTCTCCATTATGTGTATTCTCGGGCTTCCACCACGTGTCGGATAAGCTGTTGTCGAAGACTTTGGAGCAGTTTCGGAGACTGATGGCGTGGAGGTGGTAGATGTGGTCGAAAACTGCGATCTCAACGTCTGCTGGGGCTGAGGAGGCGGCGAGGCGGAATGGCGGTAGTTTCTGCGGTAGCTCGAGCGCTGTCTTGATACGCCGGCGCTTGTTATTGTCAGCTGCAGCTTTTCCGTCGGGTTTCACGGTGCGTTTTAGCGACATCGCAGAGTGAGCTGTTGTGTGATTTGTATATGTGTGATAGTGGGAGACGTAAGGATGGAGTGAACATACGCTCTCCATCGCCCGTTTTGCTTTTTGGAACGGTGACTCGACCCCGCATGGTACAATCTCGATGTGTCATCTCAGCAACTCTTCTGTCTAAATTCCACCAAATATCATAAACTCATAATCAACTCTATGAACTCTTTAAACACCCGAGTACAGATTTATACCCACTTAACCCATACAAATGTACATTCAACACGCGAAAACAGGAAACAAAACAATGCTACAGGCTCCGCTTATCCTCTATTCCTCCTTCACCTTTTCCGCCATTCCGTCCTGCCAAAGCTCCTTCATGACCGCTAGGTCTGCCTGCGGCACTCCAGGCTCACTGCGGCTCCTATTCATATCCTCCGCCCCACCCACTATGTATTCATTGGCCGGTACCGAACTTCTCCGTAACGCCGAACTGGGCCGTGGTCGGGCACTCGATCGCGACGGCTGAAGATACCCTGTGCCTCCTCCTCCTCCTCCTCCTCCATTCCCTCCACCAACAGAACTGCCCCCTCCAAGACTGACGCCGCCAGCAATATCGATTCCCAAACCGTGTGCAGGCATGGGGGGCGGCAGATACGGACTCGCATGCGTAAAGCCCGTAATATTATGTCTACCCGGAGTAGGGGTGTTGACGCCCTCCATGGAGAATACCCCGGGAGGAGTTTGGCTCCGGGATCGAGTTATCGGCTCGCTCCACGCTTCTGACGGTGTTGCAGAAGAGGGACGGTTGTAGACTTCCCTTACGGAAAGAAGAACCGGAGAATTGGAGACATCGCGAGCTGGCCGGAAGCCAGGTGTAAATGGTCTTGAACGTAAAGGATCCTGAATCTCGGCGCTTGGAGAGATGGGGTAAGGGGGCATTATGAATGGTGGCGGGCTGAACGGATAGGCGGGTGTGTATGCTGGTGATGGAAGCCCGGGGATGCGACCAATCTGTGCTGGAGCGGAGGACGAGTGTTGGTGGAAGTCATGGTGATAATGGCGACCGAGATATGGGCCGGCTGCCCGGGTGCTGTATGGGTTGTAGTGCGAGCCTGGGGGCGGAACTGGAGGGACCGGGTAATATGAAACAGACGTGGGCGATCTACCTCTGTTTGTTCCCTGGTACGAAGTTGTAGTACTAGCGGCAGTGCTTGAGAAGCCTGTGCTGGTTCGTCCTCTCCCAGCGCCGTTCTGAGGGTTGCCAAAATCTGCTGTGGCAGACCTCCCTCTTCCTCTGCGACTGCCACTACTTCCGCCCCATCCCTTTCGTGGCCCCTTTGGTGGCTCGTACCGGAACTGGAATTCTAGATTCTTGAGGTTTTCCTTCACTTGCCGCTCCCGCTCGATTTGATGTTCACGGTCAATTGAGTGCCGCCGCTCACTCACTGGGGATTCCATGACTGGGAACCACATCTCGATGTCTTCACTCGGGGTGTCGGCTTCGGGACCGCTCGTTGTGCTGCTACTGCCGCTGCGTGTAAACATCGACATTCTTTCCTTCTTGCTTTCCTCTGCGGTTTCGGGATGGGCTAATCGCTGGATTTGGGATAATAGAGCGACTAGACGTTGAGAGGACTCGAGCTTGTACCGGCGGATACAGTCCTGGATGTACGTCCCATGGGTGAGGTATCGCGCGTAATCCGAAACGAGGAACTCAACACCATCCGACTTTTTTCCATCTTCGGGGGAGGAACGTACTCGCCGACGAGCTTCAAGATGCTCGAAAGAGTTGCAAAACACCTCGATGGAAAGGTTGCACCATTTCCCCAGCTCTTCCGCACTTCTCATACGCATGACGCAAACCGCCCTGGCGATGGGGTGTATTCGGAGAGTATCCACGCCACTTACACCCTCCACGCCCATCTCCAGTCCCCGCTCGACAATTGCGTAGCGCAAGCATTGTCCGATACTCACATCCACATCTGCGCCGCGTCGGATTCCTTCCCGCGCAACTAAGGACTCCCGCTCTCGCTTATCGAGTGCTCTCACACCCCACCAGATCAGCTCAACCGGTACTCCCCCGCCTTCCCCTTGGCCCCAGAATGACAGTACACGGATCAACCCGGCAGCCTGGGGATACGCGGTCTCGAAGCGGTCGAAGACAACGTGAAACGGTCCCAAGTAGTTTTGTTCTACAAACGGACGCTTTTGGTATTTCCGTAGATATTCAGATACCGGGAGCTGCTTCTCCTTGATGTAACTAGCTGCCGCGTGAATAGCCAACGGAAGACATGTCAACGCTCGGCAGAGATCGGTGTATGCTGCTGAAGGCGTGCCGTTAGGAATGTGAGAGTAGTGATCCAACATGCTCACCGCTTCATCGAGAGATGGTGGGTCGAGTGCGAGAAGGTGGGGAGAGCCGAGGCGCGCTGATCCGGCTAGAGTGGCATTGATGGAGGTGAGAATGATACTTCCGGAGGCAGTGGGGGGAACAAATTTAGCTATAGTGGAGACTTGGGAATCTCTATCGATGTCGACACCGTCGAGAACTAGCAGCCATCCTGAGTTGTTCGCAAACCAGGCGATAACATCCCTCAAATACATATGCGCCATATATTCAGCGGTAGTGGGAGGTTCCAGCCAAAGTTGCTCAGCAATCGAGGAGTATGAGGATTCAATAACATTGGTAGAGAACATTCCAGTCTCGGAAGACCGGCAATCAATCCAGAAAAGACCGCCGGGGAATTCTTCGCGGTGAGTAAAGAAGTATTCCCGAGCTAGATGTGTTTTTCCCCCGCCAGTGATTGAGGAGATGAGGATTGTACGTCCTGACGGGTCTTTGAGAATTTTATCGATAGTAGCGAGCTCTTTTTCTCGGCCAACGAAGAACTTATTTTCTTGAAGAGTAGAAGGCTTGATAAACGGCGCAGGGGCGGTGAGAAGTTTGGGGGCGTCTACAACACAATAGGTCAGCTACAGCAGGGAGAAAAAACTTCGTCTGAATTTAAAACGCTATCTGATACCCCGCCAAACACCCCTCCTCGCATCCCCAGGATCGGACTCGTACTCGGAAATATCATCTGGGAGGATAATACCATCAGCACCTGTCAACCGCTGCTGCTGTTGCGGTTGTCCACCCTGTATCGCTCCGAAGGGTACGGACCCCATCTCGATAGCCCCCCTGGAAGGCGAAGGCGTCCGTCCTAACACACCGTTAACATACCGTGCTTGGGAGAGGGAGTGGGACATACGACTGTGAATAGTCCCTCGAATCCTCCAATCAATATCCAGATGCTCCTGCTGAAATAGCTGTTGCCACTTGGCAGCAACAACCTCTGGTGCCAGTTCGACATATTCGCACAGCACACCGGCGAGGACATTCCATCCGGGTGCGTTCTCGTCTGCAAATTTGCACATATCGCTGTGGGTGGCGTGGATGGCGGCTCTTCCGGCGTCCGGGAGTGCTTCCGGGACTGCTGAGGCGTACTCTACAATCTGCCTTCCGAGTTAACATCCCATAACCACCACCACCAGCGCACATGACGTACCACATCCCGTGTCATTCCCGGAATATGCGTCTTCAGCTCTTCCCAGAAAAAGAACATTCTAAACTGCATCGACAGCCCAACAAAGCTGTCCGTGATATTTTGCAGCGTCTCCGAATTCGTTCCGAGAGCGTGAATCAGCGCATCGTTGGAATCTACCCAGCTTTTCGTCGTCACCATCCTCACCAGCATCTCTGCCATCTTCCCCCACCGCGCAGCGTTCGCGCCCATGTGCGGTGTCCCTAGGAAAATAACGCCGTATGTAGACACTTTGATGGAGCGGAGTTCCGGGTTGTGCGAAATGTTGCAGGTTGAAGAGTAGATCAGCGCGCGCTTCACGACTATCCCTCCGAGCGAGTGGCAGACGAAGATGATCGGGCGATGGCGCTCATTCGGTTTCTACCCAAGTCAACCACAGATCCTCCACTCCCGCTGCTTAACATACCCGTCGGAAGTAGTGCAACTCCGAAACTAGCGTCGTAGCATGATGATGCACCATATTTGTGCTCGCGCTCTCAAAAACCTTCCCGGGATCGCTGTCGTAGCCATAGGTTAAGATACGTGCGTTCGGAACCTCGGCGGGTAGGAGATCGCGCAGCCAGAAGACTTCTTTCTTGCGTTGTTCGGTCGCAGGGACGGTCCATGTTTTGTAGGCGTCGCCTTTGAGACCGTGGACGGCTACTATGCTGTGTTGAAAGAACGGTTAGCGACCGGAGGCAAGCCTGGGGAAAGGAAACATACTCGACGACGGATATTCCGTCGGGAGGGGTGTACACTACTTTCACGCCGATGCTGGCGTCTTTGGAGTGTACTTGTTCGGGTTCGAGAGAGGGGCTAGTTGTAACGCTATTGCTTCCTCCAACTCCCCAAGGCTGCATCCCACCGTCGTTAGTGAAACCGAAGCTCATTATCGTCTCTTAGAGGCACACATACCGCCATATCTGCTTCTTGTAGCTCGTGACGTTGAGGTGAGATGGATTCGCGGATGGACACGTTCGGACTCGGAAACAATGCGGGGTCAGCTGTGATACCCTCCTTTACGACAACGGATCAGCAGTACTTATACTCGCACTACGCATATGACTGCATCTGGGGTTCCACAAAACCTGCACGACGGCTTATTCCATCACGCCTCGGCGACAATGCAGGAGGAAGGGCTACAGTTTTTATTGGTCGAGTACAACATCAGATACCAATCATCGTCGGCGGAGATGCGTTTAACTTGCGTGCGCAATTGGTACATGTGTACGTACTTGTCATGTGGCAGTGGGATAATCCGTCATAGTTGTCACTAATAAATCGCCATCTTGCCTTGCGCGCACACTCCCTATGGAAGGTGCTGTGGTTGGTATTTTAACCCGTCGACGTCAATGCTAGTAGCTCAATCGTATACTATGACTAGTTTTGTAAGGCAGCAGCGCAGTTCCGACAGCGACATCGACGTGTAATAACAGTTTTTTTATTTCTGTAAGGCAGCAATGATATGAATGATTTTGACAGCGGGTTTGGCGTACAATATCTTGTTTTAATACTCGCGGAAACCGAGCGCATGTGCCTAAGGGTTAGTGGCGGGAATGGGTTTTTGCCATTTGGGTAGTCACAAACTGACGATCAGCGCAACAGCAGTATCGAGGCGACATACCTGCGCGTACAGTGAAAGGTTGAAACGACCTGAAGGAAGAATGGTTCGCCAGAGCTGGAGTTGGAGTTACTGCGCCACATAATGGTAGCGTATATATATCTCGGTGGCGAGTTGACCGCTCGAATTCATTACTAGTTAAATAGAGGCTATAGGCCCTTAACAAATTCAAAGTCCACGTTCAAGAATTCTCGCCGATTCAAGCAGTTAATAGTGTATTGACTACAGGGTTACCAGCAGCTGTGTGGTAAACAGTGAGGGATCCTACTTAGATTTATCACTCACGGCCTCAAATGTTAGCTATTCCCCATTTATGCACATCCGCCTAATCATCTAAATTCCAGAAAATGTATTTACCCCTCGGGCAGTTGGCATAGCGGAATGTGAAATGGAGTTATTTTGACCGTCACAAGGCTGAGTGAGCATACATGAATAGAATAGACCGAACCCTCAAATAATCGATTTCATCCATTGGCTAGGTTTTGGCAAGCTTATCGAAGGCTGAAAAAATAGCGTCGCCCCAGGCATGAGGGGCATTTCTTCTTAGAATGGAAATGGGGGATATTTGTAGAACTGGAACTTCAGACCGTCATAGGAGCCACGAGTAGCTCTAGAAGAGCGAGCGAGTAATAATCCCTTACGAGAGTCGGGGCTGGAGAGCTTGGTGCGTCGGGATGACGGTTGTGGTTTTAGTGCCATGCTGGAGGAGCACAGTGTTCGAAACGTGGACTGAATTCACTACCAGATCGCCCCGTCCGCTGAATAGAGGTGGCTGTCTGGATACCAAACCTGCCATTTTGCTGGAAGTCTCCTTTTTGTATGGCGAAATTCCGTTAGGTTATCGGCTGTACACATATAATCGTGAGCCTTATAATCGTAGGCCTCATAACCGCGAACGGACGACAGTCCTAATAGAGCATTTTAGTTAATCAGAATGCACTATACCTACTCGTTGATAAGGCACTATCAAAGCACTGGAGTCGTGGCGCGGTAACTGGACCACCGGTGCTCGTACGTGAAGGTTTTTGGCCTACGTAGCTACTCTCATAGTATAGTGCTTCATAAAGTGGATACAGCACTCCAGGTGATCCCAACTTATCAAACCCAGTAAGGCAGTAGTCACACGCAAGATTGGTCATTAAAATCACTCATTCACGAACGTCAAGCTTGTGAATACAAGAATTCCCCAAACCCACCAACGAACCATAAAATAATATAGAATTCTAAGCATATTCGGAATGACACCGCCTTTTTAATCGGACCTAGGGCCTACTTTCAATTCGCCCTCCTGCTTCTCTTTATTCGATTCCAGAGAAACTTAAGATAATCCTCCTCCTTATAGGTAATGTAGACGGCCGCAACGACGGCAGTTGTCAAGCACTATTAAGGGTGGCTCGGCAACACACCGGGAGAAGTCTGATGAGAACAATCACCTGCGCACAAAGATGTTGAATTTAAGGTAAAACCTATGCCTTTATATACATGAGGAAGCTTGGAGGTTCTGCGGAGTTACTGAAAGTGGAGAGTGGCGGAGTCGGGTGGCGAGTTAAAATTCGTGAATGAGACTATATAAATGACTCAGGCATTAGCAACCACTCTCCAGTCCTTTCTAGCAGCTTCGATGGCCTTCTAGCAACTTGTAAGCCTTTCGAGCTAAATCCTGAGTCAACAAAGTCCAAGCTCAAAACCTGGGGGCTCAGTCAGTGTCAATCGCGAAGACTGTTTCAATGAGTGCGAGAGACTTGCGAACAGTAAAGTGTTATCTCAGCTTTAGCACAAGTATATTCAAAGACCAACACAGCTGAGAAACTCTCACCCTTCTAAACTCATCCCGGTGCTGCTCTTAGAGCCGTTCCCAGACCCAGAGCTGTGTTCTAACTCCTGAGCCTCGAATTGCTCCTAAATCCAAGAGCTTTCTGTACCGCCATAGCCATCCAACCGGGCAGAGTTCGTAAGCGGCCGGGCCGTCCAGACTTTACCTCGGCCGAGCCAGGTCTGCGCCAAGGCAAACCTCCGAACTGACAGCTGGGCCAGCTTTTTGCAGCGCAGGCCTTTTAAAACCAAGACCTGGTCAGGCCTGTGAACAGGGCAACCAGTTGAATTGCCACCGGACCGACCTGGTCACCGGGCGGGCCACATAGGAATACTGCCTGGGTCGGAGGTCCTACTGCAGGACCTTGAGGGATGCCAGCGGCAAATAGAATTTGTCCACAGCTTAATTGTCTATGACGTCGTAATTCAGGGCCGGTTAAGTGCTACAGATACCGAGGGCATTCGCTTGAACTCGCGACTTTCTTAAACCGTATCCGAAAAGATCTAGACTGAGAGGGGGATACTGTTGACATTGTCGGATCCGTTCCCATAGCTGTTTCCAGTTTCAGAGCTGTGTCTCAATCTTTGCATGACTTCTAACTTCAAGAGCTTCTAACCTAAACATGAACTGCTATAGCTACCTAACTAGTCGGAGGTCTTGCTGCAGGATCTCAAGGGAAGCTGTTAGTAGATCAGTGTTCCTGTTCGGCCTGCACGAAGCCGGGCCTAGGCAGACCAGCAGACCAGCAGCCGGCAAGAGAGCGGCCTAGCTAGGCCAGATCTACGAGCACCTCAAAAGCACGGCACTGGCCTGGCCCGTTAGGAACACTGCCATTTACAGTACCCGTCCGGAGTCGAATTGTCTAGAATTACGGTTGGTCTAGTGTGGTAGTTCCCGAGGGTCTGTGGGCGAAATCATCGTAGTTTATGCTATAGGAGGATTGAAGGAGAGCGCAGAGAGGTGTCGAGCTTCGAAAATAGGTGTGTAGAGCAGAACCTCCAAGTCGTACTAAGCACAGACAGAGCCATCCTGTGGGGAAGCAGTTCGCAGATATACACTGTGTCGTCACGTGGTTAGGATTAGGGTTCGTAAGTAGTTAGTGAGATTAGATAGTCGAGAAGGAGAGTTGAGTTAGGAATAGAATCATCACCTGTACGAACACCGAATCGACCCCCTCCCTTTGTGTGCTTGCAAGACCCAGTTCCGACAAACACATAACCATGAAACCACCTACCTGGGAATTTACGGTCGTTGGCTTGCAACATAACGCTCCTGCTGTCATCAGAATTAAGATGCTCGTGTAGCACGTCCGCCGCAGCTAATACAGCGAGTGGAAAAAAGTGTTAAGTAAACGGTCCATAACCGGCCATTTACGGCCACATAGCTCAATGTAGGTGCTTCACTCAGTCAGCATTGCAAATAAAGGTTCTGATTTCTTTGGTATTAAATATCAGACCATTGTTGGATATTCATTCTTACTGTATTACAAGAATTTCGTTCTGGGGGTGAGCATTTGGGAATAGTAACTCCCTTGTAGTGACTAGTTTCACTCAATGAGAATAGGTGCAAAGAAAATGAGAATCATTGGGCATATTCAAGAGGTCCTTCTGAGCATTGTGACTAAATTTTGTACTTTAGCGAGAATTTATTCTGCTATTAATACGGATTGCCGCTTACAGTGCGTTTACTTAATAACTTTTTTCCACTCGCTGTACCACATCGCCGTCGGCAAAGCCATTCGTGTTCGTACTTACCTAGACCACTGACTCGCTAGAAGTAGTATATTTGTAGTATAAGTGAGAGGAGATGTCACTTCAAAGACGCAGCTGTACTAACACCGGTCTTAGAGCCGAATGTCCTAGATCAAACAGTACTTACATATTAAGGAACTACTTTAGTGCTTGGTATTAGAACTACAAAGTACAGAGTAGGTACTTAGGGCAGGGAAAAAGAACTCGGTCACCCAGGTTTGGCAGAACTACATATTCACATAACGGCAATTTATAAAAACACCTAGCGCAAAATTGGGTTAGACATGGCAGAAATTTGACCAGAAACAGTAGATTCATAGTCCACAGACAACTGTGTTAGTGTCTCCTTCCCAGTCACCCCTCCAGAGTCATCCCCCTGATCTCACAGCAGAAGTCAATTTCCAATTTGGGGGGATCTGAGTCCATTCTCCTTGCCCCGAGTACGTCGTGATACTTGTTGTGTACTGTATGTAAATTTATCCACGACAATGCTAATATTTGCTCTCGTGCCCAGACTTTTTCGCCTCGCTCGCATGATCTCGCCTGCCATCTCCTACGATTTACGTAATTCGCCGAGCGAGTTTGCGAGCAAGGCGAAAAAGTCTGGGCACGAGAGCAGTTTACACAAATCGTAGGGGATGGCAGGCGAGATTAGCTGATGTTCGTAAGAGCCCGTTCAGTTGCATGTAAGATATTTCTAAACTCGATTTCACTCCGGCAGGAGCTGATCTGAGATGTATAGGGTTTACACCAAAGTGTGTTCGGTTGACCCAAATTCACAGGAAAAAGTGGGTGCTTAGTATGTCCTACAGTAAATTGGAAATCTATATCTAGAGGTGTTTTTCAAAACTACATCTTGAGGCCATCTAGAGCTGCCGAACACGTCTGAAATATGCAAACTGCGAGATATTCAGTTCTTGGGGATTTTGTATAGTATTTGCAAGATATATCGTGCAATAGAACGCGCCCTAAGTCATAAACGAAATTTAAAAACACTGGCATTCAACTTCGGCTGCAAATCGTCGAACCATAATCCTCTCTTTTCTAGACCTCGTCCCTATATATCCTCCCCATCACCCCACTCTCCTCCACAACTTCACTCAAGATCATAGCTACCATCATCTTCCCATACATCACTGCCCCATACACCGCCCCCATAGCAGCGGCGTATTTTGGTTCAAACATGGTATAGTCTACGTTCGTAAGCGATCGGACAACATATTGAAGTTGGGAGGTATTGAGGTACATACCCCAAATTTTCGCCACATATACCAATAAAAACCCAACAAAGACCTCACCTACAATACCTCCAAATTCGACAAACCCTCTTGCCCAGATATAGGATATCCATAGGGTTTTGTGGTGCTTACGGAGTTCCATATAATAAGCAATCCCAATACTCGATCCGATCAAGCTCCCAGCGATTGCTATTCCGCCCGCCGCAAGTGCTCCATAGCAGACGGGCTTGAAGGGATATTCGAGGCCCGCCGCAGACGCTACTACAACAGTCACTATTAACGGGTATAGGAACAGAATCAGCCCGCATATCACTCCTGCTATCCCTAGTGTCCACACTTCTGGTAATGGCGTAGCTACGGATACCGCGGCACCCAACAGAAGAAGAAACAAGGGCGGAAGCATATCCACCACCATAGACCTAACAACGCCGCCAAGCAGACCCAACAGTAGAATGTATCTCCCGGTTGCGATTCCAGTCATTTGAGCACCGGCCGCCGCTGTTGATACTCCAGCCACAATCTCAAATGCTAGTTTAATTCCGAGATGAAGAAACACAATGTAGTTTACCGCTATCAGAAACTCAGCAATTACCCAGCAATTATTTGCATAGTGACTCACCGGGGAATCTATAATCCTTTCCACTCGTTTGTGGAGGAATATCGGTGTTTGCGGCTGTTTCAGGGTTGGTGGTGTCGGTTCCCTCGCGGGAAATAGGATAGGAGTTTTTAGTATTCTCGGCCGCCTCGCCCGGTGACTGAGGGAGCTTCACATCATCCACATGCAGAGTCACCTTAATATCTTCAAGTGTTTCCGTGATTGGTATAAAGTATCCCCAATGGAGCGACTCGGATATAGCATATAGATGTCCCACCAACTCTGATGTAGTTGAATCAACAAGCCATGCTCCAGACATACCTCGCTCTAGAACCACGTTATGCCATGAACCACTTCAACCAATCAATAAAGAGTCTCACCTAGTATCTGGTCTGTTGATACCATGAAAGCTAACCCCAGATCTGGCTTATTTTGAAGAGATACAAGACTAGGAACGCCAGACGTTGTACCATTACAGTATACTTTACCGTCAATCAGGAGGTGAACTGCCTTCCTCCCGTGGTGCGCTGTTTTCGTGACTCTTCTAAGGAGGGGTCAACCCGAACTACCAATTTGAGTGTCGGTGTAAGAGTTTAGCATCTGATTCCTTGGTTCATGTCCCATGTCGACTAATGCCCAATCCATCACATACCGTAGATTTCCATCCGTTCCGGGAGGTATTGTAAGTCGGATACCGGAGGCCTTAAAAACCAACGGTCTGTCAAAGCTCTCGCGATTACTGGTCAGGCCGCGTACCGCGATTCGAGTAGCCTCTCCTGATTCTGAGAGCTTGTCAGGCCCACAAGATGTGTCCAATTGCCACCTCGGTGAACCTGCCAATTCGTCAGGACCGGTATAAGCGTGTTCACCGGCCACATCATGGTCAACGCTGGCTGTTTGTATAGAACTCAAGCTGCTACTTTCACTTTCAGTGTGCGAAAAACGCGGTGCAAGTTCCCCACGAATCTGCAAAGCGCTTGTAAAAATATGGCAGACTGTAAGTCCGTAACAACGCTCTCCCACTTCGATAAAACCTCCAACCAATGTATTTCCAACCGGGGTATTATCTAGCAACGGATAAATGTGGAGGCCACATTGATAAACGGCGACTTGGCTAAGAGTCGTAGGTCTCTCTGGATTGCTCTCGTTTCCAGATTTTTCGTCAGTCGTTGGATGGTACTGCCAACGCAACCGCTGGGGATTCGAATTCCGGGTGTCCGATGGATATATAATGTCACCCCGTATAATTTCCACATCAAACTTCTCTTCGTCGATGCATTCAGTCCTGTTGATCGCTTTGCGCATTTTCTTTTTGTTTTTGCAAATTATCACCACGACTGGTTTCGTATTTGACGCATTAAGTTGTCCAGAAACTGCAGGTTGGCAGTGCAAGTCAACGGCCATGCGCTCGTCTCCTTTAGAGAAGTACTTATCCACCATTCTCTTAAAATTCGGCAAAACATGATTGCGATATTCTGCAACCAAAGGGTGGCATGGCTCTGGTATCCATTCTGGTGCAGGTCGCCCAATTGCTGGCTTGTTCGGTTGAACTACTCCGCGAGCGCTAAGTAGCGTTTCATTGGATCTGGAAGCAGTTGTTGGGGTTTCTAATATGCCGTCAGGATCGTCCCAAGACTCCAAAGCCGGTCCAGTAGGAGGCGCCATCATTTTCGGGGAATGGCGTTCATAATCAGCTGTGTGTGCGGCAAGTGACGGTTGTTTAGAAGAGGTTGTCGGGGTTTTTAATATGCCATTAGGATTGTCCTGGAGCTTCGAAGCTGGCCCAGGTGGCGCCATAACCTCCTGAATATGACCTTCACCGTCATTTGAATTGGCCCCGCATTCATATCTGTCATGCGGACCAATCTGCAAGGCATCTTCTGTGCACATTTCCGCCGATGATGTCTTCTCGGGTGCTGTCGCATCGTTATCTGATGCAACAGTCTGAGCTAAGCTATTTTGAATCTGATCTTGAGGTTGCTGATGGTGACTAGGAGTGGATTTTGTCGACCTTCGTTTGAGCCTTAATTGATCCAGTTTCATCGAGAAATTGCGCTGCATCCCCATCTCAGAACTTTGCACCACTTCAACGTCTACCTTAACATCATTTCCTTTCACAAACTTCTTTATAAGTGTTTGCATGGCCATCCTATCGATTTCTATGGTAGCTGCAGTAGTTAGTCGTATGTACCATCTGCCTTCTTTCAAATGGATTTCACGTACCTCTTCCTAGAAATTCATCCCCTTCGGTATGAATCATTGTGTTGGTTAGAAATTGAGGAGTTGGAGAGAACAAGCTGAAGCGATGTGCTTCTAGGACAGAGCCGCTGGTTTGCCAATCAGTTCCATCAACGTGTAAGCATGAGCGAAGGTATCAGCATGTGGGTGCTTCTGGCTCCATCATTGGTTTGCTAACTGGAATGTTCATAATTAGGCTACAGGAGATATGCACAGCTATGGTGAGATGGAGTGAACCACTTTATTGGCCATCATGTCTCTGATATGCATGCGCAGCAAAGCATTCGCATCCTTATATGCAAACAACTAACTGATGGTGGATCTAAGGCCACGCACCTGAAACTTCCAATGGGATAAGTTCAAGGTGCATCCGGCTGCCTAAAGATACTAAGCACCTAAATCGTGAATTTAGAAAAAAAACACCACTCGATGTAGATTTTTCCAAGCTTTTATTCAAAAATGGTTCTAAGTGCCCGCGCTCGGTGAGAATTGCTTATTGCTTGCCACGGTTAACTGCATACTCTAGGATCAGTACCAGATCTGTATCTTCCATCTCATATCTTTCCCGGCGGGAGAAGGTTGTTTGTAGAGATACCGCTAGCGTAATGGAATGACACTTGTACTACCACACTAGCTAGGTATCGTCCCCGCCTTAATTGCTTTGCTTTTTGGAGGCTGAGAATTTGGATACAAATATCACTCTCGAACTCTGCTTGTTTTCATGACTTCAACGCTGGAATTCCGGTATGACTGCCACAGAAGCTCCCATACTGATTGAGCTTTCTTCCAACTACCAGTCTCTTAAAACACAACAAAACCTTACAATGGGAGACCCTCTAGACCTCAAGCTTTCTTGCATACTTTCCCGGGAAGCAAGATACACCATTTTAATTGATTTGTGGGGCCATGCCTTTAAACTCAAAGAATACATCAACAACGAATCTCAATTCTCTCCTTACTTCACATACTACGAACACGAGTGTCAACAAACCACAGTTGGAGGGGTTTTGCCGTTTTCTAAACACCGACAAGTGCTCGATGCGATCGTCACGATATCCACTGCACGGAGTCAACCTTACAACGAACTCCTGGAACTCTTAGGGACAAAATTTCTGGCGTTCAAGGAGGCTTCCCGAAGCGACCAGAATCTCGGCGTTACTCTTTGCCTGCGACTTTGGCTGATGATCAATGTTCGCGATCCTACGGTCGACGGAAACATTGTGCCGGGAGTGCGGACGATTGATTGGAACGAGAAGCCCGTAATGTCATTCGTATATGAGACTTTGAGAGGAAACAAACTTCCGCCAAGGGGAGGTTCGACCTCTTGTTTGAGCCACGACTTCAATGCGCGCAACCTAGATCGCCTGGCGGGTATCAGCATCTGGTTTACCGCAAACCTTGCCGACCACCTGATCTACGACCCTGATACTAATCGACTCCAAATATACCACTACAACTCCTTCTTGACGGCACATCTCGTTAACCGGAGCTCAGTTTGTTTGTATGCCATCCGTTTCTTTAGTTAACACGCTCTTCTCACGGCAACAAGCTAATACCGCATTGGTAGAAGTGTGTTCGACGAGACCTTCCTCCGCGAAACGCAACAGACGTTGAATCTTATTTTCCCCTGTCATGATGTTGATGCGACCGCCTATCTCCACCGACTGAAGAAAGTAAATAATACCGACGTCGACCCAACGCTCAGAAATGTCGCCCCCATGCCATACACATTTCATCCCTCTGAATTCCAATTCTACGGCGCACGTTTGGAAGTCTTGAAGGATGCACTGAATTCTGCACGGCATGCTTCTACCAAACAACTTTGGTTTGACAGACGGAACAGACATGCCTGGTGCGCGTTGTGGGTCGCTGTGGTGATCTTTGTATTGACAGTGATTTTTGGAGTTATATCAAGCGTTACAAGCATTATGCAAGTCAGGATTGCGTTGAAGGGTGCGCAAGCTGGTCGTGGGCAAGGGATTTGATCATGAATTGCCAAAGCCGATGAGTGATGGATATAATGACCATACTGACCATGGTGTTTACCATTCTCTGTTTTATAATGGGCTACGGATTTCAAGTGGGATGTATATATCTTCGTGAAGGGGAAAAATGCAAGTTGCCTCACCTCTCGTCGTTGTCCCTTAGAAGCAAATCTCGAACGTATCCCCATCGCCCATCGTGAATCCGTAGAAAGCCCGCATACGATGAGAGCGTTACTGATGTATCATCTCGGGCCGAGTCCGTGCGTTCCTAGTGCTGGATGTATGAGCATCGTAGTATCAAGCCCCACGGAGAAATAGACACCATCTTCAACCTCAAACACAACAGAAACTGTAGCTGGCAGTTAGCCATCTACCCGGTAGCGGAGGCCACCTCACCTTGCAACATCATCATGATATTAGTAAGCCACTTCCGAAAGTTTCGGGATTTAACTCAAGAATTGGTTGAATTCAATGGATTTGGCATAGCGATGCAGAATATTAGCCCTGTACTGCTACTAGAGCTGCGCTATCAGTAGTCCAAGACTCCAGAATATCAATATTACAAATATAAAAAGGGTTAATTCCATATGTTGCATATATGCATCTAAAGGTAGATACTCTGACCTCCTCCGCGCGTGACTACTGTCTACAGATGGTTATAGCTTCTCACACAGATATGTACACGGGAGCTCTCCTTACTGAACACAATCAACTATCTTCCTCCACAAGTAACATCATGCATTGAACGAAAGCGAGTGATCGACTATAACCACAGGCTTCTGACGCCTTTCTGCAACTGCTATTTAGTCAATACACCCGTTGTATGCAGCTCAGTCTTTATCCCTACTCGTCAGCGAGCCATGGGTAAATTTCATGTTTGCCAGGTGGACGTAAAGTAGATTTCTAAGACTCGATACATACCTAGGTAACTACTTGTCGTACGAATAACACTAATAACTGTATGGATTAGTACACAGGATATCTCAGGGTTTATGGCGAGTGGAAGCTTGCAAAAACTTTCCATCCCAAGGTTCGCATACGCAGTTCTCAAGCGTCGAGTGCAGAGTAGGCGGCCCTGGACCTGAGGTTCAGAGAACCACATCATGTGAGATTCGAGGTGTCTCTTTTTTCAGTGCTGTAGTATTCCACTCTATTGAGCGTTGAGGTTCGTACGTACCATGCTGTACAATCAGCAAATATGTCCAAGAGATAAACAGCGAACGGCCGCCTATAAATGACGGATTTGCTTTTGAACAAAGACCAAATGACACGAACTTGGAGAACGAACCAAAGTGCTACATGCACATGAGTGATACATAGCACAAGCAAGAGAGAGAAGTGTGATAGAACTAACGATGCAGAATCAGGTCTACATTGAAGGGAGAATGAGGAGAAGAGGTGCATGACGAGATAGATCCAGACTCGAGACACAGGCGGGAGAGGTCAGAGAGATCACTGTGCCTAGATTATTTCTGTACACACCTCTCAAATGATAACTCTTTGGCCAACGAACCAACTTCGAATGTCATTTTTTGGATGCGTACCAAAGAATCTAATGACTGGTGATATTCGTTAATCAATTCTCTATACGTACACCTCTTACACCTCTCGTACGTACATTTCGCAGCACACCGTCATGACAACGTCCCGAAGGTATGTCAAGAACTGCTGTTCCGCGAAGAAAAAAAAAGCTTGCATTCACCCTCGAAATCCGGTCTGTCTCCCCTGTCACTACAAGCACTACTCAGAATCTGACATTTGAATCATCTAGTTCCTTATTGTCCTAATCTTGTGCTCCACCAGTACTCCGAATAGCGAATCATCGCCAACTCGGGTAAGCTAGTGGGGGTGATTTTTTGGCCCGCGCTCTGACCGAGATTTGGTAGCCCCACACACAGCCCCGAGTTGTAGGTTCAAGGCCGCCTGCCACATTAACATCACTAAACAGGATTGCCTGGGGAGAGTGCTGTTGGCTCATTTCCATGGAGAGAAATGACATTGAGATGAAGACGAATTCACGAAGTTGGCGTTAATAATACGCATATACTTAGTTAATATTCCTGAAGGCACGCTTCAACCAAACTCCCGGATGAAGCATAGGAAACTCTAGCAGAGATATCAAAGTCAGAGCTGAAACAACAAAGTAGACAATAAACTCTGCTGTCTGTCCATTCTTTCCGTCAGTAAGCGCAGATTTTAATGGAAAGACATCAAGTGAAAATTGAGGTGCCAGGGAACCCCTAGTGAAAATTCCAAATCAAGCTTTCTCTACGCCGAAAGACGAACCCTCAAACTTAGAGTCCATTCAACGCGTCAGGTTTCAGCCTTCGCTTTATCATTTAGACCTGTTCAGAGTGAGATAACTATATCATTAGGTTCAGTTAGTACATACCTAGACAGGTAAACCCCTCACGGCGACGAACTAGTTCGACTTTGACAGACTCAGCTGAAGTCACTACGCATCTCAAGCCTTTGATGTGATACTGCCCCTTTAACCCACAGAATGACGTCTTCCTTCGAGCTTCCCCTATGTAGAGTACGTCCTCCCTCAGCTCCTCTAGCTCTACCCACGTGACACCAACATGCACCACAAACTTGTAACTCGACTTAACGCATAACTTTGTAGTCGCCCCTGCATTATGGTATTTACAGCTTTTCTGTGGGATTGAGCATGGCATTCATGGCTCTTTCCTCTTAATTGGCTAGGAATAGCCGACTTCGCGGTTGCTGTCTCATGGCAGCTATGGCGGGATAATGGGGAGACTAGATGGGTTCCGAACACTCTTCCCGCCACGGAAAATCAAAAAAACCTGGTAGTCGCATTCCGGTTGGTCAATCCTGATGTGGCGGCTGAAATATTTGGCAGCCCATTCGGTGGCATTCTCTCCGTAGTCTCAGACGGTTGAACTGCCATGCCAAGACAGAAGGTTTCGGAAGCGGTAGGATTTTATGGGAATTCTGGATCCGAGCTACCAAAAAGATAGAGAAAGTCTGCGAGTCCGTGTGCAAGGTAGGTCGAGGCCAGATTTCTCACGCTAGATCACTCGTAGCTACCAACTGAAATGCACTCGGCTCCATGATTAGGTAGCACAAACGGGAAGAACCGTGATAGAAAATGATAGGTGGGCGGATCAATATTAAGGGAGAGCCGCGGGACCGCACGCGCTGTGTAAGGGTGGGAAGCGAAGGCTGCAAGTCACGAGCACAAGTGCAACAAATTAAGCTGTGCCTCCAACAGACGAGAGAGTAACGAAGGAAAACTAGGGGTGCTTTTCTTGCTTCGTGAATGCATGCAAAACAGAGCAGACTTGGCATCTAGCGACGAAGGTATCTTTGGATGATGTACGCGTAGTCTAGGAATGTTGTGCCACCGAGGGTGTGGAATGGGAACGGTGATCCTGTGCTTTCCACCCGCCGATTCCGCGGACACATTGACATCGCGGTTGCTTCGGAAACATATTGTATCCTCGCTGTATGACCACAGACGTCAACTCACCAGGTGCATATCAAAGCGAGTCCATACTAGTTTGTGGCCTTACCAGGCGCAGTGAATTGGCCTGTTACAAGCTTTATTCTGCCCTAAATACAGCTTACCCCGCACTGCTTCACATGCCGAGGGACGTGAAGCTACGATCAAAAGCTGTAAAGTGTCGGCGACGACTAACGATCTCGGGTTAGGGCTGTCCTGGGCACTCCGTCAAGCATTACCGTTGTCTTCACTACCCCGCCGCGTTGTTCTCTGAACTCGGCCTTAACCAAGGGTCTGGAAGGCCAAGAAACAGCTCTATGCACCGGATTGCTATATTTGTTCGCTACCCCGCTTCTGCTAAGCCCGAGGTTCGTGGATTCGGTGGAACTGTGCTCATTTCTGTTTACGGCACCAATGAGAGTAGATTCTGGACGCGAATCGCGGCTCGAGCCAAGTGGTATTGCGACGCGCAGATGGATGGTGACAGCCCAGATAGCTGGTTGGGATCGCTAGAGCCGTCGCTCGAAGTCAGCCAAACCACTCTTCCACCTATTGCATGCTTGTTCGCGTTTAAACAGTGCTAGCGACTGGAGCAGAGCTCACGTGCGATCGACGTGCTGCTTTCCGGTGCACCGTCGTCCCCGGAAAGTACTAAAAGTAGAATCGTGATCCGCAGAATGTGCTGTGTCGATCGCTGTGTGTCTGAGAAAGATTCGCCGGACACACCCGATTGCTTGGGTTTCGGCGCGACATATCGACCATGAAATCGCGGTCCTTGTGGTTTGGACGACAAAAATGCAGAATTGTCCGTCAACGGAGTACCGGAGTGGACAATGAAGGGAGACCATGCCAACACGAGTGTGTGCCGTACTCTACTCCTTCAGGACTGCCGTGGCTGACATCTCGCCATTTCTGATGCAGTACTCTATATGACAGTCGTGTTCCTATCTGTTACACAGTTCAGGCGTCCAAGATGGGTTCCAGATCCTGCAGCGTACCTGCAGCGAATGCACGCTAAGCGATCCCGAAGTGGAACATCACCACTTGTGTGCGGCCCGCATAGCTTGGCGGCTGGAGTTTGCCGAGTGGGGGACGAGTTTTAGTAGTCTCAACGTCTCGAAAATGTGGAGATTGCATCCAACAAGGGGCAGCGGAAAAGCTCTCTCAGAAAACGCACGAAGCAGGAGACGAGGCGCATGCGTTGAGGGAAGCTTGTTTGCACGATAGCTACAATGCCGTACGTGTGGCGTGAGATTCGAATATTCTTGGAGCTCTTCGGTCGAAGTAAAACAATCCACCGTTGCTAGCATGCGGCGTAACTCAACGAAGGCGAGCTCTCCGGTTCACGCGCGCCGATACGAACCAACCATATCCGGGGGTTCGGGCTTGGATCGAGAGCCAAGATCTAAATTGATCCACGGATCAAGCCGCAAAATCGAACTCATCGCTGGTTGAGCCAATCGCAGAGCTTGGGTTTGAAAGATTGTCGGTGCCTGCAGACTCGGTCGCCGACTGCAACGTGACTGGAGCATGCTATCGACGAAGCATGCAGATTCGGCACGCGTAGACTTAATGACGTTCAGCCTCACATCCTTTGCGGGAATGGGATTGGTGTGAATCAGGGGATAGGATAGGGGAATGGTCACAACTCAACCACGGCCGCGCGCGAAGCGTGGCTCTTTTCCATTCATACCAACAACCGATATCGGAATAGTGGAAATTAGATGACGAGCGGGTAGGCCAGAAAAGCAAAAGAATTCAGGGCTGAGAAAGGCCAGAGGTAACGGACGGATCAACACCGACTGGAAGGGAGCCGTGCACTAGGTATCCCCCACGTTTTGCCTCGTGCAAGCGATTCCATCGGCATCTTGTCCAATCGTGAGCCAGGTTACAATGCTGAGCCCCGTCAATCCAGATACCCATCCCTGCGCTTCTGAACCGGTACCAACATAATCTATTTTGGCCATTAGGTCGAATGTCTCAATCTTGGACCTTGGGCTCAGATCTAGACGACACTTCGGTGCGTCTAATACGGGGGAGAAATCCCTATAAATCCCCGACGGACTGCCATCCTCTTTTGCTCTTCACCATCACCAACTTAGTCACTCTTTACTACCTGCTTGTGTTGTGCTCGGCCTTCGTTCGTTAATCTTTTTCATTCATTCATTCCTTACAAGCAGAAATATGTTTTCGAAGCGGTGGACGATTTCGGTCCTACTCCTGAGCTTGGGTCTCCTCCAACTCGCATCTTCTCACGCGGTCGACTCCTCATGGAAACGCAACCCTCACGCAAATCCTCATGCAAATCCTCATGCAAATCCTCATGCAAACCCTCACGCAAACCCTCACGCATGGGCTCAGGTGGCGAAGGAGATGGGGATGGGTATGCGCTCACGCAAGAGGTCATTCCCGGACACGAACCGGGGCAAGAGCATCAATCGTGGCGGCAACTCTCGAAACCGCGTTTGCAGGAAGTGGTATAGGATTCGTGACGTTATCTTGGAGGATATCTTCGGTGGTAAGTTGAACTCCTGAGAGCATACAAAACGAATTGGCTAACCTGGTTCTGATAAATAGGTCAATGCGGTGGTGCAGCTCGTGCCGCCACTCGTTTGGCTTTCCATGATGCCGGTACTTTCTCGCTCCGCAGACAGCGATTGAGACTTCCCAATGGCGGTGCAGATGGATCCATGCTTAGCGATCGCTCCGAGGTGCACCGACCAGAGAACAATGGCCTACAGAGAATCGTTGCGGCGTTGCAGCCGCTTCCCAAGCGGTACGGCGTGTCCAGCGGTGATGTTTTACACGTAGGCTCTTCCACTCCATTTATTTTGGCCTCACGTACTCATTTCTCCAGGTTGCCGGTATCCTCGCTGTCATCATCTGCCCTGGTGGACCCCCGATCGAGACGTGGATCGGCCGCAGAGAGGCTAGAAACAAAGCCCCCAATGGACTGCTTCCCGACGTCAATGACTCGGTTCCTAAGATGCTTGCACGCTTCAGGGATATGGGATTGGATACCCGTGATACCATGGCCTTGATCGGTGCTCACTCGACCGCCACCCAACAATTTGTTGATCCTTCCCAAGCCGGAAAGTCTCAGGACTCGACCCCCGACATCTGGGACGTTAAGTTCTACGGTGAAACCTTGAATGACACCACTCCCGACAGTCAGTCATAATCCTAGGCTTTCACTCTTGCATCTGAATTCAATAAACTAACTTGTCTACAGACGTTTTCAAGTTCGCATCTGACATTGCCTTCTCCCAGCACCCTCTCTCCTCCAGGGATTTCGAGCGCTTCGTTGATGAGCAAGATGACTGGGATCGGGACTACTCCAGTGCCCACGAGCGCATGAGCCTTCTCGGCCAAGACAGGAGGCGTATGACCCGCTGCACGGAGATTTTGCCACCCGCGATTGATCTCGGACCATTGTTTATCGACAAGGATGGGGACAACGGACAGTCGGATAACGAGGATGATCCAACCGTTGGTCATGAGCCTAAAGATTCATACACCCTAAATGTTGATCGTACGAAGCTCAGGGCTGTCATGAGGAAACTTAGGGGATACTGGGGATACGAGTGATAGAACTTGTTTTTGCTTTTTCGGAAGGATATGATTGGGCCGGGCGTGGGTTTTTCTAGTTGAACGGTAATTTTAATTCATAATCGGTGCTTACCTTAGCTTAGGCGTCATTCTGCGTCGTACATTCATTTTAGGAGGATGGCAAATCCAAAGAGAATTGGAGTTGGAATGTACAAAACCTCTGGGGTGAAAAGGGCGTTGAGGCGACAAAACATTAGTTTAAATAAAGATCGTGTCAGTGAATTTGAAATCTCCAGATGTATGTGGTACCTGACAAGATCAAGAAAACAAACTCAGCACTTTCAGCATATCTTATAGGGGATACGACGAAAGTGGTGAGTCTTATTAAACTAAAATCTAGCTATCATTCTTAGGGAAGCATCCAATATGCCATAAAGAATCATCACTAAGACTTTCATAATTCGTATACGCAAATTTGAAGTTTTATCAGGGTTTTAAGCTTTATCGAACTCCCCTATAGGGTATATATATGCAATAATATGGCTTGCTATTATGTGGCTTATGCAGGAACACCCGTGGCCTCCGCAATTTGGAGATTTTTCTCCTGATAGGGGAGCGGCCCTCATTGTTGAGTACACGTACTCTTATCAAAAGCATAAGAACGATAGGGGGGATGCATGACCAAGAAGTGCATGGCCGTGCGTAAATAGGTAGTGAACTGAGAATAACCTTGGGTGGGGTTCGAAGCCCAGTGAGTTTGCATTGCTACAACTAGTATGTAGTGTTTATCTTGAATTGTAGTCAGTTTGGTCCTGCCTTTAATATGCTAGAGCTCTTGGACAACGAAATACCGAAGCGAGAGTTTATTCGTGCAGTCAGTTGGCCGGATGCCATAGCTAGCCCGCCTTGAAAACTAATGTTATGAATCACAAGAAGCTAGCCCCAGAATACATGCCTCAAAGGTCAAGGAGCGACTGGATGGTGTCGCATAACAAGGCTTGTGATGTAAAGTATGTGGAGAACAGATGCGGGTTTTTGTCTTACAATTACATACACTCAACTCCTCACTCACGGCTCGGTCTCTTCCGGTAGCCGAATCCAGTGAGCGAGACCTCATCCTGAGCCCACTAGCTCGAGCTTGTTCGCAATTAATCGTCGCGATCGGATACACAGCAGTTATTGACAACGAGCAGAATATGAAGCGGGCAGTCTCATGCTCAAACCTACAATTCGGATATCGCCACCCCCCTAGTTTCGAACATTCTTCTTTAGTATAGTTGTAATATAATAATTTGTAACTTTGTGGGTATCCATGATGCTCTACAATTGGTTTCCACTTTTCCTCGAATCTTCTAGTTTGATGGAATCCGGCTAAACAAATGGGGATCATTTCTGGTCCTGGCTCTGGGTTTTGTCCTGAGATCGGGCAGTCTCACATACAACTCCGAGTTGTAGGCCTGAGACTGCCTGCTTCGTGTTACATTACCATCGAGTGGTGAACTCTGCAGCTCTGGTTCGTCCGATTCACGGTATTTTTTGCCGTTTGCAAACCAACAAGAGACTTGTGAGATGGCACGGATCGTGCGCGTGTATACATATCGGTTGATACACTATCCAAGAAACCGCCACCAATATCAGATGTACAGTGACAGACTACCCGATTGCGAATACCCCCGGGTGTGAATTCCATACAAGCTACGGTTGCAACACAACCCTTGTCGAGATTTAACCAAGCACACTACTAGATTCGCAACTGGGTGGTACTCGCAATCGGGTGGTCTGTTACTGTAACCTATAATGTTCAAGAAGGTGGTGATATCTAACCACAGCTGTACATCCAGGTCGGGTATCTGCACTTTTTACGAGCCAGATCATAGAAATGGATGTTGATCGGTCGTTCGTTGAGGTGATGTTGTATTACACCCAAGAGCTTGGAAACACCAGCCTGAAACCCCAATCGACGACCACATAACACGATTAGAGAGTCGATTCAACGCTCATCCAATAAGTGTTGACACGCAGATGTTGCAAGGTGCGCGGAGAATTCATCAATCGTCTGAATTCTAAAGAGCGGAAGAGAAAAGGAGAAAGCTTAAGTACATAATGTTAAGATAACTATACTAAAAGTGTCAACCAACGTAACAGTCAAGCAGTCACATTATGCCCGTCGATGATCTCGGGCGAAAGCCTAGTATTTCCGTCAACAATAAGTAGCTACGAAGCCCCGCGGAAACAAATTGTCTGATCGAGATTAGTCTACACCGCTTCGACCAGTTTTGAACGAATTCCTCTGCCTGTTTCTGGCGTAGTATTTGATACAAAACCCGTCGCATATCCTTGCAATACTCCCCAGACACCGCAGTTATGACATTAGCTTCTATCCTCTCTAGCATCTCTAACCTACCAACGTTCCAGCTATGCTCCTCATTAGCATTTTTAGGCCTTCTTTCCCACTGGACCTACTTCATTCATAGCGAACACGATACTCAGGTCTGGGCTCTCTTCCTTACGTTAATTGGAACCCCACCAGCGATGACTACACTCCTCTACTTGTCTACCGAGAAATCGCTAGAAGATGCTAGCTATATCGTCGCCACTTCTGTGGGGTCGTATCTCGCAGCGTTGGCGGGGAGTATGATAATCTACAGGCTCTGGTTTCACCAATGTACGTACCGTCAAACATACCGAGTGATGGCTCATGATATCGGCAGTGTACAAGTTCCCTGGCCCCTTCATGGCCAGAATCACCAAACTCTACTACCCCTACGCATACATCGGGTGTAGCGGGAAGTACCACCGTCTTCAGAAAACTTGGTTCGAAATATACGGCGACATCGTGCGCACTGGTCGGTAGCTCACTCCTCTGCTAGTCACCACGCTCACCACCGCAGGTCCAAACGAGCTCATCATAAACGACCCATCCGTCATTCCCGCGCTCGCAAAATCGTCAAAAGGAAGCTGGTACGCCCTCGGCCACTCCCTGCAATCCGTTCAGCTCGTTCGCGACGTCCTGACCCACAGCATCCGTCGGCGAGTATGGGACAAGGGGCTCTCTCCCAAGGCGATTGAATCTTACCTCCCTCGCATCCGCGAGCACACCGCGCTTCTTCTTTCAGCACTTGAGGGGGAAACAAACATTACGAAGATTTTGGGATACTATGCATTCGATGTGATGGGCGCCATCAGCTACGGCCGCTCCTTCGGTATGCTGGAAAAGGCTGGAAAAGACGGTAGCGATTACTATAGGATCATGACACATAAAAGCATGTGGACGATCGGACTGCTCGGCCATGTTCCGTGGACGGTGCTGCTGTTTGAGAAGCTCGGTGTCGCGGGGAGGGACTATATGCGTTTCATGAAGTGGTGTAGCGAGATTGTGGAGGAGCGATTGAGGCGGGGTGGGGAAGGGGATTTGTTTCAGGTTTGGATGGAGGCGGAGCCGCAGAATGTCGGCGTGCATCATATCCCGTTGAATGGAGACTCCAGAACCGCGATTATCGCTGGAAGGTAGGTTATCTGGCAGTGGAAACGTAGCGGGGCTGACTTGGAAGTGATACCACGGCGTCTACGCTCGTCGGGCTGTTTACCCACCTTGCAGCTTCACCGGAGATACTGAAGAAGCTCCAGATCGATGTCGACGCTAACGACACGGACTCGGAGTACCTCGAAGCTTGCATATCTGAGGCGCTGCGCCTGTATCCAGCTGTTCCGAGTGGAGTCTCTCGGAAAACTCCACCCGAGGGGATCACACTCGAGAACGGCACGTACATTCCCGGGGGAATAAATCTCCTCCTCCCACTTTATACGGTGATGCGGGATCCTCGGTGGTTTGATTCCCCGGATGAATTTATTCCCGAGAGGGTGAGCGTGTGGTATTCTAGTAAGGATCGCAGGCTGACGAGTGAGGCGGTAGTGGATTGATTCTAACTCGGAGGAGCTGGCACGGATGAATGCAGTGTTCCACCCGTTCTGGGTGGGAAGATATCAATGCGCCGGAAAAGGACTGGCTATGACGCAGCTTAAATTCGTCGCTGCGGCGGTTGTGAAGAGGTATTCATTTTGCCTGAAGGAGGGCCTAACGGTTGAGATGGTGAGATGGTGGTTTCGGTGAAAGACGGAAAGCTAATCATTGATTAGGCGATGGATGGATGTATTGATACGTTTACGATGGAGATGGGGCCGGTTTCGTGTGTTTTTACGGAGAGGAATGGGAAATATGAAGTCTGATATGTCACTCTGCACGGTTATGAATAATGGGGTAGGTTTGGTGAATTAGAAAGGTTATGCAGTCGGGGTATCATAGCCATGAATACTGGATTGATTCCCTCACGTGGTACATATCATTCTGTGGATAGTTGTAATGGGAGGCTGTCAAACAAGCATTCTAGCACTAAGGCTTGCGTGGTAATTCGAAATTAGGTGACAATTCGGTGAGTCAGAATATCACGACTCCATATACATCTCTCCGTCTCTCTGTCCGGGAGGCCGAAGCGACAGAATGTATTATCAATACGAGTGACGTCTTCTGTAACCAATCGGAAGCGACAGCGGGGGCGGGCATGCCCGTTCCATGCGCATTGCCAGAGTCGAAAACACCCTATTGGCCGAACTGTCCCCGACAGAGATCTCATCGCGTCAATACGAGGTGGTGTCGTCAAGCTTTCTTATGTGATGTACATGTCAGACTTAGATGTGGGGGGCTGTTGATCGAGGAGAGTGAGAATGGGTGCATGAGTCATAGGAATCATATCCACTTCACTCTCCCTGTTATTCCCAATCACTCCGTATCATAGTCTCAATTCCTTAATGTCGTCCACAGATTTGGCTACGCACTTCGGTGGCTGTCTCTGCACACTCGTCCGCTACCGGATTCTGCTACCGATCGAGTCACCACTAGCTCTGGGCCGCTGGTACGCATTACCTCGAGCAGAAGAACGACTCTAATATCTGCAGCCCCTGTGCGTCTTGTCGCAAGTCAGTTTCCTCGCCGCAAGCAACCTGGATCACGGTCCCGAGCACGGCAATTTCGTGGGCTACACGGCAGCAGGAAGCACCGGCGGATCAACCGCCAGGGTATTCGCAAATCAATAGCGGCAGTAATCAGCAAAGCGAGCAGCGAGAGATCCCGTGGCCGTATAAAGAGTTTAGGGACCAGGGCGGGGTGGTGAGGGGGTTCTGTGAGTGGTGCAGTGGCGGGGTGTTGGCGAGGAGGGACGGGGCGAGCGAGGTGAGGATTGCGGCGGGGAGTTTGGATGAGCCGAGGGTGTTGTCTGGTGTGGTGGTTGCGGAGGAGGCTTGTTGCGGGGAGGGCCGAGTGATGGATGGGTGAGCCAGGACGACGCTGGCGGTGTTTAATGGAGTAGAGAAGGGCGCTGCTTAATTGATGCGATTGCTGGCACTCGAGTGTTTGTTTCGCCCTCTGTTTCCCTCCTTTGTCTCCTTCCTCTTGTTCCTCTTCCCACCTCTTCCCACCCACTCAGCCAAGCATCCCTCCCCCCCCCTTCTCTCCCCTCCACCGCCCCGCCATGCCGCCCCTCCCCGACAACCCAATGCGCAGACCTCGGCTTTGCCGCGTCCCTCTCCCAGTCATCCTCAAAGTCCTCGACCACCTTGACTTCCGCTCCCTTATCGCCGTCTCCCGCCTCTCGAAGCGCTACAGAAATCAACCACATCCACCCCATATTCAACCACCTCTACTTCACCGCCACCAACCCGGTCAGCGCCATCCGTATCGGCTCCGTGCGCGGCCCACTACTCGGAAGTCTCAAAGTCAAGAATGCGTTTGCGACCGAGCCCGCGATGCGCGAGATGTGCATCCGCATCATCAGCGGGAAATGCGGGAAGGTGTGGGAGGGCGAATGCGATATCAAGAAGGCTGCGGGAATCACCGTGTGGGAGCTGGTGAAGCAGTTGACGAGATTGTAAGTACGCTCTGGGTGCCAGACTTGTACTAATGGGTATAGTCTCGCGCAGGATATGGAGCCATTAGTTTCCTTCAGGGGGTGGTTTGGGGATGAGTACTGCGAGAGAAGGCGGCTTAACCCGGAGGTGGTGATGGCGAATCATGAATTTTTGCCCGAGAAGGAGTAGGTAATATCAACAGGGGATTGGAGAGGGAGCTAATAGTGTTATGGGCACTTCCCCAAGCTCTGGGTCGTCAACCCTGAGAACCGTATGCAGATTGTGTGTGAGTACGGCTTGAGCAAGCGAGTCAAGAAGCATTCTACTCTCCCCTTCCCCGACTCTAAAGACAACGGCATGGAGGGTGTAAACACGCATCTTGCCCGCCTTAACCTGACACGCCAGTCAGTCGACCACGAGGACTGCCATCAACCTCGACAGAACACCGACCTCTCAGACATTCCCGCCAGTGGGGGACAAGAGGGGGTTGATGATTGGAATCTGGTCACCGAGGAAACCGCAGTTCCTTTTGTTGAAGCTGCAGAGGCTGCAGAGGCTGCGGCTCTCCAGGTCACCCTTTGGGCACAGTGGAAGGGCGATTCCAACGAGAGTAAGAAGAAGTGGGAGGAGTGGATGGAGAAGTCCTGGTTGACTCCGGAGAAGTAGGGTGTCAAGTCCATCCACATTACGCAGTCTGGGTTGGGGGCAGTTGTGTGCTGCTGCGGGGGGTCATATGGTGCTACAATTACCTCCATAGATATAGATCCTAGCAGCTGAATAAAATGGTGTTTGCTGCATTACAACCGATCTTCAGCGTTTGCGGGAAATTGAAAATATCGTCTGTAATGCACTTGCCCGATTACAAGTAGTCGTATTTAGTACGATGCACGTGGGTCGGGTCACATACGCAATATGCAGCCTCTACACGTCGTCGCACACGCAAATAAACGTTTCACAGCCACCTCCCATCTCCTCGACAGCACATCCCAAAACTCCTCACCAGCAGCCACCCAAAACTCTTCACCAGCCACAAAGCCCGACGTAAAGACGTGAAACGTTTCACCCATCCTAAGCGCCCCCAAGCCACAGGCCTACCACCCCCCCATGCAGCGCTTCCAGAAATTGATCCGAGACCGTAACCGCCCGCCCAATCCCACTCAAAATAACAACGATATATAATCGAAAAACAACCCACGTTTTTTTGCTGTAAGCAATACCTCATCCACTCTTTTGCCTTTCGCTTCCCCGGGCTGCGCCTGCAAGATCTGGATCTTGATTTAATTATGCTTTTTGTTTTCAGTTTCTTACTACTGGCACTGGGGGCCACGGCGCTGCCGACTACGTTGACTTCGACTTCTACTACAACGATACAAGTGCTCGAAACCCCACCACCGGAGATACCCTACCCAGCGAACTCGACGTCCACAACTACTATGAAGTTCCGCCTACTAGTCCCTTCCCCGGGACAAGATGTCCAAAATTCAACAGTGACAGTTACAGCGACCACGACGGTGACTGTGGCAGAAACACTCATTGCCAGAATTACATTAACGGCTACAGCGATGGAAACGTTGACGGAGAAGGAAACGGTTACAGTCACGGAAACAGTACCGGCTAAGCTGGGCCAGCTGGAGTTTCCGGGAAAGGGGTATAGTGGGACGGTGGTGCTTAAAGTTGTTCCTGCTATTAAGACTGGCGGTGGGGGTGGGGGGGACCAAGATGCGGGGAAGGGAGACGGGGGAGGGGGAGGAGGGGGAGGAACGCCAGTAGTGGGAGATGATGGGAGTGTTGTGGGATTTTTGCCGGAGCCGGTAGGGTAGGGGGTAGATGGAACGGAAATGTAAGAGCGGGGCTACCGTGGAATCGAGGGGGACATTGTCTTTGATAGACCGGAAGGAGTGCGGGCGTTTAGAGGAGATTGTTTTAAGTTGGAAGGCAAAAGCGTGTATATAGACTCTCACGTCCATTCGGGAACGAATATCGATAATACCATTGCGATCTCTTCATGTTTGCAAGCGTTCCAACAGTCTTGTCCAGAAATATCGCGGTGCACCCAACAGCGAGACTGGGTTCTTGGGCGGAGAGGAGCTATGAAGATGTAATACGGAAATGTTAGCTACTAAGTACATTGTAATTATTCATATAAGCACACGGAATGTGTCTTTTTCGATTCTTATTGGTCAGAATTCTGTGTGGCTCAGTGGCTGATAGTGGCAAGTATAAACCACAAGAACTCAAATTAAAAACAACCCACCAATTTAAGTCTGCAAGTTGCACTCTGACAACAAAGTGTGATATATATGAAATGTATATAACTCTACCTGCTTTCACATCCCAGGTTGACATTCATGATATTTTTAATATTGGGTGAGTAGTTGTGGATTAATACCTTTATTGTAATGTTTTTTTACAGTAGTATGTGGAGAATATGCAATGGAGTAAATTGGCAGCTGGGAAGAGAAATACGACCTATTTATGGATGTTTCATCCCTAGAACATGTTGTGATCAGAGCAAAACTTGGTGATATCATTGGATTTCAAATAATTCAAATAGCTGCACAGAAAGCTTCTTTTCAACTGACAATAATTGCTCTGGCCATAGAAATAGTACCAACTTACAGAGACTTGGAGAGATATACTAGTGGGCTTGGAACCTGTACAGTGGGTACACTGTAGAATATGGAGTTGAGTTTAAACAGGGTGGTGGAAACATCAATATCTTATCTCCACTGCTTATATCGGTACAGAAAGCCAGCAGGGGGATGGTGGTGTACAGAGATAACAGAGGTGGGCTGGGTGATAGGAAGTGTATATATTTAGAAGACTCAGAAGTAGATAGGTACACAAAAAAAAATGACAATATAATGTCCAATTCATATAAAAGCAGTTTCTGGAATCGTAATCTATACTATATTTGACGGATAGCAGTCAGAGCTCCTTTCAACCTGTGCATTGACGACATTACTATGATATGCATACAATTTTGTGTGCTTAATACTATACATTATACTGCATTTAACAATACAGCCGAATACACTTCATTGCATGCTTCCAAGTATGCTCTCAAGATGCTCTTAAGTACACACCCAAGTATGATCTCAAGTATGCTTCCAATTCCACTAAATCACACACTTTGAGCCTGCTGGACTCTATGCTCCCTGGTAAGCTCTCGTAAAGCATCCAAGTCCACTCCAAGTATGTTCCCAGGTATACCTACAGAGATATTCTCAAATACACTTCTGAGCATGCTCTCAACAATGCTCCTCATTGCACATAATAGTATACTTGCAGCCATATATGCTCTTATGTAGGCTCTCAAGATGCTCTCAAGCATACTTCCAAGCATGCTCTCAAGTATTTTCCCAATTGCATTACATAATACACTCCCAGCCTACTTGGCTTTCTGCTTCCAAGTTTACTTTCAAGTGGTAAAACACTCCCAATTGCACCTGACTGTATGCTCCCATATATGCTTCTTGGTATTTGATTAAGAGACTTGCAGAGTTGCAGCCACCAGGCACCAGGAGGCAGATCATGGGTAGTGGGTAGTGGGTGACATATTGTGGTAGAAATCATAACATCAATCAATATTAAAGTGTTAACCATATCCTCATTGTGCCCGCCACAATGAGATTCCACAATGCCTCATTGCTATGGTATTGACAATCACAATTTTAGATTCTGCAGCAAAAGTAGAAAATTGGATCTTGGGACTCAGATTATCTAGCAAAATCTGCTGCCCGCAACCTACAGATTATAGGTGTATGTGTACACATTCAGTCCAGAGCTGATAGTGATGATGGCAATGGTATGATGGCCATGGTGATGATAGCGATGATGATAGTGTTGGTGATGGTGATCATAGTACCAGAAGCACTCAGACAAGTCGATTCAGTTTGTCAACATTCGTGTCAAACCTTCCAACAACTAAGAGATTTTCATCGGCCAAATGCATCCGAAGGAAAACTCAACTCCTCCTGAAGTATACACCTCTCAGCCGCAGCTCTCAAGCATTGCGCTGTGATGCAAACATTAAGCAGGTTCTGAAGCAGGATATCAAGCAGGCTTCAAAGTAGGCTCTGATAAGGTATTCTAGTGCCAGCAGGCTCTCCAGTGGACTCCGTACTGCTATAACAGCCACGTAGTTAACACAGGTATATATCCATCTCTGGCCACCAGTTTTATATAGTTTCACAGGCACAGGTGCATACCTCTATAAATGGACTGTAGATGATGATAGACTGCACATTGTGCAGATGTTCACAGGAAGCTTGCTATGAGTTGTGCATGTACACAGGTACACATAGTGCAGGCTATGGTCAATTTGTACTTTTGCTGATATATCATTTTACCATACAATGAAATACGCACTGTATTCTTTCCAGCTCTTGGTTACATGTACTCATGTTGAGCTTTTGTTAATCCATGCAATATATGTGGTTCCTCAAGGCTACATGTGTTGTCAAATCCTGTCACCATATTCTTATACTCCTTGAGCTAGAGTTGCTCCCTCCAGAATTCCATTATAATGCTGCAAGATGTATGGTGGAATGTTGAAGATAGGCCTTCAGCCTTCTAGATCCACTGATTCACCACTAAATATCCCAGGGTATATCAGTGGCAGTCGAGTAATTTATAGAGCCTCACTCCTTTTATTCCGGCGGTCTTGATTCCTCTCTCGATTCCTCTTCTCCTCTATAATGCCCCACAACAGAAACAACCAACAGAGTGGCTGGATAGTCTATTTAGTAGAAGATTCACCTGGATACAGACAGTCATTGATGTGGAGGGTGGCATGGCACCACATGTGTGATATTGGGTAGAGAGACAAGGTGGTTAATTCAACTTTTTTTCTTTCACAATAAATCAAGTCATTGATGTCACTAGATTACCTATACATGTTCTAGCACAGCAAAATCGCTGCCAGGACTGGATATCATATCTGCAAGTGTGTCCAACTTTTCGTACCCTCCAAGTACTTGACAGCCAGGGGTTAGGTATTCCTGGGAGTTGAGCTGGAGATAATCTATCTCGGTACCGCCAAAGGGCGGCAAAGCCGCCACCGTACCTTGTAGTATATAGTGTTGTTTTCTGGATTTAATCTGTAAACTTCTACCAATTGTAGAGTACAGAGTAAGTGTGGGAATGGAGTACTCGTAACTAGTGTTAGCAACGGGTCCAGGTAATTTGCCAGCGGTCCGGGTTGGGATGGCAAAAATGTATCGATTCGGTTCCATACCCGTCCAAAAACCAGACCCGCTGACTCTTGGCGGGCTAAACCTGGACCCATACCCATGAACCCACGGGTTTTGTCGGGTTTGGCTAGACCCGTCGGTTCCAATCTTCGGTTTTGCGTTTTGGGTTTCACATTTATTGTCGCATTAAGATATGCTACTGGTAATCATAACATATTGACATTGGTACGTCACGGTTCATTTTCGAGGTATTAGCCGCCTTGATGTGTAAAACAAGCATACTCATGCGTCCAACCACATCCTGAAAACGAGCGTCAACAGAGCGTCAACAGAGTGTCAACAGAGCATCCACAGAGCGTCAACAGAGCGTCAACAGAGCGTCAACAGAGCGTCAACAGAGCGTCAACAATATTTGGTCTTGCATCTTCAGTAATATGAGTGGTGCTTGATTCTAAGCATCCATAAAGAAGAATATGGCAGCCTTTATAGGCAGATATGTACGGGATATTCTAGCCATATCTTCCGGGACAGTAACAACTTATTTCATTTACAGAGCTACCACTAAGTATTCTTGAGCCTTTTAGTGTATAATAACACTCAAAACAATGTATATAGACAATAACCGCCACATTGCACTGTGATTAACCATGATGGAAGGCCAACAATCGTTAACACTCTGTTGACGCTTATTTTGAAGACGGGGCAGGTAGCGTTTCACTTTCACTTTTGCATATAAAGGCAGCCAATAATCTGTTTATGACAATGTGCAACCTGTCGCCCCCCAGATTACCCATAATACGTGACCTACAATTGTTGATGCTCGGTTGACGCTCATTTTCATGATGGGGCAAGGAGGGTATTGCAATCTGTTTTGCCTATAAAGGCAGCCAAACAGTCCTTTATGACTGACTACAACCAATCGGAGATGTGATTTCCCAGGACGCATGACCAAAAATCGTTGACGCTCCGTTGTTGCTCATGTTCATGATGGGGCAGGGAGGGTATTGCAATCTGTTTTGCCTATAAAGGCAGCCAAAAATTCTTCTATGACTGACTGCAACCAGTCAGAGGTGTGATTTCCCAGGACGCATGACCAAGAATTGTTGACGCTCCGTTGACGCTCATTTTCATGATGGGGCAGGGAGGGTATTGCAATCTGTTTTGCCTATAAAGGCAGCCAAAAATTCCTCTATGACTGACTACAACCTATCGGAGGTGTGATTTCCCTGGACACATGACCAAAAATCGTTGACGCTCCGTTGACGCTTATTTTGCTATGGCTGTATCCACAATATGCAATCATTTAATTTGGCATAGTCCATCATTCACATTGTTTTGGCTGCCTTTCTAGCGTTTTCATTTACTTTCTTTTTGATCACTACGTTGTTCTTTAATAATACATAGATATATATAATAATAATCTCCAAAATCCCATGTCTTTCGGTCAATGCTCGTCATCAGTTGCAGGATCGCTCAATCTGCTGCTCTGGTCTTCAAAATGAATGTTAGCCGCATTACCACACAACAGATAGTGTACTAACCTTCATCAGTCAGCATATCTGGATCAAAATCAGTATTGTGTTGGGTATTCTCATGATCATTGAAAAATTCCACACAGGGAAGAGCTGTATGCGAATATGTATATCCTGCTGGCAAACTGACGATTTCAGAAGATTGAGCTCCGGAAGTGTTACCAGTTGGGGTGGGTGGCGTGCCGGGCGGAGGTGGAGTGGGCTCTGGAGACCGCTGTGGCAGAAATCCCGGATCAGGAGATCGCACACGCTAGCTTCGGTAGGAACCTACGAAAATGGAGGTTTCGTTTTGAGGAGTGTAGGGAGGAAGTAGCCGCAGTGAGATAGTTGAATGGCTAGAACTAAGAAACAAAAGAGAGAAGAAGGAAAGGGATGAGACGATGATTGGTGAGGACTGTCTGGATCGTGGTGTCGGATACCGTCCAGCGAAGGTTTTTCAACCTTGTCGATGGCGTGATGCAGAGCCGTGATAACCCTAACCCAGTCATGTACCCACTGAAATGTGTGGCTTTGTAGTGGTGGGAGCCGTTTTCCCACCACACCGCTCTCTGCGTCGGTTGGGTGGAGGTGCACCTGTTCCTTTGCATCTCCAGCATGTCTGCGGATTCTTTGCGGCGCCATTTTGGCAAGGAAGGCAGCCGGACGTCTGGTTTTGACGAAGCATTGCCGGTTGTCTTTCTATCGCAGCCTTTGCCTCTTTATGTCCAGGAAACTCAACTCCCCGCTTCTTCTCTTCTCGGACCTCGGTGCATGGTTTCTTATTGAGATCTTTCATTTCTTCTATTGCAGCACGCGAAAAGCCTTTATTAGCCATTTAGGCCATATTCAACGCTAGGCGCATGTCAGACTGTTCCAGCTGCACCCGACCTCCTTGCCTTGCCATAGTTGCAGATATGTTCAAAACTTACAAGACATTAGTTGCTGCTTCTAACAATGAAATTCGGCTGTTATCTCTACCATATACGCTTCCATAGCCTCCTCTATCATGATTAAAGCCTGCTTTGTCCACTCACGGGGATGCTTTACACGAAATTCATCTGCAAAAATCCCCGAGCTGACAACATCAAGATGTTCGATTTCGCGGACTTTGCGGACAAATGCCTTTGTCAATCATGGAGGTTTCCCGTTACCGGCAGTGATAAATTCGGTACGTAGCTTACTACGGACACCCCCTGTATGTTATACGGTTAATTGACCGCCATTTGCCTCGATTTGGATATATTCACATCCAACTGCATGCTGCTTCTTATTTTTGCTGGTTCCAGTCTTGCGGACGATTTTCAAATGTGCATCCTGGGTCATATGTTTGGTGGCTGTATTGGCAGCGTCACGGTGAACTAACTTGTGTCTGTGTTCTTGTTGTGCGCCAAGAATTTCCGTATTTGATGTAGCGCCCACCAATCGGCCGGTATTCGATTCGCTCTCACCTGGTGGAGGTGGTTGTGTATCCATGATGTGCTGGTGTGCAATAGGGGAGCAAGATTATAACAAGAGAAAGTGGGAAGCCCTGAGGACTATATAGTTAGCTTCATGTCAGAATGAAATAAGTAGCAGCCAACATGATCGTTATGCTTAAGATAAATCCTGCTGAGTATGGCTGCAAGTTGCAGGGGTTTCCCACCGCTCCGCAATTTGCAAAGAGTCAATCTGATGTTTTTTGTTTGGTAACAGGGATAAATTGCGGTGTACGACCGCCGGAATCGCCTAATTGCTCGATATTAAAAAGATGCAGTTCGAGGGAAAGGACGTCTGCCGATGTTTGTCTCAAATATTCCCTGCGATATTACATGAAAATGACCCTAATAATCATGGCATGTTGTACGTTTAGCATCACTATTTCTGATTTATTGACAGCCAAGAGAGAGATTTTGCTTTGTTCAAGATGAGTAAACGTACCAACCTTGACATAAAAGACGCAGCTTGCCTCCATATTGTCCATAACTTGCAACATCCAACATCTCGCCCAACAACAAAGTCCACGCAATCTACAATGGTCAATGCTCCGAAAAAGAACTTTTCGCCACTTCTGGCAGACAGATATGGCACATCGACGAAGCGGTGAACCCAACGACATCATCAACTGACGGAAGGCAAGAGCGGCTTGGAAGCAGAGAGAGTCCGAGCCCTTCATAAATTGCACAGCTTGAGATCCAAAAAGAAGCTTGTGGCGGAGAAACGATGAGAAACGCACTTCTTAAGCAATAAAGAGAAAGAGAAATGGATTGAGGATTATGTTGAGAGAGAGACTGCTGGGGCAAGAAAGCAAGTTGAAGACGCAGAGGCAGCGGTTTAGCAAGAGCAGGACGATATGTCGCATGCTGAAATTGCGGGATTGACGTTCAGAGAGCCCAAAAAGATGTTTGAGGAGATGCTGGTTGCTATAGGAGACAGGCTGAGTGATCTTGCAAGTTCCGACGATGGGGAGGATGGGGAAGATGAGGATGATGAAGAGACTGAGCAGGGCAAGCTGAGCAAAGATGATGAACCCGGCTGGGTGATGGGCACAATCACCAAAACGGTACAGCAGCGCATCGCAAGGTTTTGGCAGAAGCAGATGAAGCTCGATGAATTGACTCAACTGGGTTGGGAGGATGCAGCTGACTACTTCCGTGAATGAGATAAGAAATACAGCACATCTGAATTGAGGGTTCCGGCAGTCGTTCAGCTGCAAACAAATGACAATGCTCCGGCACCTCCACCAACAACGTTTGGAGAGCTTATGGAGCGCCTTGACATTGTCCCCGGAATATCGCAAAGGCCGCAAGGGACTTCTCGACCAGGAAGTGGTCATATCAGGCTAGGTTCAGTGAAGCCACGGTCAAAATTGAGCATACCTAGTGGTGAGCCAACTGCGGAGCCCGATTTGTCAAAGTTGCTGAAAGCGAAGCTAGTTGAACTAGTAAGCTTTTACCCATACATATAGCCTCTAGCTATTTACAATATAGATATCGGATTCCAATGAAGAGATTGTGATGGCTCCTGTGTCTGTGGAAGAATAGATATGCAAACTGTAATTTTTGACGTCTGATCGTGGTGAAAAGCAAGTTGTTTACCAATTTTGCTACATGTCAGCTTTTCTTGATTTCAGTGACCAAATTGTGAAACATGATAATTCGTCAGTGCATGTGCAAGGGTAGAACGCACCATGTAAAAGTTCTAGAATCCAAATCGCACTGTAAGACGGTCAAAACGTTCGGTTTCTTTCTGCACGTGACTGTAAAGTGCGAAAGCAAAAGCAATATTAGTGACGAAATGTGCTAACAAAATTTAAGTGAGTGATGTCATACTTGTCATAGAAAGAGCGGTCAGTACGCATGATGAATCGATCTGAACGACAACCGTCATGCTAAATTCATCCATGTATCCAACTGGATAACTCTCCGCACAGACCTGGTGGACATGGTTGAGATATTTGAAATTGCTTGTAGTACGTCATGGAAATCAAAGAGAAGGAGCTGGATAAGGAATGGTGAGGAAGTTGAGCTATATTTACCAAAAACTAGTGAAATGATCTACATACCGTCAATTGCTGGCCGAAAGCGCGGGAATGTGATAGGGCCACGTCATTTCTCACTCAGATAGAGTAGATAGCAGTTAATCAGAAATTGAGACGTAACAAAACTCCTGGATGCAAACAATAATACATACAAACGCAATACTGGATGTCAATAATGAGTATATGATTCGTTGCATACAATTATTGAGTGTACAAAGGCTGTTTCAATGTGATTAATGTGAACATCAACAGAGTGTCAATGATTTTAAGTTTTACACATTCAGCAATCAATAGGCTGCATAGTCACATCCTTCTAAAGCGGCTGTATAGGTCGGCATTATTGCGAAAAAGGTAAATGACATGCTCGTTGCCACATCCTCAAAATGAGCGTTAACAGAGTATTAAAGATTTTTGGCATTGCGTCATGAAACATCCAGTAGGCTGTGCGGTTACAGTATGTCATAATCGAACTATCGGCCGCCTTTCTATGGAACAATTGTGGTGGCAACATTTCTACTATGTCCTAAAAATGAGTGTCAACAGAGCGTCAACGACTTTTGGCCTTGCATCTTGGAAAATGCATGGGCTGTGTGGCGACGTTACCCCATCATCGCGCTATCGGCTGCCTTTCTGGGCAAAACCTCTTGCAACAACATCGCTACTATGTCCTAAAAATGAGCATCAACGGAGCGTCAACGACTTTTGGCGTTGTATCATGGAACATTCTAGGGCTGTGTGGCGATATTAAGTCATAGTCAGATTATTGACTGCCTTTCTAGGCAAAAATGATTGCGACGACATCGCTACTATGTCCTAAAAATGAGTGTCAACAGAGCGTCAACGACTTTTGGCCATGCATCTTGGAAAATCAAAGGGCAGTGCGGTGACATTAACACATAATCGAACTATCGGCCGTCTTTCTAGGCAAAAATGCTTTCGACGACATTGTCACTATGCCCTAAGAATTAGTGTCAATGGAGCGTTAATGATTTGAAGCCTTCCATCTTGGAAAATCAAGGGGCTATGCGACCACAATGATTTATAATCATACTTTCGGCCGCCTTTCTAGGCAAATATACTTAAGTTAAGATCGTAATCATGTCCCAAAATGAGCGTCAACGGAGCGTCAATGATTTGTGCGCTGGCATCTTGGATATTCTCACCAGAATGGAACGCAGATAAACCACAACGAACCTATTGGTAGCCGTTATTGGCAAAAATGGAAGTGATAATATCGCGTCCGCCTCCTACAATTGAGCGCCCAGAGTGCGTCAAGGCTCCGAATGCTAAACAGCAATATACTGCATTATGCTGTTCCTAAATGCAGTTTTACGCGGTCAGTCGTTGCAATCTGTCCTTGTATTCAACTTCACAAAAATGCATGCAACGTCTTACTGATCTGATTATTTTCCTTGTAGCTATAGAGTTGATATTTAAGAACCCGTATTCTGCTTTACTGTATCGTTATTTTCGGCAGTCTCTCAAGTTGGAATACTCAGCTTCTGAATTTCTACTGCCATGTCAGATACAAAATCTTTCAACACGTCAATGCTCGCGATTATGATCTCTTCTGACATGAATGTGTCTTCATTCGTGATTTGAGCGACCTTACATTGGAAATCATCTTTGATGCTTCTTGGGGTTCAATGAATAAAGGCTCAAAGCAGCCTATTGCTTGGAATAATTCTAGACATGTGCCTTCTTGGCCACTCTATTTACACTGCGGAATTGAGTAGACTGGCAGCCCTGACATATATGTATCGTGTGTCATCAAGTTCTCCGCCATCCATCAGAATATGGGACCAGCTCAATGGGGAAAAACTTGCTGGTAAAAGCTCACATCGCACAGTTAAACGAATTAACAGAGTCAGAGGTCACTGAATTGACTAGTTCGACGGTGGATGAAACAGCTTTGGCAATCCCGAAGAGGCAAGGAAGTCGAGGAATTACAATAGTAAGTTTGCAGAGGAAAATCATATTTGATATCCAGTTAAATCCATATTGATCGAAATGACAGACAAAACGTTCCAAACTGGCAGCTAAGGACTTTGAAACTTCCGAATTTCACCAAGACACGTGGAATCGCTACCTCATGTTAGGATTTGTTTCGGCACATATTCCATGGAACACTATATCAAATCTTGTGCTACAACGGATATGTAAGGCATTACGCGACAACCTAGTCCTACCGTCCGCAACGACCCTTAGTAACATTTGCCAAAGGGAATATGCACTGACTGTGGATGCAATTAAGAAGCAATTGCCGTTATGAAATAAAGTGAGTTTACCTTTGGACGGATAGACATCAACGAACAAACTAGCCATAACGTCGGTCATTGCTTACTATATGGATCAAAATTGGGCATTGTATGAATTTCAACTCGCTTTCAATGAGGTTGATCGCCTGTTCTGTTCCCGTTTTGAAAGCTAATTAAAGATGATAGGTCAAGGGCCAACATACTGGAGCAAGGCTAGCTGTACATTTGAAGGACGTACTTGATTGTTTTGAGCTTACCGACGGCCATTTGCTTGATATTACAACTGATAATACTTCCTCAAACTGCTCGATGACACGTGAGCTGCAATCACCACTTCAGGCCTCTGGAATCCAGTGGCCGGCATTGAGGAACCACATACCATGCGTGGTGCACGTCATACAGCTGGCTTTAGGTCCATTCCTGAGCAGTCTCAGTGTGAAAGGCCGCACCAGGTCTTGGGAAGCCCATGAGCGCGATCAGCAATTTGGAGAGAATGAAGGCATAGACATTGGGAAGAGTCAAAGACTTCGAAAAGAGGGCAATGCTAGAATCAATAAGGTGTCGGCCATGAGACCAGGTTTAGCAAAGATAATTGAGAAAGTACGTATTTTATGATATTTTGAAAGTCCTGAAGCTGACCTTCATATAGCAGAGAATCCTTGGTGTATTAATTATGCTAACACCTGGCCGTCGAAACGAGTTCATTCACTGTCAAAAGGCCAAAGTCCGCATTGCAGTACTTCCGATTATAAATGTGAAGACATGTTGGAACACTACACTGGAGTTGCTTGAGCACGCCTACCGATTACGGGAATTCACATGGGAGTGGCTTTAAAACCCAAATTACAGTGAATACCGGCCACTATTCACAACTTAGGATGAATGGACGATTGTCAAGTATGTCATGGAAGTATTGAGGCCATTTTGATATTGGACCCTTTGGATGTGGAAGAGGCATACAGTCACATTGCATCATGTTATCCCAGTGTACAATGACATGTTCGATCACATGGATGGCGTGATGTGAGTATTGGCCAAGAAGAAGACTCAATGGAAAGAAGACTTGTTCATCGGTGTGAAGTTAGCTCGACAGGAGGTTTCCAAATACTACACTGAAGTGACTCCAACGATGGGCATGCTTCTCATTTCTGCACACATCCTCGATCCTTTCCGGAAGTTGCGATCGTTTAGAAAGTGGGACATGGGAATGAATATTTATCCTGGGGACGAGACATCCTACACTACACAATACCAAGAGGCCTTTCTGAAGTATGTGGAGAATAAATACTGTGCCAAACATCGACGTGTGCCGGTCAATAAACTTGTAACCGTGCCTAACAGCAATTCCGTCCCCTCTGCAATGGCTTCAGAGTCCTATCAATCATCCTTTGATCCATATGATTTGTTCAGCGATGATGAGAAATACTTAACGTCTAACAATGTGGCTGAGACGACACCTGGACGAAGCGATCGCGCAGCCCTCTTATTGACCGTCGCCAGGCTCTATTTGAATTTGCCGCCTGAAGCACCAAGGAACTGGGGACAAATTTATACAAATCTCAATGATTACCACTCCGACCCAATGGAGATTAGTAGTACATTTTGGATACCGGACATGACCGATTGGTGGCACCGAAAGGAGGAAACGCACGCAAAGTACGCCGATCTCTCCAATGTGGTGCATGACATACTCTCTATCATACTACATGGTGTCGGAGTGGAGGCCAGTTTTTCCCTTGGTTGAGATGTTGTTGGCTGGAGGCAGTCAAAAACCACAGGCGAGACCCTTCGCAAAAAAGTTGTTGTAAGGCAGTTTGCTCAAGCCAATAATGGGATTTTGGCAGGCACTGAGCCAGAATTGGATACCACAAATACAGAAAATGACTCGGAAATGAAGAAAGAGGTGGAGGAAAGGAAATTGCACAGAATGGCCAAGGTTCACGACTTTTTGGAGATGTGGCAGGGGAGCCAAAACCCACGTGCTACCCAGAAGGAATCTCGCGCTCAAAACAAGCAGATGACAGCCGTAGGATACATTTTGGACCCCGAAGAGATCGTCAAAGCATCCTGGTCCCTCTTTCAACATGATGGTGCGGCTGCATTTAAATTGTCAGAAAGATCACATTTGCCACCAGCTTTGTCTGCAAAGGACCTTCCTGGAGGACGAACTCAAATCTTTAATATCCGCCAAATCTGTGGAATCAACCGTCATCCAGTCTAAAGCGACGAGGATAGCACACCTGAAAGCATTTCGGACACCAATGATTGGCTAAACTGGAATGGCGACTTGCATAATCCAATTGACAGCGAAGAGGATTGCGCAGCGGATGATGAATCTGATATAGAGCACAGTGATGGCATTGAGGATCCAGAATGCCCAGAGCAGCAGGATGTGAGCGCCACGCCAAACGTGCCCGGATTGGTTCCGCCAACAAGGAAGTCAAAGAGACAGGCTGAAAAGGTGTTGATGATGGTCAATGCGGTAGAAACGCGGAGAAATAAAGGAGAGAAGGAAAAGTAGGACAGGATGCATCAATGGTTCACCAGCTTTATGTAGCTTGACCGAGAGTTTCAGTTAGAGATATATTATAGGCGAGTGGTAAGAAGTAGCTTGTGAATATCAGTTCATAAATAGATGTATAGTAGGCGCAATGAATCTTTTGGCATGATACTTCATTTTTAGTCGTGTGAGAGTGAACAGTGCAAGATTATTACGCCGCTCTGCTTTGCCACAGGGCCGAGTCTCAGTCATGCAGAAAGACAACTGATAAAGTCAAATCAGGATGAAAAGAATTATCGACGGCAGCAGATGTTGAATGGACAATACATTAAAATGAGCGTCCACGGAGCATTAACGATTTGTGGTCTTGTAAGTATGGTAATTCACCAGTGACTTGGTCGTTGTTATGCATGACGGACGTATTGGCAGCTTTTATTGGCAAAAGAGATAGCAACACGGTTACCGCCCCATTCTTAGCATGAGCGTCAACGGAGTGTCAACAATATTTAGCTTTACATTTTGGGTAAGTTATGTTCTGATTGGTTGCAGACATTCATTTATGAGATACTGGCAGACTTTACTGGCAAAAACAACAGTGCCATGCTCCCTGCGGCATCCTGAAAATCAGCGTCAACGGAGCGTCAATAGTTTTAGGACTTGCATATTTGGTAATCAAGGCATTGCATGGATCTTCGCGTGCATAACTGTATTATTGACCGCCTGGCTAGGCAAAAATACCATATATCGAAGGTGAAACACAGATACCAAATTAATTGATATTGCAAACTGCTCAACAAGCAAAAGCACATTCTTGGTTGCTGAAAATGTGATTTTGACAAGATACTATTAACACACTGCAAATACAAGAGCCTTATATGAATCTATAGATGGACCTGCTGGGCGACCCGCTGACAGCCCACCCAATTCAGACGGGTTGAGAGTTTACCATGGAACCATATCCGAGTGGGCAGTTCGGGTTTTTTGATGACCTGGACAGCCAATTTGGCAACGGTTCGGTTTGGACCCGGACCTGAACCCAACGTGACGGTCCGGAACCGTTGCTAACACTACTCGTAATATCCGAATCTTATAGTCAGCTTTTGCTCTCCTATCCATGCATAATTTGTAAGGCTCAGATCTTGCAAACACACAAAAATAGGGGAGGTTTTCTGTAAAAACAAGAGTGTGTGGGTCCCCACTTCGACTATCTAAGACTCTCTACCGGGGTTAGGGTTAATGTAGCAACATGGGAGCGAGAGCGAGTTTTGTCCGGTTGATCAAGTCAAAACGGTATATTTCCATATCCATCGGTACCGATCAGCATAATCGTATCTGTTGCCCGCAGACGGCTATGTATCACTATCGACATGCTGTCTGATACTCATTGTTTATGCAGATGCACGCTCTGACATGCGTTAAGACGGCAACATGTGGAAATAATCAAGCTGAAACAGCATCTCCACTCTGTCGCTCTTGGGCGAGTTTTGCTCATCTAGTGTAAAATGTACTCATATCGCCGCCGCATTTTGAATCCCAGAGGAGCGATATATTTCGCCTGCCAATTTGGTATGACAGGGCGCAATTCCCCCGTTAAATGTGCTGTCTACGCAACATAGACGCAGTATTACATTGCACATTGCATCTGATCTTTGAGTCTTCAGACACTCATGGTGGAAATTAGGAGGAAATGTTTCCCAAAACGCCTTAGTTGACTCCACATTGACGCAACGCACAACTTCCGGGGGGTGAAGTTGAAGTGGAAATGGTGCGAATAAGGGGATGAGGGCAGTGAGGGGGCCTACGACTTTTCTTTGTTTTCCTTTAGGTTTTCACTGGAGTAGGGGGGAAAATTCTGGGAATCTGTATGTCATAGCCGCAAGCAGCTGAATACAAAATGATTACAAACAAACAAACGCACAACTTCCGCAACAAACATAGTCTGAATGGTTAGAGAATACCTACGACAAATCACTCGCGCTTTGTATTTCCAAGATGCTCGCTGATCGAGTGATTAAGAGCTCTTGCTAGTGTATGACTAGTGGGGAGCTCGTCCTTCCACCAAGCACATCACGTTAAGTGATGATAAGGAGGTCAAGTGGAACCTCAAACGTGCAATGTTAGACTCGTATGGCTCGAAGGCTGAAATCCTCCTTGGAACCTAGCCTTGAAACCGCTAAGAAGTAAAGGAAAGCTGAAAATACCTGATGGCACGTTGGCCGGGGGGCACAGTTCTCTCATACTCTAGTAATCTTGAATTATCTTAGAAAAACTTCTCCCTTACAACAATTTCCTTGATAGCTTTCTTGGCGACTTCCATACTCAGATCAAGAGTCTCCTTGTATCGATTTAGTTTAAGGAGGGTACGTGAAAAGCTAACTGGAGTCAACTTCAACCATCCATGATTCGCCATACGGTACGACTAGAGCCAAGGGTGTAACTATCATGTATCACTTGGTAGAAGCTCTCGCTTGAAGACAGAGGATCCTTTAGAGGCTCTTGTAATAGTTGAGGCATTGCGAGACCAATCACCAGACCACCATAACGCAATCCTGGAGCTCTCATACCAAGCACTAACCATCTGCGGACGGGGTGAATCCGCCATAGATCCGCTAGTACTAAAGTTACAAATCTGATTCTTCCCCCCCGGTGTTGCTTCCAAAGCACGTAAAACCTTCCTTGAATGTACCGCGGATTTGTATAGACACCATCTATATTCTCGTAGTCAAAATGATTGCATACTCTCTACTGCAGAAGATACCTCTATTATGCGGGCTTTAACGGAGCGTCGGAACGAGGTATTAGTAGCAACTTCAAGGCTTCTTTCAAGGATAGCTTTGTTATAATTAATTTCCGGCGAGTAGAGTGTTAGTGGTCTTCGAAACCATTAAGGATACTAATAAAGCTACTGACACCGCAGGATGAGATGCCCCGGAATATATTTTGAGTATCATGGGACTGCGTGGGTGATACCCCATGATACATGGAAATGCGACAGCACTAATTCGCTTTTTTCTTGCCGGAAACAGGGGCGGTATGCGTATTTGTTAGTACTTTACTTCCAAGATCCTTTTATCCACAGGGTTGCGACAATAACGCAGGCCCCGAGAGGCTTTGAGTGATCTTTAAGAAGCCATTGTAAGATTACAGGTAGGTTTTCTATCTCAGTTGTCATACCGTTGGATTAACCGAGGTGATAGGTACACACGGCCTGCTCGCCAAAAAGACTAGATGTCTTGGGATCCTCTTAGGTCTCGTTGTTCCGTGGCCGACGCTACCGGTACCGTCAGAGGTAAGTATCCCGATAGTACATGATGTAAGCTCTTCAGTGCTCTGCGTCGATTGTCCAAGGAAGTTTACGTCTGCCACCATTGCAACACAAACACCGCAACAGATTCTTGCTGACACCAGCACCAGGCCAGGCCGGCGCCAAGGCAAGCTGGCAAAACAGCAGCTGGGCTCTTGTAGCGCAAGCATTTGAGATGGAAGCCAAACCTGCCCTGTGTCAAGGACGGCCGGTAAGAACGCGGCGATCTGCAGGCGCCTGGTGGACGGCCGGGCCGCTTAGGAACACGCAAATGGCACCAGTCCCAAGCCCAATTGTCACAGACTTCGTGAATTACGGCCCATTGACATTCCTCTTTTTTGGGGCCAGTTGTGTCTGCTCATTTTCCTCCTTGGCGCGGTGCTTTGAGAGACATTGGGTCACCACCTAGGATTGTGAAGCTGGTTGAGTGTAGTAGTTACCGAGGGTCTCTATTCGGAGGGACAACAGCAGCAATAGCGGAAGAAATGTTAGAAACTATCGTATCTATGTTAAAGGTTCTGTGATAACCGATAGAAGATAACAGTAACGCATGATGTATAAAAGGATGAGAGGAGTGTACCGATGTCGGCTTCTGTTGTTTGTTAGGTTGGGGTAGAAGGGTGGCAGCTGAGATTGAAGAGGTTCATTGATTGGTAGATGGAAGGATGGCTTGGTGGGGCACAGTAAATCAAGCACGATAGTTTGGGTATCGTACATGTACACCGTAAGTACGCTTTTAATTTCCTTGCGCCAACTCGTAAGACCCTTGACTTTGTTTTTCATAAGATCCATTAAACAAAGTAAAGCTCGTATCACTTTAACAAGCTAAGCAGCAGGTACGCTGATAGTTCTTCTCTTTCCCCACAGTCAGTTCGTAGAGAAGATAGAGAGTAAATTGCAACTTGACTGGCTGGAGGCGCGAGTGAGAATAAATGCATTGGTGAAATAACTAATCGAGAGTTACCGTGCCGACAAACCAAGATCACCATAACACTATCCCGAATATTGCCGGAACATTTAGGTGCCTCATGGGTTCTTGCTGGTCCATACGTTTGGAAAATGAAGTGTTGAGTCTCATACACCGCCGTTCCAGAATCCCATCTTTTAATGGTAAGATATGATGATGGGATTGGTGTAGGGGATACCTTGCAGCATATGGATAGGTATTAATGCCTCGAATGTGAAGGTTGAGCGATTTATATCTCTTATCTCCTGTATCTCGTAGTCTGCTTTGTGTATTTAAGCTGTCGTGGCCGCCGTCTATAAATGAATCCGGAGCATCATAAAATCCATACTGCAAATCAAGATAATTCAGTCAAGCAACACTTATTCGCAACAGATCGTTCGCCAGCCAAGAACATCTACTCTATACATACTCTATATCCAAAATATCGGTCATCATCCGACGCGTCCACCCTCTCCCGTCCCCCAGCAGCTGACTACCTAGACTAGCCACCCCATCATCAACTCCACCCACTCCCAACATAGCATCCTTGCCACCTGCTCCCTTCTCGCCTCCAGCGTTACTCCAACCACCCCATCAAGTCCTTGCATATGCTCCACCTCCAACGCCTGCCTTGAACATACCCACCTCCACTTCAATCCCGCAGCCGCCTCTCCCTCCATGAAGTCCCACTTTAATGCCACCTCTTCGCTCCTAACGCCGTTAGACGTCTTAATCCAAAACCTTGCCATGACTTTTCTTCCCCAGAAATGGTAGGCGGGGATGAAACATTCCGTTGTCCTAGCCTCTACAGACGAGGAAGTAGAATTTGGCACGTACTCGAGTTCAAAGCGGCAGTAATCCATTAGGAACTCAGATTTGAGGATCATTCCTGCTGTGGCAACGGGATAGGGGCGCAGAAATGCCGGTGCCGCGCGGAGGCCGCGGTATAAATCTCCGAAGAGAGCGGCACGGGTAAGTGGGACGCTGTTGTCATGCGGGCGTATCCCGATGTCCAAGTATGGGTTCAGAGGAAGTTCAGTAGTGACAGGATCGGAGGAGACGATCGAAAAGTCCTCCGAGTTCCATCCGTCGCCGCTTTGGAAAGGTGCTTCAGTTTCATTTTCGACTCGCCTCGGTTTTCCGCTGGTGGCGTGCGCCATTGTGAGGTTCCAAAACGTCCAGTTCAGAGGGCCCGCCAGTTCCATGCCGTGGAGTATCGCATCCATCATGCTGAGTTGGTGGTGGATATTCCCTGAGTTGTACGCGGACTGGAAGTTCATATCCCACGGCACTCCCGTTTCGCCGATAAGTATAGGAGTAGGGGTAGTCACTCCGGCGCGGAAACTGGAGAGTTGACGCCAGAAGCGGCGGAAGTTGGCGGCATAGTTGTTGGTGAGGCCCAGACGTCCAAAGTACGTGTGCGCGAGCATATTCCTAGACCCTCGGGCGAGAGAGAGAACGTCGAATGATATGGTGTAGGACAGCTGCTTTTCGTACAAGCAGCGGATGTCGTACCAATGTGGGGAAAAGCAGACCTGGTTGTCTTCCGGAGGTATGGCAGAGTGCCACTCCGGGACTGTATCATTCGGAACCGGCTCGACGAAGAGCCAGGTCCCCATTTTCCCGCCTTTGACGGCGTCGAGTACCGCTCGGTGAAATGAGCGGAGGAAGGGGACATAAAAGTCACGTTCAAAGTCGACCCGGATACCTGTGACAGGGTGAGCGAAAAAGTAGGACGAACCTTTTGGTCCGAGCTCAACGGAGCCGGATGACGTAACAGTAAAGACGCGCTCGTCTTGCCAGATGTCCGAAGCGCCCTGAAGATAGGCGGTTATATGGTCTCGGTTCAGAACATCGCGGCGGGTGAGTTTCGATGGAAGTGGCCAGCTGCGTGAGTAGTAGCCGACGCTGGTAGGTACGCCGGCTGCCAGAGCCATGGATTCTATGGCATTTGGCATGTGGCCCAGGTGCAGATCCGTGGTCTCGTTGAAGGAGTGAAGCGACGGCAGGCCGATGTATCCCGGATGGGGTTCGTTCATCGGATCCACGCCCAGGACATTGGAACAATCTTTTAACCTGCTCATTAAGTGTGCGAACGCGCGGGTATAGGTAGTGCGCAGGACATGACCGATATTCTTTCCGTAGAATTCGGTGTTGGAGCCCGTGTACACGGCCTTTGGAGCAAACACTTCGCCAGCAAAAAAGACGGTGAACATTGTCGCGACCGCATATTTGGAATAGTTCGTAGGCCATAGTCTGCCGGAGGGCGTAGATAAGTTGCAGCTCGTCTTCGGTTGATCAAGAGCAACGGCGCATACGTGCGGGAACATTTTCGGATTGAGACCGACAAGATGAAATGTCCATATCGGTGCGCCGGAGCCACCTGTAAATCTCGACCACTATTTCCATCAGTAAGCTTTCGTTGAGCGCTGCGAGCTCGTTGTGGATAGTCGCGTACGCAATCCTGATGACCATCGATAAACACGCGTAATCCCGCCTTCTCGGCCTCCTTGACAATCATGTGAACATAGTTCATATACTCCTCGTCGTAGACACCAATCTCCCGAGGTTCCAGCGCTTCCCAGACCACCACCAGCCTCACGACGCCCACCCCCCAGCTCCGTAGCTGCTCCCACCACAGCCTTGCCTCTGCAGCATCCTTGAACGGTTTTCCGGTGTACGAGACATTGGAGACATCGTAAAACCCGGAAGTACCGGCGAGTGGATTGTTCTGAGGGTACTTTGCATCACCGGCGACGTTGAGACCGCGAAGGAGGAGACTGCGGCCGTGGGAATCGGAGAAGGTATTTAGAGTCGTATGGGGTTTCACGGCATCGAAGGTGACGTTCGAGGATATGGCGGAGAAGGTAGAATTTATAGTGGAGGTGTCGAAGGAGGGTGGGAAAGATTGCATCGCTGGGGATGTTCGGCAAAACTCCTCAGCTGTGAGCTTATACTTCGCAGGGAATGAGCCGCCGGAACTTGCCGTGCGCTTATGTAGACCAGGATGAGGATCACAAAGTATCACCCAGCCATTCCTCGGTCTACCTGTTAGTGATAGAAGATAGGCACTTTTTTTGGTTAATATGATAGCAAAATTGTGCGCTGGTTCATGTTTATAAGTTGTAGTTTCAGCTTGCCTTATTCCTACTCATAATTACCTAGATTTCTCTTAACACTTGGAATTAGTCCTTGTCTCGCACCCAGACGTTACCCGGCAATTCCCTCCGCTAGGCTGAAGATTCCGTTTCCGGACTGAAGCGTTTGTTATTTTTGATGCCGAGATACGAGGCTCAAAATCACGTGATAGTAAGGAGGTCTCGGTGCGAGACAAGTCCTACCCACTGCATCCATACTTTCCCAGTGTAGATGTATAGACAAACACTCCATATTGCGGTTGAACCCGAACTCGCTTGCTCCACCAGGTTTGCCTGTGCGATATCGCCGAGTTGCGTTCACCGATAGATATATCTCCTCTACCTACGCACGATGGGTACATATTTGATTTTCGTTGCTATCCTTTTACCGCTACCGGCTCCGCAATCGTGGATTGCCAATGGAAGTGATCATATCTGGCGCGAACAACCCGGGAACACAAAATAATACGGAATTACGGCGAAGTAACTGGCACAAGTTCCCTGCACATTAGTTCTGTACCTTTCTCTGTGGTATCGTGATTGGTCTGGAGTGTATAGATAGACGGGCCGTTGGGATAGCATAATCAGTAGACAGCCTAATAATTTTCTAGTTGATCACAGAACTAGGCTCTCCCAGAGTCGTAGTAGAAAAGTCCAGCTGGCCGTAACTGGACACAACGTGTATTCGCTAATGGGGGAAACCGAGAACCAGGAAAATAGATCAATAAAACATTGGAGGCGATGTTCGCACTTATATCTCTAGGAAGGATAGCTGTGGTCGAGTTGAGAGGCACACTACCCCGGGACCCAGAGATTGAGGCCTCGAGATCCTCAGAAATCCGGAAGTTCATCTACTACTATCTGCTCCAATCAAACTCGAGGGTATCGCAACAAATTCTGCTGTGTAGATTCTTTCCATTGGGTTTCAAGCGCTCAAAGCCTGCCTGCGACTGTACTGTAAGAGCACATGCTATGTGACCGCACAACGTCGCCATCATTGTCCATCTAGATCTGCTTCGGCTCGAGTTCCGCGAATCTAGAGCCGAGCTTCCCCGCAAAGGTCACTAAAACTTCGCTAGTACGTCTTTAGGGTCTGAGATCGGGTGTTCTGTGGGTGAACTTAGGTGATTCTAACGCTCCAGAGACACACGTTGCAAATCGCTTTGCGAATACGGGGTCGTTTAGGTTCTTCTTATCCATTGGCATGTCATAGTGTATCACAGTTTGCGGACCAGAGCCCGTCCCACATGCCAACCGTTGCTGCGTAGTCTAATCAGCCTCTAGCTAAGAACTAACATTGTTTTGACAAATACCTCCGCGGGTGCTGGTTCGAGCCGTCAGTGTGACACGGCTGGCTGTCCGGGCTACCGGCGGCCGAGCCCCGGGTCAGCCAACCCGCACGTGGCGGAGGCGGAGAGGAGTGCTGTTTGTGGCATTTTGGCGCGACAAGCACATTTAGCCAGCCACTAGTAGAAAGGCCTAACACCGCCACACCGCCACACAGCCGTCGTATTAGTATCACAGCCGTGCACTGCAGCGATGCGGCAGACTGCTTCTGTTTGGTTTAGCGCCGCTTCCCCGCTAGACTAAGACATGTGTATAGTGCAACCTCGGGCCGATGGAGGAGGCGGCACAGCTTGTCTCGATGTCCATCCCATTTCACTGTTTCCTTGTATCGCAGCAAACGGGAAACTCTCTGGAGAATTGAAGACTATCAGTGCTGCAATGTCTGACAAGCTGCGTCTTCAAGGGCGCGGATTCGATGGACCTGTGGGGTTAGCGTGACTGGCTGAAATTAAATTTTAAGTTAAGTTTAGGGGTAGATGCCTCGTGCTGGTGTCACACCATCGAAAGAATCACCAGTCATTCCACACCACAGCGAACCAACTGCATCACCGCCGAGGGATTGAGCGTCGTCGCCCACTCGTCATCTCGGAAACGTCGTCAAACGAATGGGAACTGTGTGAGTGATTGATACCGCTTTCTTCACATTGCATGCGCGCGCAACTGCACGGCAATGTGCAGACAATTGGGAACAACGTGTCCGTTCCAATTTTCTGTCCATCGCCCACGCCTACGAACTCCACACCTCTTGAGCCCTGCATAAGCGAGATGGCGGACGGCACTCCGCGCGGCGGGTTGCAGTGATGCGGCAAGTTGAGCGGCGGTGGGCATTTTGGTTGCGATGCAAGTGAACTGATAATAGGCACGTTATTCGAAACGCAGCGGCCTTGCCCATTTCATCCGCCCAGCTAACCCGCCATCCTTTCCATCCCAGTACGCGTGGTAAGATCTTTTTGCGCAACGCAAGACAATACAGTCAAAGCTCCCTCCTGCCTTCTCTACAACCCTCACCTCTACCCTACCCCCCAGCAAGACCACCTATCGGGTTATCCGTTGCTGGATCCGTTCCATCAATCTTGCACCCCCGACCCAATTTTCCTCCCTTTTTCTCCCTTTTCTATTGCCCCTGTCCCTTCAATTCATAGCTCCACCCAATACCCTCGCAGCAACCAACTACTTAGTAAGTAGGTGGTGGGAAACTCGCTGACCGTCTAGCCGTTCCCCTTTTCCCTTCAAAAGCGCTCTCACCCCTCGGATTCGGCAGACGGAGACCTTCACGGTACCTGGCCATCGCCTTCAATACTCGCAACTGTATACCGGGTATCAATTGCATAGAAAGCACCGAAAAACCGCCGGAACGCTTGATTCGTCACGCAGCCAACAAGTCCGCCGAATCGCACTACCATCGCCGACACTTCCCGCCATTATGACAAGCTTCTTATCCGCCTCTTCGGTGGGCGAGAAGGTGTTGTCGGCCACGACACCGCTGTTACAAGTGAATGAAAATGAGTCCAAGACAGCGAAAAGAAAACCAGCCACAACCACAAAAAATGGCATCAATTCTAACAGCAGCACCAAAAAATCGAATGACGGTATCGGTGATATAGGGAAGGGAACAGGGCACGTAAACCCGTCTTGGGGACGCTTCAACGCAGGAACATGGATGAATACGTTGGGTTGCGGAGGTATCATCCTTATCTGTCCGATTCTCGTGATTCTTCTCGAGGTTGGGTTGTTCCGAACCGAGTTCCACGGCTCGATCGTAAAGGTATTACTCTCTATTTATGAACTGGGGCCTATCGAGTTTTCGAAGACGTACGGGCCACAATATTGCCAGACTGCGACGATAGGTTACTTCGCGTGGGTGATCTTCCAGATCGTGCTCTACATGGGACTCCCGTCCAAGATCTGCTACGGGCAACAAACCCCCGCTGGACATCTCTTGCCGTACCACGTCAACGGTTTGTCTGCCTGGATTGTGTCGCATGTTGCATGGGCGGTCGGCTCCTATATTGGTTTGATTGATCCGGCCCTCATTGCGAGGAACTGGCCGGGCTTGATCGTGGCGTTCAACATTTACGGATACATACTGCCCTTGTTCGCTTACATCAAGGCGCACCTCGCGCCGACGCATACCGACGATCGCAAGTTTTCGGGCTCGATAATATACGACTACTACATGGGCATCGAGTTCAATCCGAGGATCGGAAAGTGGTTTGATTTTAAGCTTTTCCACAACGGAAGGCCGGGGATTGTTATGTGGACATTGATGTGAGTAGACTTTTTATACTTTTCTTTTAAGTTATTGATACCCTTGTCATTTTTGTCTTGTCTTGTCTGTTGTGGTCGATTGGAAGACCGGTATCTTGGTTGCTGCAAGATGGGCGGGTGTGGTAGATTTTAGTCTACATAGGTGACTGATTGAGACTTACATGACTTCTACTTCTACAGTGATCTCTCGTTCGCCGCATACCAGTACCAGCTCCATGGTTACATTACGAATTCCATGGTTGTGGTCAACATCCTACATGCCTACTACGTTATCGACTTTTTCGTCAACGAGGACTGGTTTGTCACTTACACCATATCTCAACTATGGTTGCGCTGACACTTCCGGTATAGGTACCTTCGCACCATTGACATCTGCCACGACCACTACGGCTTCTACCTCGCGTGGGGAAGCATGGTGTGGTTGCCGACAATCTACACCCTTCAAGCCCAATACCTTGCATACAACCCGTACTCCCTCTCCAACTTTGGCACTGCTCTCCTCCTCGCTACCGGTACATCCAGCTACATTATCTTCCGTCTCGTCAACTACCAGAAGGATCTCGCTCGCCGGACCAAGGGCGACTGCATCATCTGGGGCAAGAAGGCAGAGGTTATCAAGGCCAAGTACCAGACCGCCGACGGTGTGCAGCACGAGACTATCCTTCTCTGCTCTGGTTGGTGGGGCACCGTGCGACACGCCAACTACCTTGCCGACCTAGTGTTGAGTTATTCTGAGTGTGCGGCCGCTGGGTTGGCTATGTACGGCGGTGAGGGGAGGGTGTGGAGCTTCCACTTGCTGCCCTGGACTTATGCCATCTTCATGACCGTCCTATTGATCCAAAGATGCCTTCGAGATGAGGAGAGGTGTAGTGGAAAGTATGGAAAAATATGGGATCAGTACTGTACGAAGGTCAGGTGGAGGTTGATTCCGGGATTGTTTTAAGCGGCCAGGGCACCGATGGGGGTTAGTGGCGGCCGGTAGTGTAAAACGGTATATGATATATACCGGATGGAGGAGCATCTAACAAAGCTTTTTGATTACCTGGGTTTGTGTCGCGTAGATCTACACATTCAAATTCTGCTTGCTTGTCGATAGATGGTGGGAGTAGACGGTATATTAGAGTACGTTCGGCATTTGTGTCTAATGTTACGTGTTTCTTGGTTTATATTCATCCCTGTTACTGCTTTTAATCTGATTTTGGTGGGAAGATGGATGCTGCGGGTTGCATTTGGGTTTCGATCCGGAGCGGGAGTGGGCCAGTGCTCGTTATGGCATTGGTGATCGGTAATGGATAAAGTCAACGAACCGAATCCTGAGCAAGGATGGCCAGGGCAGATATACACTCAAATAAGGAAAGATCGTGAGACAATATGTGCTGTACATAAGTGAAGTCAAAGTCGAATGGCATTCTTGCCATATTATGGACTAGAACTGCGGCTCTATATACAGTAACTAGGCCTTATGCTCGGCAATGCCCGCCTTGTCCGGTGAGAAGCTAGGCTGCAGTTCAACAGAAACCCCTCAGTTTCCATCCGCTGTCAATCAGTGGATATGGCTACAGTCCCACAAGGTGGGTTAGTCCTTGATATCCCAACCCTGGCTGGGTTAACCGTTTCGAATATCCGGTAGTAGAGCAGTTTTAGAAGAACGAGTTTCGGAGCCCGGAGCCAGGTTTCCGCTGCCTAAAGTTGATAAACATAGCCACTCCTTTTCTCAGTTCTTCCAGCCATCTCGATTGATTACTGGAATGGGCGGATGTGATATGGACTACTCTACCCTGGTGCCGGAGAATAGACCGTAATATAAAAATGCTGCAAAGCTAGACTTGTTTTGAATACGCTGTGGCACCTCTTCACTGCACTGTGCCCATTCGAAATGTCACTCGACCATAGGGCTAACCGCTTGAGTAAGAGTGCAAATTGCATTTTTGGCTGATCACAAAAAAGTGAGTGAGCGGTATCTACTCTGAAAATATAAAAACAGATGCACTGTGATCATGAAGAGAGATATAGCTACAGTTTGCTTAGATGTGAGAAGATACATATACATTTGAACACTGAATAATCGCCCCGTAGTAAACTGTGTAAGCAATATTGGTCAATCTTGCTCCCAGGTGAACGGGAAATAATCGCCCCGTGGTAAACTGTGTGAGCAATATTGGTCAATCTTGCCCCCAGGTGAACGGGAACCTACTCGTACAATTGACTCAATCCAACTGCTAGAAGCCGTGGAAATATATTGACTCCCGGTGTGTGTGCAGGGTTAGGGTTCTCGAATGTAGTTTCTCTCGATCTAATTAGGATCGAGTTCAGATCCCATGAAGATTAGACTCTCCCTTTTTGATGTACTATTATTTTTTCTCTTTGCTTTTCTCTACTATTATATTATCTCTTCCCGCTTCATCAATAAGTAGCTCGTTTAACGATGCAATGTGAAATAAGCTTTGTGACGCTACCACCCGTTCACCTTTTTCAACCATCGCCGCCGTTATGTACAGGTCATCCTGAACGCATTGAGTGCTTCTTGGCGAGAGTGGTACAATTTTTCCGTCTCGCCACAAACCTTATCGTCCAGAAATGCATTTTCGTTACGTCGTTTGTATAAGACCCTGTGCAATGCACGAGAGCATATCGTTACTCGCACCTACTTCACTTCCCCGCCATCCGCAAGAATGAGCAAACTGGAGGAGCTTAACATTGAAGATAGAAAAACCGCCGATGAGTTCACGCCGCCAGCACCCAGCCGCGCGCACGCCCTCGGCGCCATTCCAGATGAGGCCGTATCATCCGCCTACGCCAAGAAAGCCCATGCTCTTAATAGCGCCATACAGGAGATAGGAATGGGACGGTATCAGTGGGGGCTTTTTTGTGTTGCGGGATTCGGGTGGTGCGCCGATAACGTATATGTGATTGTCGTTCTGATATTGCTAAGGCTGATGAGTGTAGTTGTGGCCGCAAGTCACAGCCATAATCCTCCCATCTGTGATTTTGGAGCTGCATCCGCCGCGCAAAGAGTACCTAGCTCTTGCCCAAGGCCGTGAGCCCCCGGATTACACCTATTTTTCCTAGCTGACAGTGCTAGTGGGTCTTATGGTCGGTGCGTCTGGCTGGGGTATCGGTTCAGACATTATCGGCCGGAGGTGGGCTTTCAACCTCACGCTCCTAATCGCGGGAGTATTCGGCACAATAGCAGGAGTATCCACGAGCTTTTCCATGGTTGCTGCCATGGACGCGCTGTGGAGCGTGGGTGTGGGAGGAAACCTTCCCGTAGATTCGGCGGTGTTTTTGGAGTTTTTGCCAGTAAGCCATCAGTACTTACTCACCGTGATGAGCGTGTGGTGGTCTGTGGGACAAGTCAGTACGTTCTTCAAAGCACCATGTATCTGCGTCGCTAACAAAGGTAGTTGCAAGTGCGGTTGCCTGGCCTTTGGTGGTAAATTTCTCATGCTCATCTGCAGGCGAGTGCAGAAGAGAAGACAACATGGGGTGGCGTTATTTGCTCTTCGCGATGGGCGGGTTGACACTGTCGATGTTCATCCTGCGCTTCTTCGCTTTCGACCTCTACGAATCTCCCAAGCTTCTGGCAGGGCGAGGGGAGGACATAGCCGCATGTCGTGTAGTAGAAAAACTGGCTCTCTATAACGGCTCGCCAACCACATTATCTCTCTCTGACCTGCAAACCATCGACGCCGCCTCCGATTCGGCGGGGGAGTGCACTTGTACCTCAGCGGCCGTGAAAAGAAACCTCTCCAGATTCAGCGGCTCGCACATCAAGTCACTCTTTTCAACTCCCGGTCTAGGTATAAGCACAAGTATTATAATCCTACTGTGGTTCCTGGTCGGGCTGGCATTTCCGCTCTACAATTCCTTCCTACCATACTTCCTCTCGCGGCATGGAGCTAAAACAAATACCTCCACTACAACGACATTCAGGAACTACCTGATATTTGGGATCATGAATATCCCTGGCTCGCTGCTGGGCGGAGCAGCTGTTGAGATCCCGGGTATCGGTAGAAAGGGCGCCATGTGTGTGGCCACAGTATTTACAGGCGTGTTTCTGTTCTGCGGCACAACCGCAAGGACTAGTAATGCGCTGCTGGGATGGAATTGTGGGTACGCCGTGACAAGCAATATGATGTACGGAATTTTATACGGTGTGTCTCTCCGTTCAAGACCTAATAAACTCACTCAAGGACTTTAGCGTACACCCCCGAGGTATTTCCAACGAAAGCTAGAGGCACTGGGAATGGTCTGGCAGCGACAGCGAATAGGATCGGAGGTATATTAGCTCCAGTCATTGCGATGTATGCGAATTTGGATACCCAGGTGCCGATATACATTGCAGGATCGCTGTTCCTGGTGGCGGGGGGGATCATGTTGCTGTTGCCGTATGAAAGTCGAGGGAAGAGTAGTCTGTAGCTATGAAGTGCTCGCGGAAGTGAGTTATGATTTGGATGGCGAGTGACGGAGTGCGAGGGTAGCTACTTTCAATCTCAGATGTAAGGAGAATTTAATATTCTACTTCATCGATGTTATCTTTGTAGCGGTTGATGGTTACTCCGAGTTGCATTCTGCCTGCAATGCGGGATCCCTCTGGACTATCACTCTCAATATTGCTTCTTCAAGATATTGTGGCAAGTCACGTGTTGAATATACGAGTGTTGCACCTGGAAACTTAAGTCTTCAGAATGCTAGTAGGAGATAATGTTTGGTAGATGAAGTTCGAATGTCACCCGTCAACTATGATTTATGTTCCTAGCTGAAGAGCATTATTTCAATTTAGACTAGTTATCAAACGAAACTGTCTGGTATCTTGTCATCTCGACTATGCAAGGCGAGGGATATCCGGATGCGGACAGTCGAAATTTCTACGCCGGACATCACTGGAAATGCAGCAGGCCGTGCAAACGAGATCTAGAAGTGATGATATCATGATGCATTCATAACGTCTACTGTTCATATTATATGCAAAAAGACTAGTCAATTCGAAAGATGAACTAGCAATACTGGGACCGGTTACAGCCTCACGCAAGATATCGATAAGTACGAAGAAAGAAAGGAAGAGAGCAGGACTATCTTCTACACGCTTGATTTTCTCCGATTTTTTGCAGTCTTTAGCCCTGCAAGGTCATTAGTCGATCAATGTCAAGCTAAGCCGCTCCAAGCCGTTTTATTGGTTAATCTCATGATTCGCAAACCATATAAGTGCAAAAATCAGAGAAAACCAGGCGTGTAAGGAATAATTGGCAGTTGGTTACTAAGCAGAGGCCCTATGAGCTGAAGAGGGGATCTTCTCCCTAGACAGCGCTCGCCGATTTCTTTTATAATTATGATAACTTTTGGGAAATCAGCTGTATTGGCTTTCCCGGCCGTCTTTTCGTGGTTGTGCATTCTCTGACGCGGACTGTGAGTTTGGGGCAGAGAATGTTCCATTTCATTGACAGCTAGGCTATCGGCCGCGGCTGTGTTGATGAGAAGACTGTCTGTTCTAGAATGTAAATGTGTGGAGGTACATGTATTTAAGTACCTTCTCAGTGATTGCTCCTGCCCTCGAGCTCTGGCAACAGAAAACAACTATAGCAACACTAGTTTAGAATATCAAAATCCCATTCAATCAAGCCATCTAATGAGAGGAGCTCTCGTTCCAACATGGAACTCATCAATGTACAAACCACCTTTGGACAATACAAAATTTGCCTTGTTATTCACGAGTTCCCATGTTCGAGCACTCGCTAGTTCTTCGCGAGTCATACTTAGTTCTGTCATCCACAATACTACAACCCTTGCTAATGAAATATGATGAATAATTGTGCGACTATCCATTACATCACCACTTATTATGTAAAATAATCAACCAGCTAGCAGCCTCGAGCAACCAGCCAGATCAATTCCATACGACTTGCAACATGCATGGCCCAGTAACACCATTTCGAGCCTCGAACCACCTCCTCCATAAACTGCTACTATCTCATTCAGATGTACCTGATTGCCAGTTAACCGTACAACTCATGAAGTTTTTCAATCTAGTCGACGAGAATACCCTACGAATTCGAGTAAATGGCCGGATGTCGTCAGCAACGTATCCAGCATCATAGGGTTGGCACGCTGCCGTCTAGATAACCAAAATTATTCGCGATATCATCGACTCAGTAAAGAACGCGTCTAAGCGACTTATGCAACTCGGTGTTGAACTCAAAACCTGGCGGTCATACAGCAAAGTCAGTCAAATCGTACAATGACTATACCCAAGTATTCGTGATCCTTGCATTCCCAACATATTATTCATTCATGTTATTCAATTATGCAAACGGAATTATATTATGCACAGATTCAGATTTACAAATAACTGATACACTATGCCGACGTCCTGTTGCTGTACAAATCATTCCCACTATTCTTCTTCATCATATGATTTGTGGTTCGCACCCAGCATAATTTGCCGCAAAACCAGATCGTCATTGTTGGGTGCCGAGGGGTTGTACTGTCTGGCATCCACGATGTCTCTGGAGTTCACGATTGTCAACCTCCCTTCTGGGTTAGACGCAGAGAAATTCGCTGACCTTGTTCCATTCTCCTTGAATATTTTGTCATCCAATTCTTTTAGTCGCTCCCATACGTCATTCGATTCTCCAATCTGAACAAATTGCAACCCAATCTGACTCTTCGGAGCATCCACTTTGTCCAGATCCTTGGCATAGTCGCCCAGCTTTAGCTTCACTTCCTTGAACGTGTGTGGATCTAGTAGACACTTTCCGCCTGTTAAGATAATGAGGTTTAGGGAGCGAACAGAGTTCGTATATCCGTATCCGCGTCGTAGCTTCTCTTCGCGTGCATTATTAAACCGTTACATGTGGTTTGCCAGTATTTGGTCAATCGCATAAAATAATCCTGCTGCAGGTAGTGCCGAAGGAAAATAGACATCATCAAATAATTTTAAGACAAGATCTAAATTCTGACATCCGGTCAATTCGACGTCCAAGGACACGAACTTCAGATCTATCCCATCGGGGTCCCAATCTATTGCAGTTGCAGCTAACTGCTCAAGAGCAAGACGTACATCAGACCAGACCGTTTGCATCGTTCGAGAATCATCTATCAGGAAAACCTGTACTACTTGTCAGCACAAAGCCGGGTGATTCTGGGTGCCCCTTGTTCACCGTATCGAAGACAGCTAATAGCTGAAGTGGGTCGTCCAATAGAGGGCTTTGGCATCCCGAACCGCCATCTGGGGGCGTGATATCAAGGCCCGAGCCACTATGCGTCGTTGCCCCGGTCAACTGCCTGCCTGCTATTTTCCTTGAGTAACTAGCACCCGGAGAGCCCAGACCGCCAAACAAGCGACTGCCTTGCAGTGAGCCCACACCGGGTCTCTCAGTATGCCGGGTCTCTCAGTATGCCTGGTTCTGCCCGGGGATTCTGTGTCGGTTGTCGGTGTTGCTGTTATCTGGAGAGGCTCGGCTATGATGCCTGACTGGGATCCGCTGAAAGCTTTGTGCTGCCTCTTGTGCGTGTGAAATCCTTGCAGAGCAGAACTGGGGTAATGTTGGGGTTCGTATTGTTGGTTCCGACTATCTTTGTTAAAGTGCTGAGAAATTGTCTCAAACCATTGGTGCACTGTGTCTACACGCAAGCTCTGTCGAGGATTATGAAGAGGCCCGGTTCGTAACATGGCCAGAATCACATCGAGATAATCGATAAGATACCCATCGCTCTGGCAAAGCGACAATAAGCATTCGACCCATTTGCGGACTGCCCCCGAAACTTCTGATCCATCATGGAATGCGCACACTACCCTAGTTCGATCTCCATGTGTGATAGTCGTTCGCCGTTGGTCGCGAAACTTTTCAACGCCATTTTTGTATCCTAGCAAGGCGAATGTGAAGACCTCGAGGAGGATACACCCTAAGGCCCACACGTCACCTGTTCGCCCGACCAACTGACCTTGGCGACAATCGGGTGCCAGATATGGACCAAGATCGCCATACTCCCATGGAATACCGGAGTCTCCTCTGTACTCAGCGACGCGCGCCAGCCCAAAGTCTGATAGCATGAACGTCTCGCCTTTAATCAAAATATTTTTGAGAGACTATCATGATCTCCCGGTTAGTGGCCTTTCAGAAAGAACTGGATAGGAAGAGAGTAAACATACTAGGTCTCGGTGAAGGCCGATACGTTGTAAGCCACCGAAGTGAACATAAGCCTCATCTTCAAGGCTGCCTTCAGGGTCGACAGGGTGATGAAGTGCGGAAAGGCATGTTACCAGTTTTGCTGCGTTAGAAAGAAACGTATACAAGTCCTCTTTTGATTGCGGCGGTAATCTGTTCGCCATGTACTCCTCCAACGTACAGTCAGCTAAGGGAAATATGAGATAGCCGGTATTTCCATGGACGAATCGCGACAAGCCGTGTCATGTTATCGGTTCGACCTTTCAGAAAATCGAGAGCAAAGACCTCTGCATCGAAACTTTTCATGTCGTCTTGAATAGGTATTTCCTTGCAAGCATACACGTTCTGAAAGATGTGCCGTTAGAAATGGGATGACACATGAAGTGAAGGAACGCACAAGTTCGCTGTTTGGATCTTGCGTAAAAAGATCATGATCTTTGTCGATCCAAATCTTGTACACCGTTCCATGGACTCCCTCAGCAAGCTTCTTCCGATCCGTGATCGGAATTACGTAGTCCGAAGATAGTATTCGTGGCAGCTTCCTTTGGATCAGGAGCGGGATGAACATATACTGATCCACATAGAAAGCGTCAGTGCTAAGGGTATTATTGCTGCTCAGGCTGCCCAGATATTCTAGAGTTAGAGCAGTGTTGCCAGCGGTCAAGGTGCGGACCAGTCCAGACTGGAACCGCCCAAGTTCAGTCTAGTCCAGTCTACTCAAATTTCGCACTGGGATCGGACCAGTGCACAATTTTTGCGCACTGGTCCGGGCTGCCTAAGCTGGCAGCGTGATTATTAGACCATTTCCAATCCCATCTGGAAGCGTATGTCGACCAATAGGTGCTGCTGCGAAATCTGTGATGAGTCTCTTAACTCACACTCTCTCAATTATCTAAGATAACACGTAGTCATCCGAGATTTACAAGCTCTCGCACCAATTCAAACCCTAGCCCAATGTCACATGATATCGGTATTTTACATAAATCTGCCCAACAGAGATGATTTGACTGGAATGATATCCAAGGAGAATAATTTCCATAGAGGATACTATCCGAGGAGTCTGAATTCTGAGGAGAAGCCACTTTGATACCGGTGGTCAGGTATTGCATATATTGTTAGCACTAGACTGGTCCGCACTGCATCAGTCCAGTGCAACACCCTAAATTCCCAGTCCAGTCCAGTGCAACTATATTTCGCACTGGACTACACTGATCTCTAGAATGGACTGGGACTATCTGGACTACTGGCAACACTGAGATAGAGGCAGGCTGGTGTCTGTGAAGCGACCATCATGATAGAAGTCCAGAATTGCACATTCATTGCTGTTAAGAACCAGGATGGCGAGGACCATTCTCAGGTTTGCAACTATATAAGAGCCGCATCTGGGTTTGAGAAGTTAGGTCTTGACTTCGATTGTAATTGTAAGGTAGTTGTCTGTAACGTATTGCACGAGCCATTTCTCAATGATATCTGCAGTCATTGGAGCATAAAGGCAAGGTTCAGGAACGTATAGGCATTTGTCCCAGTTATATCGTTGGAGATTCTTTATGTGGGAGATTAGGTTGATTATCTCAACACTGCTGGCTTTTGGTGGTGGTCCGACTCTCAGCAGCGTGAATGCACCCCGCACTCAGCAAAAAGCGTCACTCATGGAAGCTGCAGAACCTTGCATTGTTTGGGCTTCCCAAGGATGGTGCACATACCAGGGACGTTGTCGTTGTGATTCAATATCGGTGAAAAGCCTATCGCTATCAGGCCAGGAAATGCGGATATGGAGAGGGGTTAAGGCATTGCTTCTGCTGGTAGGAGAATACAGATAAGCACTTGTACGCAGTGCTGGCATATTGAGGATCTGGCCATCCAGAAATGGTGCTATGACTTGGGTAGACAGGAGCTCCCTACAACACTGCGCAAGCTATGCAATCTGGCTCGAGGCGGATTGGACGTGGCCAGTATCCAAATCAGCATCAGTGAAACATTGCTGGCAAAGATGTCATCTTAAGCGTACCTCAGCTGCTGCATAATATCACGCGCGGGTATCTATTGAGTCACGAAGCAAGAAAAAGTAAGGTTATTTCAAACTGAGAGCACAACATTCGAAAACTTCTGCAGTAGGCTTAGCTTGCACGCTCTCTCTGACGTACTGCAGCTCTACTATGTTCGACAAATACCAAACACCCAAGTTAGAGCCAACAATGCGACCGAAAAGGCTATGAACAGAAAATTGGACACAACAAAGATTCAGAGAACGATGCGACTTTCCAAACTGCATCACACCGGAGTCTAAGAAAGTCTAGCATCTGTTGTACAGTGGCGTGTGCTAGGGTAGTCAAGTGTATGCGGGCGTATGCGAAGGTGTCTCTGTTGTCTCGTGTAACGAGACTTGTCGCATCGACATCAGGTCGATCGATGGGGAATGAATGACTACTTTTACACGCCTGTCTTGGCAAACAAAACCCGTGAATTGAGTCAATGACGACAACAGTAATCAAAGAACAGACAGCAGCGATGGATTTCTAACGTCAAATTGACTCAGGAAAAAGGCTCCCAGTACACCTGGACAGTCGGAGGAGAGTTGGCGCCTCAGTTAAACAGAACGTGCAAAGAAATCCATGCAATTGAGTCGATTTGCAACAAGCCTTGGCAAAGATCAAAAACAGAAACTTCAGAATAACTCAGCAACTATGACAGAGAGCGACATATGGACAGCAGCATTGGATTTCTAGCACTGAACTGACCTTAGAACGATACTTCCAGTCCCTCTGGATGGTTGACGGTGACTGAACTTGAATGATGCGACATGACAACGTGACATTGAGCAAACCAGCCATGATCGCGACCCAAGAGGGCAATAGTCTTATAGGAGGAATGATTGAAGGACCCCCAGTTGAGAGAGATATAGACCTGGCGGAAGAAGATGAGACCAGCGGCGCGGCTGGCCAAGAGTTGGGAAAGACAATATAGGTGTCCTTCATGGCCATCAGCAAAATGTATTTTAGTCGCTGGGAGCCTCCAGGAGTGTGTGAGAGGAGGCAGAGTGTAAAGTTAGAAGCGTCAATTTCAGAAGAGAATCAGACCCTAGGAGGGTATTCCAGCCGGCCTTCGGAGTAACTGGGATCTCTGATGCCTGGTATGGGAGCACCCTGGGAGCTGTTGTGATAAGTTTGGGAGCACCTGGGACTGTCGTCCAACAAATGCGGGAATCCCATACTAACTCTGAGAGATGCCTAGGTTCTTAGGGATATTCATTCGAAGGACTGCAGGCGTTATCTGAGATTCTAGGTCTATGGAGTGGTGCAGGTCATGCAACCTGCAACTGAATGCTATGTGTTGCATTCACGTTACACTACCATAGCATTTAGTTGACGGGGGTGCAAACAGGGGTATAACCTGCCATAGCATTCACATACAGGGGTCCTGACCTGCTTCCATAGCATTCAGTGCAGGGATGTGACCTGCTACCATAGCATTCAGTTCCAGGGTGTGAACTACTCCTTCCCATTTGGGTTTAATCTGGTTGCACCACCCACACTAAAAAATTCTCGCCAGCCTGCATCATACACATTAACATACTGTATAATATATCCACAATAGTAAAATAGAAAGAAGAAATAAACAAAAGGCATTGGAGATAAGTATCAAGAGAAGTTGGTAACAAAATTTCAGATTCTGAATAGCATTGGTTGTTGAGTAGTTGTTGATTGTGCTGTGGAAGTTGTAAAAATACAGCAAATAATGTGACAGGTGATGAGCTGGGGGTTTTACCCCATCCGAAATATATCATGCCAGCCTAATATTTTCACCTTGTCAGTCAATACCTATTATTTACAATCCTGCATTAGAGAGTAAAAATAAATAGAAGGCATGAGAGGTAAGTATTAAGAAAAGCACTCACAAATATTCAGACTGAAAATCACATCATATCGAGAGTAGTTGATGATTTTGCAGAATATAAATCATACAAATCTGAGTGGATCATGCAGATATAATTGTTTTATCATATTTTAAATATCTGCAGTCTAGTAAGATACTAACAACTTGGTGAATGTTACTTCACCTATCCAGATACGAATCTGTGATGGAGAAGTGATACTACAGTCGTTCGTTTAATTCACATGTAAATGCTAGAATCACAGGAAAATGGAAAGATAATTTTTGTATTATATTGTATCAATGTATTGTCCAGCAAAGGTGCTAACAACTTGGTTAATCGTAAACCACCTATCCAGATTCAAATATGTGGTTCAGAACTGATGATACAGTTGTTCATTTAATTTGATTGTAAATACTATTATCAGTAAATCATACAAAGATGATATTTGTATCATATTCTATATATATGCTGTCTGGGAAGATACTAACGATTGGGTAAATGTTACTTGACCTATCCAGATACGAATATGTTTTTGGGAACTGCTACTACAGTCATTTGGTAATTTCAATTGTAAATACCAAAAAATGTGGACAATGTAAAAACAATTTTGGTATCATATTGTATAAATATATTGTAATGTACAGATACTAACAACTTGGTAAATGATACTCCATGTATTCAGATACGAATATGTCATTAAGAGCTGATATATCAGTTATTGATTTAATTACAATGTGAATACTAATATCAGTGGATCATACGCAGATGATTTTATTATCATATTGAGTATGTATGCTATCCAGTAAGGATACTCGCTCATTGTTAAATGTTACTCCATCTATCCACATACAATTATGTAATTCATTACAGATACTTCAGTCCTTTATGCAATTTGAATGTCAATACTACTATCTGTGGATATTGGAAAGATCATTTTAGTATAGTATTGTATATATATGCAATCCAGTAAAGCTTGTAACCACTTGGTATATGATATTCCACCAATTCAGATACCAATAGGTCATTTTGAACCAATACTAACATCATGCATTCAATCTGAGATTGAATACTAGTATCAGTAGATAATATAAGCATTATTCTAGTATGATACAATAAATAGTAATATATTTCGTTCAGAGGTGATACTACCTTTATTTTTTTAATGTTAATGTTAATACTAGTATCTGTGGATAATACAATGAGAATTTGAGTATCATATTATATACATATGCTGTCAAATAAAAATACTAACAACTTGGTAAATGATTCTGCACCTGTCTAGATACGAATATGTCGTTCAGAACTGCTGTTACAGTCGTCCGTATATTCTGAATGTGAATACTACTTTCAGTGGATAATGCAAAGGGAACTTTAATCTCAAAGTTTACATATCGGCTGTCCAGTAAAGATACTAACAACTTGGACAATGTTGCATCACCACTGCAGATACGAATATGTAGTTGAGAAATGATATTACAGTCATTCATCTAATTTGAATGTCAATACTAATCTCAGTGGAAAATGCAATGATGATTTTTGTATCATATTGTATAACTATGCTGTTCAGTGAAGATACTAACAACAAGGTAAATGTTACTTCAATTGTCTAGATACGACTATGTCTTTGAGGACTGATACTCCCGTCATTGATTGTATTTGAATGTTCATATTAGTATCTGTGCACAATGTGAAAATCATTTTTGTATTATATTGTATATATATACTGTTAGATAAAGATACTAGCAACTTACAGAATTTTAATTCACTTATCTAGATACCGAATATGGAGTTCAGACCTGAGACTAAAGTCGTTTATTTAATGTGAATGTAAATACTATTAATCTTGAATCATGCAAAGTGCATTTTGATATCATATTTTATATATATGCTGTTCTGTATGATACTAACAATATTGTTAATGATAAGTCACGCATCCAGACATGAATATATTGGTGAGAACTTATACTACAGTCGTTCATTGAATTCGAATGTGAATACTAGTATCACTGGAAGATGCAAAAATAATTTTACTATTCTGTTGTAAAATTATGCTGTTCAGCAAAGATGCTATCAACTTGGTAAATGTTGCTCCACCAATCTAGATACGAATATATCGTTCAGAAGTGATACTATAGTCATTTATTCATTTTTTCTATCAATACTTCTATCAGTTGATAATGCAAATAGACTTCTAGTATCATATTGTATATATATGCTGTGCAGCAAAGATAGTAACACCTTGGGAAATGTTGCGTCACCTATCCACATATGAATATGTCGTTGACAAGTGCTGCTACCCTTGTTTATCCAATTTGAATGTGAATACTAGTGTCTGTGGAAAATGGGATGATAATTTTTGTATTGTATTGTGTAAATAAGGTATCAAGTAAAGATACTATTACCTGGGTAAATATTACTTCAACTATCTGGATATGACTAGGTCGTGGAGATGTGACACCTCAGTCAGTCATTTGAATAGAACATGAATACTTGTCTCAGTGGATAATGCAAAGAAAATTTTGCAATCATATTTTATAAATATGCTGACCTGTAAAGATACTAACAACTAACTAAACGGTAAACCACCTTGCCGGATACGGATGTTTTGTTCTGAACTGATACTACAGTTGTTTTGTTAGTTTGAATGTGAAAACTAGTATCAGTGGATCATACACAGATAATTTTATTTTCATATTTCACAAATTTGGTGCCCAGTAAAGATACTAACAACTTGGCAAATGAGATTCCACCTATACTGGTATGAATATGTTGTTCACAACTGATACCAAATTGGTTCATCTGATTAGAAAGGGTTAGGGTTAGGGTTAGGGTTAGGGTTAGGGTTAGGGTTAGGGTTAGGGTTAGGGTTAGGGTTAGGGTTAGGGTTAGGGTTAGGGTTAGGGTTAGGGTTAGGGTTAGGGTTAGGGTTAGGGT